>Ga0213828_1001496_pt1 | contig 18988 bp, 12 predicted proteins | sample MC6MC0897MG_FD_180664 | JGI IMG/M metagenome (GOLD analysis project Ga0213828, IMG submission 180664) | Enriched soil aggregate microbial communities from Iowa State University, Ames, United States - MC6-MC0897-MG | ecosystem: Environmental > Terrestrial > Soil > Unclassified | place: USA: Iowa... | reverse complement strand
ACTTATTTCTTTTACAGTATCAGATATATCTTGAATTTTTTGCGCACCAATTTCTAAATCTTTTAACCTAAGAGATAGTTCCTTTTCCAAAGATAGTGATTTTTCCATCTTATTAATAAGTTTATCAAACTCACTCTTGCTTTCATTTACAGATTCCATCATTGACATAGCTGTTTTTTCTACGCTATGAGAATTTCTAGCCATAGTTCCATGGTTTAAAACAATATTTTCTATGTCACTTCTAACAGATATAACTTTATCAACCTGACTGTTCATATCATCAGATATTGTGGTTATAGATTCTACATTTTCAACTACATGTAATTCCATATTTTTTATATCTTCATCTAACACATTACAATTTATAAGTATTCTATCACTAATTTCTGTAGATTTTCCTATAAGTCTTCTAACTTTTACCATAAAATCATTGGAATACATAATTAGTTCTTTTATTATTTTAACTCTATTCTCCTTTAGTTTCTTTGTTAAATCACCTTGAGCAATTTTCCCCATTTCATTAGTTAGTCTTCCTATCGAGCTTTTAATTCTTCTATTAAATATAAAAACCATGATTAAAATTATAATAAGAATGAATATTATACCCCAAAATACACCTTGTGTTTTCAAATTTTTACCCCCTCTATATGAAATTTAAACCATATAATATATAATTATACATTATTATCAATACATTTCATACAGAAATATTACTTATTAGGTAAAATAGCTGAATTTTGAATATATCCCACGATTTTTCCTAATAATTTTCTGGGAAAAATTTTAGATATTCCTATAGCTATTTTATTTTTAATTCCAGGTATAATTATACCTCTTCCTTTCATAAACTCTTTATAGCCTATTTCAGCTACTAATTTAGACGACATAGCTCCTCTTAATTCTCCTTTACCAGCTCTTTTATGAAAATCCGTTTTCGTAGTTCCTGGACAAAGTCCACTTACCTGAACATTATACTTTTTAAGTTCAATTGATAAAGCTTCTGTTAAAGACAATACATAAGCTTTTGATGCATAATATACTGCAGTATAAGGTCCCGGTTGATAAGCACCCGTAGATGCTACATTGAGAATTTTTCCCTGTCCATTTTCAATCATATGATTAGAAATTAAATATGTAAGCTCCGTTAAAGCAACCATATTTGTTCGTATTACTAAACTATGATCCTCCATATTAATTTCATGAAAGAGACCACAATAACCTACCCCAGCATTATTTACTAGAATATCTATTTTTATATTTAAATTCATAATTTCATGAAAAACCGCATTACCACTATGAGATTTTGATAAATCTTTTTGAATTATAATTACTTCTACTCCATAAATCTTTGATAACTCATCTTTAATCCTAATTAACACTTCAACTCTTCTAGCAACTAAAATTAGATTATAGTGATTTTTAGCAAATATTTTGCTAAGTTCATATCCAATTCCTGATGAAGCTCCAGTAATTAATACTGTTTCTCTTTTAGTTTCCACTTGTAAATCCCCCCAGCAAACTTTATACTATATCGGTATAATATGGTTTAAAGTTTATTTTTTTATATAGATTAATAATACAGATTTTATATTATTAGTTCAAATTTTAATTCAATTCATATAAAATTACTGTATACTTTATTTTTACAGGTTTAAAATTATCTATATATAACAAATAATATAAACATGTTTTAACTAAACTATATACTATAAAAGATTAAATATTTTATTTGTAAAAATATATGGAGGATAATTATGAAATTAAATACTCTTTCCCTTGGCTTTTTTCAAAGAGATGCAAGAAAAGTTGCTGAAGACCTACTAGGTAAAATACTAGTAAGAAACTATATGGGATTTAAACTCACTGGAAGAATTGTAGAAACCGAGGCTTATGTGGGTAAAATTGATAAAGCTTCTCATGCCTATAATTATAAAAAAACTCATAGAACTGAACCTTTATTTAAAAGCGCTGGTATAGCTTATGTATATAAAATATATGGAATGTATAACTGTATGAATATAGTAACCGGTACTGAAGGTGATCCTCAAGGAGTCTTAATTCGTGCTATTGAACCAATAGATGGTATTGAAATTATGAGTGAAAATAGATTTAAGAAACCTTTTTCTGATCTTAAGTCCCGTGAAATATTTAATCTTACTTCTGGCCCTGGAAAACTATGTATAGCCTTTAATATAGACAAATCTTTAAATGCCCATTCCATATTTAGTGATGAGTTATTCTTATACGAAGATGATTTTAAAGACTTCAATATTGTATATTCTAAAAGGATAGGTATTGATTACGCTGAAGAGGCAAAAGACTTTCTTTGGAGATACTACATTAATGATAATAAATATGTTTCAGTTATAGATAAAAAATCATCCCTATAAAATTATAGGGATGATTTTTTATCTATATATTTTTTAAATTATAATTGTATGAATTTGTTAAATCTATTTCTAACTCTTTCTTCTCCCATTATTTGCATAATAGTATAAAGATCAGGTGTATTATTTCTATGAGTTAATGCTGTTCTTACACATCCTGCTACATCTGAAACCATACCTTTATAATTCTCTGGATTTTTCTTAAAAGCTTTTCTATCTGTGGCATATCCTAATCCTACAGCTACTACTTTTAAATCTTCAAACCAAGTATCCTTATCTGTGTTAAAGTTATAAGCTTTACTATAAGCTTCTATTACTCTTTTAGCTTCTGCTAAATCCATATTCTTAGGAAATTCTATTTCCTCTAAAGTACCATTAAATAATTCATCAAAGAAGAAGAATATTTTTTCCTTAACATCACTCCACTTAGCAAAATCCTTTCTAGGTTTTGGTCCTTCTTTATCAATATTAAATATTTCTTTACATATTGATTCATTTTTAGTTACTAGGTCATACATTTCCTTATCATAATCCTTAGCCCAATTTATATAGTAATCATATACTACATTAGCCTTTAACTTACAAATTACATTTTTACTTACGTCACTTAATTTTACAATATCAAATAAAGCACCGCTTTTACTCATCTTATCTAGATATACTCTAAATTCATGATAATCAGATGATGTATTTTCTTCTCTCCACTCCTCAAAAGTAGAATTTATTATGTTAAGTAAATATTCTATAACAGATATCATAGGATATCCTTCTTCATCATAATAACTTACTGCACTTTCAGGATCTTTTCTCTTAGATAGTTTTCTTTTAGAATCTCCATCTAACTTCATTATTGTAGGAGTATGTGCATATTCAGGTCTATTAAATCCAAGAACATCAAAAAGTTGAATATGAATTGGAAGAGATGATAACCATTCTTCTCCCCTAATTACTGTAGTAGTTCCCATTAGCGCATCATCAATGGCATGAGCAAAATGATAGGTTGGAAGTCCATCAGATTTAATTATAACTATATCCTGATTGCTTTCAGGGAAAGAGATATCACCTTTTACTAGATCGTGAAACTCCACTCTGTTTTCTGGATTACCTGGGGATTTTAATCTTATAATATATTTTTCACCTTCACCTATTCTTTTCAAAGCTTCTTCTGGAGATAAATTTCTACAGATTGCATATTCTCCATAATATCCTGGGGTTAATTTTTCACTAATTTGTTTTTCTCTCAGTTGTTCTAAATCTTCTGAGGTACAAAAACATGGATAAGCAAGACCCTTTTTAATTAAATTTCTAGCAAAAGTTTTATATATCTCTTCTCTTTCGCTTTGTCTATAAGGACCATACTCACCTTTAGATGTATTATCCCCTGTCATACCTTCTGTAAAATCTAACCCAAACTTATGCATGGTATTTATAGTATCTTCAATAGCACCATTCACTTCTCTTTTTTGATCTGTATCTTCGATCCTTAAATAGAAAACTCCTTCACTTTGAGTAGCTATTCTTTCATCTATTAATGCAGAAAATACTCCTCCTATATGTTGAAACCCTGTTGGACTTGGAGCATATCTAGTAACCTTTGCACCTTCTTTAAGGTTTCTCTTTGGGTACTTTGAAATATAATATTCTGGCTCCTTATCAATGTTAGGGAAAATTGTATTTGCTAATATTTCATAATTCATGTTACTCACCTTACCTTATATATTTATTAATTACCTCACACTTTAGCTTAATCCATCTAATACAACTTAGCCATTTATATAATATGAGATATATAGCAATTTCATCTAAAGTTTAACTTATATAGATTATTATTAAATATTACCTTTTTAAAGTTTACCATAAATTAAAGGAATATATAGATATTTTGCTAAACTTAACACAATTTTGATTATAACTTTAAGAATTAATATTGTAAATATAATATTTATTATTTTATAGGCAATACTTGAATACCTTCTTTTAAATCAATCTTTATAATCTTAGGACTTACATAATCATAGGCTGTAGAAAGGTTAATATTCCTTCCATTCTCTATAATACTACCAGAGGAAAAAACACTATACACTCCATTATCAAAATACTTCTCACAACCATTTTCATGAGCTTCATGCCCTCTTATAAAGATATCAACCCCAAATATTCTACTAAACTCATAGAATTCTTCTTCTTTAAACCTAAATCTACCCGAATCTTCTCTAAGCTCCTGATCTCCTCTTAAAGGATCACTCCAAAGAATATTTTGAACTATAGTTTTCCCTATGCTATCAATAATAGATTCATCTGTTAAATCCATTATTGATTTAATATATCCATATATATCCTTTTTCTCCCTATGTGGTCTTGGTAATCCTCCATGAGCTCCTAATATAATCTTATCTTCCATTATTATAATATTAATTATAGCCATACTATTAAATAATTCTAAATATTTTTTTATTAACTCTTTAGAAAAACTTCCATTTTTCTTTGTTAATATATCTAAAAATAGAATAAAGTAGTCTTCCATTTTATCTTCCAAAGGCTTTCCTACACAAAGTTTTACACCATCACCTTCAAGGAATCCACCATCATGATTCCCTTTTGTTAGGTAAATATTTCCTGGGAAAATATATTTTAAAATCAGTATTTCACCTATGGTTTTTAGATGCTCTTTTCCTCTATCCACATAATCCCCTAAAAAAATTAATCTAATATTTTTCTCTGAAACAATTTTTTTAAAAAAATCACAATTCTCTAGTATTCTTCTTATAATAAAATCATCAGAATGAATATCTCCAACAAAATAATATTCATAACTTGAATCCTTAAATAGATATATTCTAGAACTGCTTCTCCCATCAATACCATGATTTTTTATATTTTTCATATTTAATACATTGCTAAAAATATTTTCATTCCTTACCTCATCTTCTTCATTATGTAGATTTATAACTTCATCAATTAAAAACTCATGTATCCTACTCATATTACTTAAATCAAAAGTATATATATCTTCCAAGCCATTCCAAATCCTCTGACTTATACCTTCTATATCTTCTCTTAACTCATCTTCATTTTTATATTGAAGCTTTTCTACATTGTCTCTAATTCTCTTTATCCTAGCTACTATCATTTCATAATATGACATAAATTTTTCATCAGATATGTCACCAAAGAATTCTTTATTCATGCTATCTATATTATCCCCCATAACTCCCCCCTATATGGTTTAAATATAAATTCCTTAGATTTTATATAAAAGATTCATCTTAGCTTCTTTTCCACTTTTTTTCATTATTTTAATATTTTGAAGTTTATCATAATTTTCCCTAATTCCTTCTTCTAAGTTAATGGACATTTTTTCATTAGTCATATATGCAACTATTTCATCATATTCAATAAGTTCTTCTATTTGCCTTTTTATCTTGGCACTTTTTTTCCTAGCTGTAGCTCTTTCCTTTGCACTATATTCCTGTGAATCTTTTATTAATTTCAATCTACTTAACTCACCTTCATATTTTCTCTGTATAAGATGAACATATTCGGTCCTCAATGTAGCTATGGTTAAGCTGTCATATCTATGGGCATATACCAAAGCTTTAAATCCATCATTCTTACCTGAATCAAATAACCAATAGATAGGTTTCTTTCCATAAACTTTTACGTGATCCTTATAAAATTCTTTAAATAAGTATCTTCTAATGCTTTGTCTTGAAGTTTCACTATCTTTTTTACCTAAAATATTAGCTATAAAATTAAGATTTTCTTCTAAGGTATTATTTCCATAAACTCCTTTTAAGAATTCAACGAATTTAGTCATTAAGTCTTCTGAAAAATATTTTTCTTCTGTTATAGGTATTATATTATCAAGCTTAGGCATAAAACTTGAATTTACCCATCTATCATCAGTTACTTTTCCTTTGGAATCTACTACAACTTTCTTAACTTTATGATTTTCAAAATCCCACCTATTTTGGAAGTTTCCACCTCCGTATACTAAACCATCAATATCAGTTGAATATCTCCCCATAATACATCCCACTGCAAAGGATATTAAAGATTTCACTTCTCTTTCTACACCAACTCTTCTTAACGTAATATCATTGTAAGATACATCTGGGGTTAATTCTTCACTTAATCCATAAATATCTATGAAAATTTTGTTTAACTTTTCTTCATTATTTTTAAGTCTCTCAATAATTTTAATATTTTCCTTTTCACAATGTCTAAATCTAGACTCTATGGTTACATCATTAAAACCATCTTCTCTTAAGCCTCTCATCAATGGATGAGTCCTAAAGTTCCATGATATCTCAAAGTCATTCCATTCTTCTTCACTAATAGCTATGTTTTCTTCTACAATTTCATCAATGATAGACTTAATTTCTTCTTTAAATATACCTTCATGTATTGGAATATTCTTCAAATCTCCTACTTGTATATTATAGGTTGGATTCATTATATCTAAAAACATATTAGCAACTTTGCTGCATAATAATGCTAGTACTACCTTTTCTATGTCTTTATCATCAAAGAATATAGAAGACCCAGCAACATCAAATATGAATCCCTGTGGAGAATATCTTACTCCCATATCTTCCGAAATAAAAGTATAAGTAAGTCCACTTTTGAAATAAAACTCCTCATTTTTTATAGTCCTACTATATGATTTATATAACTTTGCTGCATAATCTTTTACTTCAGCACCATTGTTTTCCCAATTAATTACAAACTTATTATTTCCAAACCATTTTCTAAATTCTCCACCTTTGTTATATGGAAACCATTTTTTCTTACTTAACAAAGCTTCCTCTTTATCACCAGCTGAAAAATTAATTTCATTTATATCAACCTCATACCAATCCCTTAAAAACCGTTTATTATCTGATGTAGCCATTCCTTGTCTAGGCTTTGCAATATTTTCAAACTTATCTAAATTAGAAAATAATTTTAATACATTATCATTTACCCAATAAGCAAAGGGCTTTGTTGGAATTGTCATAAGTTTTTTTAACCATATATCGTAAATTCTATCTTTTTCCATGCCATCACAAGCTGACTTTATTTTTATTTTCTTTTCTGAAGCAGTTATCTCCTTAGTAAGGTCTACAATTCTAGTCTTATATTTAGAAATTTCACTATTTTGATTTATAAAGGCAACATTCTGTACTATGGTTCCAACATTATCTTCAAATACTCTAGACCCTAAATGAATCATACTTATAAAAGTACTTTCTTCTAAAAGCTTACCTCTAAGTTCTAAAAAACTACTTAAAAACATCCATGAGTGTTGGTTTACCATGGCATAAATCCCATCTTTTTTTAGAAAGTTCTTACATACTTCCATATACACAGAAAATAAATCATGCTTTGATAAAGGATAATTATTAACAAGATACTTAGCTAAGGTATCATTAGCACCCCTTAGTCCCATATAAGGTGGATTAGTAATACAAACCTCATATTTATTACTCATTATTTCTCCTTGATTTATGAGCTTTGGTAATTTATTCAAAAGGATCTGTCTATAATCACTAAACACTAAATTATTTTCTTCATTAATCTCTTCTAACCTTTCTTTTAAAGTCTGAAAATTAACCTTCTCAACTCTTAATATTGATCCAAACTCTTTACCATCTCTAAAAGCATTTACTAAATAAGATAAATCTCCTCTTATTTCTTCATCTTCCTTTGCAAAGTATTCTATAATTTCATAAGTAATACCATTGCTTTCTTCTACAGACTCTATATTAAGCTTTAAAGGTTTTTTTTCAACTTCTCTAAAAAACCTTCTATTATAAGATCTGGCCTTCATAACAAGACAAAAAGCACCAATCTGAGTTGCTCTTAAGTCTATATCCAATCCAAAGATATTACTTTCCAGTATTCTCCTTGGAATCTCTCGTTCTGGATAAGCTGCAGATTTGTAAATTTTATAAAGCACATCAAAGGTATATAACAATATGTGACCTGAGCCCATGCATGGGTCAAGAACCTTTATATCCTCAGGATATAAGTTTTTTCTATCCAATTTAATGTTACCTAAAATATCATTTATTTCCGAATCTTGAATCCCTTCCTCTAAATAATATTTCAACTCAGTCTTTAAATTTTCATCCTCATGTCCTTGAATCCATATGGTTCCCAGTGAATTTTCTACTAGATATTTTACTATCCACTTAGGCGTAAATAGCTGAGTAGCTGCTGGAATGTTTTCTTTAGTTATTTTTATATTTTTCTTTAAATTATCAAAAACCATATCCTTTTTTTCAGAAATATAGTACTGGTACATCCATCCTATAATTTCTACTTCATCTTTCCAGTCTTCTTCATCTATGTCACTGCACATTTTTCTTAGTATGGAGCCTTCTTCTAACAAATTATCAGGAAATAATAATTCTGTATAGTCTGCTGTTTTCTCAAATAAACCAGGAATAATATTTCCTAATTCATTACATTGCCTTATTAAAATATACTTATATAGACTTTCTCTATCAGAATTTTTACCACTATCTAACAACTTATAGACTAAATCTGAATCTAGTCTCAACTCTCTTATAACTTCACCAACTCTAAATAAAATATCTGGTTCTGTTTTACCTGGTATCTCTGAAGATATAATTCTTATTCCAATGGGTAAATAATCATTTACCTCCATATATCTTAAACCTATAAATCTATTAAACCAAGTATATGCTACCTCTTCCACAACTTCATCTAAAGATTTAGATTCTATTTCCTTTATAAGTGCTTTTCTATGATTAGGTAAAATATTAAGTATTTCTTCTCCACCTACTACTTTAAATCCACCTTGAACCTCTTCTATATCTCGAATTCTATTATCTTCAATCCCAATTTTATATGCTCTATCCTTTATTTTTTCAATAAGATTACTTCTTGCCCAAATGGCAAAAGCCTTAACTTTATTCTTATCCATAGTTTAATTGCTCCTTATATACCACGTAAAAATTTCAATAGCTTTATTATAACATAGTAAGAATTTTTTATTAAAATTTTTATATAATTTATTAGATCATTATTTTTCTTTTCATATTTTTAGATTTTATAATTAAAACTTAAAGAGCTATCTCAAAGTAATTTACTAATATCTCTGAAATATTGAGTTGCTACTTTAATATTTTTGTTAGCAAATACTCAATATTGATTTAAGATTTAGATTATTTTGAAATAGCCCTTTTATAAATAAAATATTTAATTTTAATAACCGTTTTTCTTTGCTACAATACCACTTTCATTGGTACCCGGCTCTTCAATAGTAGTATTAAAGCTACTTTGAGCATATTGACCTTGAGTTTTATTACCATTGCGAAGATAGTTTTCCTTTTTATATTTTCTTTTATCTTCTTCGCGTTGTTTAACCTCATATTGTTGATCTCTTATTAATTCATGGTCCATCTTTATCCCTCCTTTAACACATATATTCATTGTTTATTATGTGTTAAAGTTTATTTAGTATACTATAAAAACGTAGTATACATTCCTTTAAATACCACTATATAGTTCATTTATAAAATCTATATCTCAGTATAATTTTCCTTAAACCAATCTATTAGTTTTCTTGCAATACTAATGTTGCCAGGAATATTAGGTAAGCTATTTGCCTCAAACCAGTTTGCCTCTGCAATTTCAACTCCATCAACCTCTATTTCACCCTTATCATATTCTGCTGTGAATCCTATCATAAGAGAGTTAGGAAAAGGCCATGGTTGATTACCAAAATATTTTATATTTTTAACTTCTATTCCCACTTCCTCCATAACTTCTCTATCTACACATTGCTCTAGAGTTTCACCAGGCTCTAAAAATCCTGCTAAAACACTATAAAAATTATGTTTTGACTTAGCATTTTTAGCAAGAAGTAATTTTCCTTCTTTAACTATAGCAACTATTATAGCTGGACTTATTCTAGGGTAGCTTATAAATCCACATTGTGGACATATTTTCCCATATTCATTTGATATGGTATTAGTGCTACTACCACAGACACCACAATACTGATGGGTTCTATCCCAATTCATGATTTGAATAGCACGTCCCGCTTCTATATATATTTCATCAGGAACTTGTCCATATAAGTTTCTTAAGGTTATAAACTTCATACCTAAAGGTTCTAAATACTCTTGAGATGCCTCAACAGAGTAACACTTACCACAACTTCTAGTTCCTAGATTTTGAACTCTTATAGGATTAATATTAATAGATTCTAAATCTTTAAATTTAGGTATGAAAATTCTATCTTCTTTCTCATTAACTAATAGTTCATTTTGTCTAAATATAAACCAACTAGGTGCATTAGTATTTTCTATTGATAAATGATTCATTATTTTTCCTTCTTTCATTTTGTATAAAATCTATATTAACCTTAATACATTTTATTAAGTAAGTCTAGCCTATCTTATAATTTGAAAAGTAAAAAACCTCGTAATACTTATTAGTACTACGAGGTTTGGTGCGCCATCAGGGGTTCGAACCCTGGACCCCTTGATTAAGAGTCAAGTGCTCTGCCAGCTGAGCTAATGGCACATGTCCTTGTCACAAATATTATTATACAACTGACTGTAAGTTTTGTAAAGTATTTTATTAAAATACATTAAATAAATATTTATCATTTAATGTAATAAAATTCAAATAGGTGTAATTTATATTTACACAGATTAACTTAACCAAGTATATCATTTATTATTCTCCAAAATAAATTTATAAAAAAGAAACAACACTATACAGTATTGCTTCTTTTGGTGCGCCATCAGGGGTTCGAACCCTGGACCCCCTGATTAAGAGTCAGGTGCTCTGCCAGCTGAGCTAATGGCACATGTTCTTTTCACAAATATTATTATATTAAGATTATTTAATTTTGTAAATAAATATAGGTATATACAATAGATTTGAAAATATCTATTGTATATACCTATATTATAATTACATGTCCTCTATCTTCAATATATAAACTTCTTATTCACATCCTTTGATCCACTAAGATATAATAAGTGAGGATAATATATATTGAATTCTATAACATCACCAAGTTTATAATTGGTTTTACAATTTTCTATATCTATAATTAAATGGTCACTACTAGCACCAATTACCTCTATATTTTTATCTATAGGTATTAAAGTATCTACAGAAACAAAATCCTGCTTACCTATTGCCAATAATGCACGTCTTCTTTTCCCTCTATCTTCATAGGTGGGCTTATTCCCAAAAGCATCTATAAATATTTCACCAATCGGATGAGACGGTTTATTTTTAACTTCTACCACCTGAGCTTTTAATACAAATGAATCTTGATGTAGCATAGACATATCATACTCCCAAAAATCATCTAAATCCTTAGCAACAAGTATTCCTTCACCAATTCTTAAATTGTTAATTTTACTTGGTATTTTTCCATCCCAGATTAAAGTTAACGAAGAAGTAGCTCCTCCTGAAACCACATCTAATTCTCTACCAATTAAAGCTTCAATTTTTTCTGCTACCTCACATAATTTTCCTAAATTCTCTTCTGTAGGCTTCACAGAACCATAACATCCTAAATTAGTCCCTATACCATAAAGTTTAACATTAGTTAATTCTTTCTCTACATATAAGGCTAGGTTTATGAATTCCTTTTCATCTACAACGCCTTCCCTTAAATCACCTAAGTCCATCATTAAAATAACTTTATGATTCTTATTTATATTTTTACATTCTTCGTTTATTTTCTTTAAAGTTTCGATTTCAGAGTTTAAACTTATATCCGCATATTCTACTAGTTGTTTTATTTCATTATACATAGGTATTCTAATAAGCATAATTGGTTTTTTTACACCTTGTTTTTTCATCTCTATAACTTGATTAATTCTAGATGTAGCAAGATATTTACATCCTGCCTTATCCATCTCTGATACTATTTGAGGCATAGCATGTACAACTTTAACTACCCCCGCTACAGAAATTCCTTGATTCTTACATAAATCCACAACATATTTAGTATTTTCATATACCTTTTTTAAATCTACCTCTAATAGAGGAAATACTTCCTGCTCCTCTATATCCTTTATATGGATATCATTGATTAAAGTGTTTTCTAACATAGTATCCTCTCCAGTCCCCTAATATAAGATACCTAATTTAAATTAGTTTTATTTAACAGCTGCTACCTTGCTTTCATTATAAGAAAATTCACTCAATGCTTCTCCATCCATATTAATTATAATAAACCCAACCAAAAACTACTCATAACACAACCATATAATTATGTTATGAGTAGTTTTAAAAATCAAATATAATACTAAATTCAATTAATTGCTTAATCACTATAAAAATATTTATAAAATTAACTTTTAACTAATTCTTTAATAAGCAATGATAATTTTAACAACCCTTCCTCTAGCTCTTCTATGGGTGCATAGGAAAAAGAAATCCTTAAAGAATTGTTGAAATTAGCATCATATATATATCCAGGATATAATAAAATTCCTATTTTACATGCTTCATCAAAAAGCTTATACATACCTATTTTATACTTTAAAGTAATCCATACATAATATCCTCCTGAAGGTATTTCCCATGTAGCTATATTCTTAAAGTATCTATTTAAAGCATTTATTGTTACATCTCTTCTTATAGTTAACTGACTCCTTATCTCTTTTAAATGATTTTCATACAATCCCGTTTCTAACCATTTCCCCACAGTAAGTTGCGATAAAGAGCTAGAACCATAATCTGTTTGCATCTTTATATCACCTAATCGTTCAATTACTGGTTCTGGTCCAACAATCCAACCAATTCTTAGTCCGGGACATAATGTCTTCGATACACTTCCTACATATAATACCAATCCGTTAGTATCTATACTCTTAATAGGATCTGGTGGTGGAGCATCGATCCAAAGCTCCCTATAGACATCGTCTTCTATAATAGGCAACTTTTCTTTCTGACAAACTTTTATCAATTCTTTTCTTCTATTTTCTGACATGACTATAGAAGTAGGATTTTGAAAGTTTGGTATAGTATACAGTATAGATGGAACATGTTTTTTTATGTAATCTGGAATTAAATTAGCCATAACCCCTTCATTATCCATAGGTATTCCACTTCTTCTCATATCTAAGGACTGAAATATTTGAAGCGAGTACATATAAGAAGGATTCTCTAGTAATACTGTAGAACCCTTTTGTAATAGCCCCATAGAAATTAGTTGCATTGCTTGCAAAGCTCCAGAAACAATAAGTATAGAAGATGGTGATGCATCTATGCCAATGGTCTCTAAATATTTACTTACCTGCTGCCTAAGATACATAGTGCCACTGGGACTTTCATATCCCAAATTATCCATATCTTTAGCTACTTCATTTAATATTATTTTCATATCTTCTTTTGGAAATAATTCTGAAGAGGGTTCTCCAGTACTCAATCGTATATAATCTTCTCTAAACTCCAGGGTATTGATTTTCTTAATAGTTTTAACATTTGGAATATGAATTCCTTCATCAATATAAGACTTCCAATCTGGTTGTATATTAGATAATAAAGGTGATACATTATTTACTATTTTAGTTCCACCTTTTCCCTTCCCCTCTAAGATTCCTTCTGCCTTTAACTCATCTATAGCTGAAACAATAGTACTCCTATTTACATTAAAAATTTTAGCTAATTCACGTTGCGTGGGAATCATAAAACCTACTTGCCATTCCCCACCAATTATTTTCGCCTTAAAGTAATCTACAATTTGAAGATATAGGGGTTTACTTAAGTTTTTATCTGGCTTCCAATCTATATTTATTATATTTATCTCCCCTTTCAAGATAATAATATACTATTAAATAAATTTACTTATCTATATAATATATTAACCTAAATATTTCTTCTTTTATAGTCCTTTATAAGAATAGAGCTTAATTATCAAATGATAACTAAGCTCTTATAAATTTATTTTTCCTATTAAGATTGCATTTCTATCCCTTTCTTCTCTAGGTAAGTACATATTGCTCTAAAATCATCTATCCAATGAATTTTAGCAAGTTCTCGCAAATCTAAAGTTATACCTGTACTTTTATGTTTAATATATTCCATATCATAAATTTCCGTTTCTACAAAATTATCTATATGACTATATATACATGGAACAAATTTATCCCAATTCTGTTCAAAATATTTAGTTTTTGCATAACATAATCTATTTATATGAAATATTATTCCTATAGGTGTACTCTTCATAGCTAGTTTATGACTAAAATATTCTTGATTAGGATATTTGGACTCTACTCGTTCCCAATATAAGTTTTCATTGGGATGTAAATTGAACTTATCAATTATCTTACACTTTTCTTCTCCCAATTCTTCTCTCATCAGCTTTTCTCTCTTAGGCTGTTCCAACTCTTTTAAATATTCTAGATTCATAATGTAATGCCCCCTATTAAAACCTTTATAAAATGTAATACATTATTCTTAATTTCATTTTATTGCTTTATATAGCAATTTACCAATACTAATTATTGATAAATATAATATTACTTATTGGTAATATTAATACAACAATATAAATTAATCTATTATGCCAATCACATATATAATTTTTCTTAAATAAGATTCCTTTACTTACGTCCTAATATATAAAAAATTCCCTATATAACAATTTATATAGGGAACTATTTATATAGTTGTTCTATTTATGCTGATTTCATGGAACTTACTATTTAAATAAAGAGATTAAGGTTAATTAAAATATAAACAGAGTTCTTTGCTTCAGAGGGAGCTTTTACTCCCACTGAAGCTTAGAAATCGTTATCCAGGGACGTAGCAGCTCTTTACTCCCACTTTGAAGAAGATGGGAGTATTAGAGCTTGTGGTCATCGGATAAAGATATTCTTAGATTCTTCATTAACACTTTATAATAGCACAATAGTTTAAATAAGAATTTTAAATATAAGGTGATTTAATATGTAAAAAAACTTTTATGAAGAATAAACTTCTTCATAAAAGCTTTTACAAAATTTAATAACTATACAGCTATGCTTCTTCTCTTTGAAAACACACCAACACTTTCTTTTGCTAGGGCTGTTACTATGGATGATGATCCAATAAATAGTATTCCTATTTGTGGAGTTATCATTGTAAAATCAATAACTCCATGAACTAAAACAACTGCCTGTATTGCCATAAGTAAAGCTACACTATTATATCCAGATTTATAAAGATATATTAAATCTTTATAAATATTTGCTCTTATATATAAGTAAATTAAAAGCCCGATTACTCCTAAAGAAGTAAAAAGTGATAGCCATATATTATGAGAGTGATTAATGACACGACTATATCTTGAAAATTCATTACCATGCTCTATAGTTCCTAACATTCCCCATCCAGTTAATGGTTTCTCTTTTATCATCCTTAAAGATCCTAACCATATTTCTTCTCTAGTATCAAAGGACCTCTCAATCTGATGACCAGTAATTTCTTGAGATATATCAGATACCTTTGGAGGAGTAAAACCTACTATGCCTATAACTAATAAAATAGACAAAATCATTATTATATCACTCTTATTTCTTTTTATTTTCAATAGTAATAGGCAAAGTAATCCAAACACTAATCCAAGAAAAACCCCTCTTGAACCACATAAACAAATATTTATTAAAAATAAAGCTGTAGCACTATAATATGCCACTTTCTCCTTAATTTCTTTACTATTCCAAGCATAATATATTGCCATTATAACCATTATAGCAAACCAATCTCCAGCTACGTTAGGATTTCCAAAAGTGCTAAAAATTCTATGGTTAGTTGAAACCTCCAATGGTACCCCTAAAAATTTCTTCCAAAGCTCCATAGGAAAATATGCAAAAGTAATCTTCTCTATAATTCCAACAATTCCTGAAAAAATTGAAAACTTGATTAGGTAATTGCATATTAGTTCTAATTTTTCTTCTGTCTTGCAATAATTTTGTAAGACAACACTTATTGTAAAATATATGAAAAATACTATTGAAACAGCTGTAGACATAATACTTTTATTTAGAAGTCCAACTAATAGAGACCAAAGAAACAATAGGATCAATCCCATATTCCAACTATTTTTCAGTATTTCCTCTTTCATCTTTATTACTTTATAAGTAGTATATACTCCAATAAATAATGCAGTATATGGCGACATAACAATTAATAATATTAAATTAAACATAATCTTCACCTTTATTTTTTTATTCTTCCACATATAATATACTATTATTATGGAAACTATTTTTATTTTATAATTTTATATATAAATGTGCTTTTAACATCTCTATATATATTTTACACAATTTTCACATACTTGTTAATACCCTTATTACATATTTTGGTATTGTTTGCAATACATAAATATACACATTGATTATAATACATTATGTACTTGTTTATTTCAATATAAAAAAAAATATTGTAATAAATTCGTAAGAACTTGCTCACTTTATATTATAAGATTTAAAGTTATTTCATATACCTTAAATAACTAAAATATCCTTTCATTTTTGCTAAAAAAGTTAATTTTCTTGAAAAGTTTAAAATGAGCTATGTAATAAAAATTTATTACATAGCTCATTGAAGTATTATGAGGTTTCATGATTTTTTTTATTTTAATATATTTCTATAGTTTTCTATAACTTTTTTCATATCCATCCATTTTTTCTCCATATCATAAACTAGTTTAAATTGAGCTCTAGCACGATCTAAATTATGATCTGAACGATGTATTTTGAAGTAATTATCTCCATTAAGATAGTCCGTAAGAAATCTTATTCCACATTCTAATGTCATCATTTTAGCTCCCATGGGTAGCATGTCTATTTCATTATCAATTAGACTACCTTTACATCCCTCTAAAAATCCTCTTGTATATATTTCAAACAAATTCATATCTAAATTTACCTTAGATAAATCTATTTCATCTTCATCTCCAGTGTTAGCTCCAAATCTAATAGAATCTCCAAAGTCATTGACTGAAAGTCCCGGCATAATAGTATCTAAATCAATAATACATATCCCCTTTCCACTTTCATTGTCCATCATAATATTACTTAATTTAGTATCATTATGAGTAACTCTTAAATGTAGCATTCCACTTCGAAGCATATCCATTAAAATATGAGTTTCCTTTTCTCTTTCCATAACAAACTCTATTTCTTTTTCTACCTTCTTTGCTCTTTGAAACTTATCCTCTGCCATTGCTATTTTAAAAGATTCAATCCTAACAGGTGTATTGTGAAAATCAGGAATAGTTTCATATAATGTACTAACATCATACTCTGATAATAGATTTTGAAAATGCCCAAAAGTTAAGGCACTTTCATAGAAAATTTCTGGTTTTTCTACCTTATCAAAACTAGTAGCGTTTTCTATAAATTTATATCCTCTCCAATAGGATCCTATACTATCCTTAAAAAAATTATTTCCATCCTTAGTTTTAATAATATTTAAAGTTTCTCTATCTATATCTCCACCACTTTCCTTTATTTTATATTTCAAAAATAATGTAACTCCTGATATATTTTCCATTACCATTAAAGGATTTTTAAATATATTATGGTTTATTCTTTGTAGAATATACTTTTTAATTTTTCCATTATTTTGCTCAAAATTCACTAAAAATGTATCATTAATATGTCCACTACCACATAAGGTATACTCTATATATTTACCTAAAAAATTAATATTTTCAATGGCTTCATTAATTTTTGAACATTGTTCTTTCCTTGTCATACTAATAACTCCCTTATTTGCTACTTCCAAAGTTTTTTAGGGTATACTCCCATTAGCTTCAAATTAAAAATTTCTTTTACTACTCTTTCTTTATCAGCTTTATAAGTAATTCCATACCACTTATCTCTAGATTTTAAAACCTTCACAGTTGCTTTTTTTTCATTTAATAATTGTCCTATTACTTCTGGTAAGAAATATTCTGCTTTAAGAGGATTCTCATGAACCTTTTTTTTCAAAAATTCTTCAAATCTGTTATTTAATTCTTTTAAAATAGTACTACTAAATCCCCACATATTCATTGAAACAATATTACTTTCCAAGATACTAGTCCAAGTTTTACCTCTATCTTCAGTATAAGCTGGTCCATCTTCTAATTTTACAATATAAGTTCTTTCAGTAATTCCTATAAGCATATTATTATCATCTAACTTACATATTCCCCTAGCAACTCCACCATTGTCCGTAAGCGTATTTTCTAAGGTATACCCTACCATAGCATAATTAAGTTTCCTATCGTCTAATGAAATTAAATAATCATAAAGCATTTTAAAGCCACTCTGCCCATAATAATCATCTGAATTTATTACTGCAAAAGGTCCGTCTATTACTTTCATACAACTTAAAACCGCATGACCTGTTCCCCAAGGTTTTTCTCTGCTCTCTGGAATAGAACAACCCGTAGGTATATTATCTAATTCTTGATAAACATACTCTACTTGAATATATTTACTTATTTCATCCCCGATTTTACTCTTAAAATTCTCCTCAATTTCTTTTTTAATAATAAAAATTATCTTTTTAAAGTTTGCTTTTATAGCATCATATATAGAAAAATCAATAATCTTATGTCCCTCTTCGTCTAT
>Ga0213828_1001495_pt1 | contig 19001 bp, 18 predicted proteins | sample MC6MC0897MG_FD_180664 | JGI IMG/M metagenome (GOLD analysis project Ga0213828, IMG submission 180664) | Enriched soil aggregate microbial communities from Iowa State University, Ames, United States - MC6-MC0897-MG | ecosystem: Environmental > Terrestrial > Soil > Unclassified | place: USA: Iowa... | reverse complement strand
CCACAGCTAGATCAATTGTGACCTGCTCACTGCCTAAGTGGAAGCTAACAGTTGGTAGATTAAATAGCTCGACAAAAGCTGCTGTTAATATATGCTGCCCTGCATGTTGCTGCATATGATCAAAGCGACGTTGCCAATTTATTTGCCCTTGCACGTCTCCAGTCAAAATGGAAACGTCACCCTGAATATAATGTCGTATTTCATCGTCCACCTTTTCAACATCAATAACCTCAATACCATTTATTGTCCCTGTGTCATGTGGTTGTCCACCACCCGTAGGATAAAACGCAGTATTTGAAAGCACAATGAAGTTTCGACCATTTTCGTCAGTTCCTTTACTGATAACAGTCGCATCAAATTCTCGCAGCATCACGTCTTGGTAATATAATAGCTCCTTCAAGAAAAAGCCTCCTTTTATGTAGTGTATCCGTAAGAGAAGCATCTCTTTAAATTTATTGTGTCATAATTAAGGATAGGTGTATACGAGTTTTCTAGTTGACCCATGCTGAATTTGATTTAATATATAAAAGAACAGGTTAACATAAAGGAGCTAGTATGATGGAAATTACACAATTCTCAATGGAAGAAATTTTAGATCCAACAAACATAATTGAGGGTAAGCGTTACGAGTTTATTTTAGACGTGGAAGTGGACGAAGAAGATGAGCTTTACCACGAAGCAGGTATTGAAGTACGAGTACTAATCGCTGAAAAAGGTGAAGAGCTATTTATTTTAAACTACTTTATTATGGAAAAGGCAGAGGGCGAGTATTTAGATTTTGCATTAGAGGATGAAGAGTTAAATGAAATTTTAGCCTTCTGCAAAGAGGAATTAGCAAAAGCTTAATAACCCATTTAAAGGATTGAGGCTGTCCGAAAAGTTGATGTAGATCGACTTTTCGGTACAGCCTTTTCATTTTTGTATACAAAAAAGCCTTTGAAGAAATCCTGTTAAAAAGGACAGAATACGTCCTTCAGATTTAACCTCAAAGGCTGTACGCTAGAAGTAAATCCGTCATACCAAAAGTGGCTGAATAAAAGTCATTAACAACTTGGTAGCTTCTTCTCAAATTCCGAGTGTAGTTTAATTGCAGTCATTTACAAACTGTTTTATTCACTTTCGCTTTTTAAATTATTAAAAATACTTAGCATGAATGTTAAACCTGCAACAATTCCAATGAAATTCGAACTTATGGCTTTATTAAACCATATACCACCTATGGGTAAAGATAATGGCAAAAATGTAGCTAATGGCACATATAGCGAAAAGAGAAAACAAGGAATGAATACGCAAATAAGTAAAGGCAAATTTATTTTAATGGTCCATTTTTTTATAAAAATAAGTGATAAATAGACACCCCACATAAAGAGAATAATAAAATTAGCCCAAAAAACAGGAACTATACTATATGTTGTAGCTGAGATAACTTTAATTTGATATTTAATATCATAACTGATGATTGTTAATAAAAATAACCCAATAACCCAAATTAATTTCCACATATAAGTTGACCACTTTTTCAAGAACAACACCCCTATTAGAGATTTAATTGATAATCATTTAATACGTCCGAATATTCAAAAAGTTCTCAAATATTCCATATATATAAATTATTATTTTAAATGACTACTTTAGATACTTATTTCATCATGTAAAATCCCTACGCTACATGAGCTCATTTTTAAACTGTTCAATTTGCTAAATTACTTTTCATTTTTTTGCAATATGTATGGCAAAGTTAAAGGTGATATACAAGAAATAAACACAAACATTCGCTTGTGCACTAGATTTTAGCCGCAATGAAATCGAGGCCTTTTTAAAGTACGTAAAAATTGACCAACCATGGCTATATAGGAAGAATTTGTTCTATTGTCATCTCAGTAACTGTCCTTCAAAGAGGTTGAGTTTTACTGTCTGTTGTTTCTCATGATAGAGTTTTTGAATTGTTATTTGTAATTGATTTAAGAATTATTTAAGATTACTGAAATAGTAGTGTTGTGTTCAAAGGGTAGACTAAAACTTAGCGTTAGGATTAACGGGAATTTAAAACGAAGAGGTGCTTTTATGTCTTTATATACACAATCGATTATGGTGGCTTTTCTTATAACCATTTTTTTATCCTTTGCTTTGTTTATACCTTGGCTAATTTATACGTATCGAAAGTACGGTTATTTATCAATATCTAAAACGATTATTATGTTCTCCTTTATTTTTTACTTTTTATCAGCATTATGTTTAGTCTTATTACCGTTTCCTCCAACTCGTGATACTTGTTCGCTACAAGCTGCAGATACTGTTCACTATAATTTACGCCCATTTCAATTTATTAGGGATATTTTAAAGGATAGTGGAATCGTTCTTACGAGTCCCTCAACATGGCTTTATATAACGAAGCAACCAGCTTTTTTTCAAGCCTTTTATAATTTCTTATTACTTATGCCATTTGGGATATACTTGCGTTATTTTCTTAAAAAAAGAGAGTACTGGAAACGTGCATTTATCATCAGCTTTTTGCTAACATTGTTTTATGAGGTAACTCAAGTTACAGGAGTTTATGGCATCTTTAATTGTGCGTACCGTATTTTTGATGTAGATGATTTAATGCTTAATAGCGCTGGTGCATGGCTTGGATTCTTTTTAGCACCTATTGTATGGGCGCTGTTTCCTTCTCATGAGGCAGTGCAGGCAAAGGCAGCAGAAATTGCAAAAAATGATATCGTCAAACCACTATCTATATTACTAGCCATCATTATTGATTTATTTATTGCGCAGCTTATTTTGGTTGTGGTAGGGGCTGTAGTTCCTAATAATAGCATTTTTGAATTTTTTATAAAGTTCATAATGTATATGTTGCTATTTGGTCTAGTTCCGACTATTACAGGGGGAGCAACTATTGGTATGAAGGTTTTACGCTTTACGATGACTAGTGTAAAGGGCAACAGTATTATTCAGAAAACATGGCGACGCTGCTTCGCGATATTAGCAACGATAAGTCTTTTAGAGATGATTGCGATTTTAGGGCAAATTAAGCTGAATATGGATTCTCCCTTCTATGTACTACAAATAGTAATTACATTAGTAGCATTTATGGCTGCACTGCTTATTAGACTTATAATTATCATACATGTAGCTCGTGTCTTAATTAGTGGAGGGAAACGTCATCTGTTTATTGATGAGTATGCTGGGTTGGTGGCGACGAGAAAAAAATAAGGGGGATTGTTGAATGAAATACGTAATCATCGGGGGAGATGCTGCAGGAATGTCAGCAGCAATGGAGATATATCGAAATGTACCAGGCGCAGAAATAACATCTTTAGAGCGTGGATTTATTTATTCATATGGGCAATGTGGATTGCCCTATGTAGTGGATGGACGTATTTCATCGACAAAGCGGCTTATTGCAAGAGATGTAGAAACATTTCGTGATAAGTATGGCATTGATGCACGAGTAGGTTATGAAGTAAATGGAATAGATGTAGACAAGCAGCTTGTTTTTGGTACACAGGCATCTGGAGAAGCCTTTGAACTCCCTTATGATAAACTTCTTATCGCAACGGGTGCAGATCCAACGATGCCAGTGAAAAAAGGTGCGCATTTAGCAGGTATACACACAGTGAAAACAATTCCTCAGCTAGAGGATTTACTAGCCGATTTAACACCAGATATAGAAACTGTCACTATTATTGGTGGCGGCTATATTGGTCTAGAAATGGCTGAAACGATTCATGCATGTGGTAAAAAGGTAAGATTAATTCAGCGAAGCAGCTATGTTGCTAGAATTTTAGATGAAGAATTTGCCCAGCATGTTCATGATGAGGCAAAAAAGAATGATATTGAACTATTGCTAAATACAGATGTAGAAGCGTTTGAAGGTCAGCACCGTGTGGAACAAGTGTTGACAGATAAAGGTGCCCTCCAAACAGATTTAGTGATTATGGCTGTAGGGATTAAGCCGAATACACAATTTTTAGAGGGAACAGGTATAGCAATGTTGAAAAATGGTGCAATCATTGTTAATCGCCATTTAGAGACCTCTATCGAAAATATTTACGCTGCTGGTGATTGTGCTACGCATTTCAATATTGTCAAGGAACGCTTAGATTATATACCGCTGGGTACGACTGCTAATAAGCAGGGACGGCTGGCTGGACTTAATATGTCTGGTAAATTTGCACCGTTTCGTGGCATAGTGGGTACTTCTATTTTAAAATTTTTCAATTTAACAATTGCTACAACGGGTATTAATGAGCAGAAGGCAAAAGAGCTGGGATTTGACTATGAGGCTTTTAAATTATCGGCTCGCCATATTGCAGGTTATTACCCTGGTGCTCAACGAATGTACATTAAAATTATTGTGAGAAAGCGAGATCAACTGTTGTTAGGTGCTCAAATTGTGGGACCTTCTGGTGTTGATAAGCGTATTGATGTTTTTGCGACAGCTTTATACAGTAAAATGACACTACCTGATTTATTAGATTTAGATTTAGCCTATGCGCCGCCATTTAACGGTGTTTGGGATCCATTGCAGCAGATTGCAAGAAAGAATGGACGTTTATAAATAGGAGGTAGAGAAATGAGCATTTATGATATTAACGTAACCTTAGAGGATGGTACTATCTATAGCCTGGAACGATATAAGGGAAAGCCTATGCTAATTGTCAATACAGCCTCAAAATGTGGCTTTACACCGCAGTTTGAGGAATTAGAGGATCTCTATGAGAAATACCAGGAGGAAGGTCTTGTTGTCCTTGGATTTCCATCAAATCAGTTTAAGCAAGAGCTCGCGACTGCAGAAGAAGCGGCATCACAGTGTCGACTGACATATGGAGTGACGTTCCCAATGCATGAGATTGTCAAGGTGAACGGCAAAGAAGCGCATCCTATTTTTGATTATCTCACTTCTCACTCTAAAGGATTTTTAGGCAACAGCATTAAGTGGAACTTTACAAAATTCCTTGTCAATCGTGATGGTGAGGTTGTTGGACGTTACGCATCAGCAGATAAGCCACATAGCTTTGAGGATGATATTAAGAAAGTCTTAGCACAATAGTTTAGGGGAATTCATGCACAATCTGTGTGTGAATTCTTTTTTTATGTCGATATTTATTAAAAATTGGGCGATAAAAGAGGGAAATGTTTCGATAAAACACATTAACATTTCGACAAACGATTGATTTAAGGTTGCTGTAAGCTTACGACAAATTTGCTGTAAGTTTGGAGTCGTATACTAAGGTCAGAAAGAAGAGGTGAGCGTATATGACGCCATTATTAAAGGTTCAAAACGTTGGAAAAACTTACGGCAAAGGCGCAAATACTTTTACAGCGCTATCAAATATATCATTTGAAGTAGAAAAAGGAGAGTTTGTTGGTGTAATGGGTCCTTCAGGGGCAGGTAAATCTACGCTTCTCAATGTATTAGCAACGATTGATACACCAACGACTGGTGAAATTATTATTGGTGATACCAACTTAGCACGTATGAAGGATGCGGAATTAGCAGATTTTCGTCGGGATAATTTAGGGTTTATTTTCCAGGATTATAACTTACTTGATTCTTTAACGGTTCGAGAAAATATTGTTTTGCCGCTAGCAATTGCGAAGATGCCAACAAAGGCTATTAACGCAAGAGTTGATCGCATTGCCTCATTGTTTGGCATTCGTGATTTATTGGATAAATATCCATACCAAATTTCAGGTGGACAAAAGCAACGTACAGCCTCATCACGTGCGTTAGTGACAGAGCCAAAATTAATCTTTGCTGATGAGCCTACAGGTGCATTAGATTCAAAGTCAGCAACAGATTTACTTGAAAGTTTAAGTGATTTAAATCAATCCCAAGCAGCTACCATTATGATGGTTACCCATGATGCCTTTGCAGCTAGCTTCTGTCAGCGCATACTATTTATTCAGGATGGGCAGCTATCTAAGGAAATTCATCGTGGGACTCTCACAAGGAAGCAATTTTTCCAGGAGATCTTACAGGTGCTGTCTAGCATCGGGGGTGGAGTAAATGACGTTATTTAGCTTAGCGCGTAAAAATATTCAGCGTAATTTGTCGAATTACTTTTTATATATTGCCTCAATGGTATTTAGTATTGTTATTTACTTTACGTTTGTGACGCTAAAATATAATGATGATCTATCAGCCTTAAAACAATCCTCTCAGCAAATTAAAGGATTGATGAGTGCATCGTCGGTTGTGCTATTGTTCTTTATTGTCATCTTTATGGCATATTCTAATTCATTTTTCATGAAGAAACGGAAAAAGGAAGTAGCACTCTATTCATTATTAGGTGTACGTAAGCAAAAGATCGGTCTCATGCTTTTTTTCGAGAATTTAGTCATAGGACTAGTCTCTCTAGTACTCGGTATTGTTCTAGGGTTCTTTATGTCACAGGGTCTATTAATGATCCTAGTAAAATTAATGGGCTATGAGGTTGTTGGAAGCCTAACTTTTTCAGTGGAAGCACTGATGAATACAACTGGTATTTTTACACTATTGTTTTTATTCACATCCTTACAAGGCTATCGTGTTATATACCAATTTAAATTAATTGATTTATTTCATGCTGAAAAACAGGGTGAGCAAATTCCACGTGCATCTTTAGTAGCTGCTTTACTTGGGACAGCACTCATTGCATTTGGTTATTATACAGCCGCCTCTGATATGTTTACGAGTAAAATTTGGCGATTCTTCACCGTTTTAGGTACGCCACTAATGGTCATAGGAGTAACCATTGCAGGGACTTATCTTCTATTCCATAGTGTTAGTGTCTTTGTGTTAACAGCATTAAAACGAGCAACGTCTTGGTCTTGGAAGGGCTTAAATTTAATAGGTGTCTCACAGCTATTATATCGCATACGAGCAAATGCGAAATCGTTGTCGATTATTGCAATCTTAAGCGCAACGACTATTACTGCTGGTGGTGGCGTCTTTGGAATGTATTACAATGCTGAGGCCACTGTACGTCAGATGTTGCCAAATACATTTATGTGGAAGGGTGATCCAGTAGAAATTTCTCAGAATGATGTCTTATATAATGAATCACTTGCTGTGAAAAATTTACGTGTCGATAACGATTTGTCGTTTTTTGAATATACCTTATTGAAGGAGTCGGATTATAATCGTTTAGCGAAATTCCAAGGTAAGAATCAAGAACTGCATATTGCAGATGGATCAACCGTATTACTTGATGCAGCATACGATGAACGATTTTCACATGATTTTACAGGAGAAGACTTTAAGTTACAAAACGGAGATTCCTTCCACGTAGATAAAATGTATACAGAAAGCGTACTAAACTTTATAGCAGCCGGAACAGTACTGGTGGTGAATGATCAGGAGTTCGCAGCTACTCATGCTGAAGAGGTAAAGATGCAGGTTGTTGGTTTAGATAATGATTTGAAGCAACAGGCGGTTTCACAAGACATTTCCAAGCAATTGTCCACAGAACAACAAGAATCCTTCTCTAGTGTTCCGCAAAGCTATGAGGATAGTTTAGCGACAGTTGGTGCACTATTGTTTGTGGGCAGCTTCCTAGGCCTAGTTTTCCTAGCGGCAACAGGCAGTATTATTTACTTCAAAATTTTAACGGAAGCTGAGGAAGACCAGGCGAAATATGCCATTCTAAATAAAATCGGTGTGAATAGTAAGCAAATCTTAAAGACAGTGGCAGGGCAGGTGGCTGTTATCTTTAGTGCACCACTTATCGTAGGAATTGTGCATAGTGCGTTTGCGTTACTAGCTTTTTCACAGTTGTTTGGCATGAATATTACGAAGCCAGTAATACTGTGGATGGTTGCATACTCAGCTATTTACTTTATTTATTATATCTTTACCGTACGAGCATTTTATAAAATTGTAAGACAGGGGAATTAATATGAGAAAAGTATTTTTAGGAATAGGTGCATTGTTTATCCTATTCGTTGCAGGATTGGTTGTATTGATGACTGTTGACTTTAACCGTCTAAATAAAGACACGTACTATGTCCATATTACGACGGATGGTGAGGTAGAGGAATATAAGGTAAGTAGTGGTGAAATTTTTAAAACGTATTGGTACGAGCTACCTACTTACAATAAAAATGGTGAAGAAAAAACATTAAAGTTCTCCGCTCAGAAAAATTTACACCATGATGCCTATTTAAAGCTATATGTAAAAAAAGAAACAGAAGTCACTTCATATGATGAAGTCAAATTCCATGAGTTACCTGCTAAGGTGCAGGATCAAATGAAATAACAAAGAGGAGCAGCCACTAGGACTGCTCCCTTTTTAGATAAATGCTAACGGTTGTTCCTTTTTGTTCTTCGGAGGTAATACTGACTGTTCCTCCATGAGCCTCAATAATATCCCTAGCAATAGCTGTGCCTAAACCAGTGCCAGTTGTTTGTTCTGTATTTGTACCACGATAATAGCGCTCAAAAATATGCTCTAAATCTGCCGCCGCTATCCCTTTGCCATTATCAGAAATCGTAATAATATTCTCATCCACAGACACATGGACAGTTACATCAGGGCCATTGTGAAGCAGAGCGTTGTGTAAAAAGTTCATGATAGCTCTGCGCATAAAATGCTCATCTATTTGATGGTAACTGTTATGTGAGGTTGCCTCAAACTCAATATTGGCAAGCTCATAGTGTGGTGTATTTAATGTATCAATCACAATCTCACGAATAAACGACACTATGTCAATTTCTCTTAGTGTGAGCGGAAGCTGCTGATGTCTTAAGCGCATCGTTAAATTTAAATCATCTAGCAAATCTTGCATATGCAATGACTGTTTCTCAATGATTTGTGCGTATTCAGCTTGCTCTTGAGGAGTTAGTGTTTCATCATCTAACAGCTCGGCATAACCACGAATAGAGGCAAGGGGCGTTTTCATGTCGTGTGAGACATTACTAATCCATTCTTCACGCATCAACTCTAGTCGCTTGCGTTCCTGCTCGTGTGCAGCTAATTCTCTGGATACCTCATTTAAATTTTCAAAAACGGGTTTATACACACCACTAGGCATTTTTACAGTTTGATGCTCATGATTTTTTAAATGTCGGATACGCTCTATCAGTGCATATAGTGGCTTAGTTAATGTACGACCAAAAAGCCAGCCCACCAATGTAGCTACTAATAAATCGGCAATAACAATAAACAACCCGAATTTTCCAATAAACTGTAAAAATGAAGTGCCAGAAAGATGCATAACGAGTCTTGTCACACCACTACCCTTGATACCAATGAGATAATTTACATCATCCTTACTGCCAACATAAACAGTAGTATCAGCATCAAATTCCTTATATTTATATACTTGAATTAAATCTATAGGTGCATAGTGTGAGAGAGCTTTCTCTGGTGCGAATTGGGAATCGATAACTTGACCATTCACATCAAGTAACTGAATCCAAGCATTTCGCTGATGCAAGTGTTCAAGTCCTTCTTTACTGATTGAAGGCTTTTCATTACTTATCTCAATATATTTTTGGAAATCCCGTACAAAGCTTTCTTCTGTAGATGGAACAAAGCTATCATTTTCATTTGCTAGCCGATAAATGAGGAGCCCAATAAGAATAGCAGTATTGACAAAAATAACGATGATGACAATAGAAAGTACGGAAAGGAGAAAGCGTGCTGTTAGTTTCCACCTCATCCTTGTGCCTCTTTCGGTAGGACAAACTTATAGCCAAGTCCTTTAACAGTGGTGATGTACATAGGTTTAGAAGCATCCTGCTCAATTTTCTCGCGCAGACGTCGAATATGCACCATGACAGTATTATCAGAGCCGAAAAAATCCTCTCCCCATACACGCTCAAAAAGAGTCTCTTTACTTAAAATTCGATTAGGATGGTGCATAAAGCATGCCATTAAACCAATTTCCTTAGCCGTTAATTCCAATAAAACGCCATCCTTCTGAACTTCAGTTTCATCAGCATTTAGCTGGAATGGTCCAACCTGTAATGTCTTTTCGCCAATGCTCGGTGTTTTCTCATGTGTTTGATAGCCAGCTCTACGTAATTGTGCCTTTACGCGATAGGCAACCTCCTTTGGACTAAAGGGTTTTGTAATATAATCATCGCCCCCAATTGCCAGCCCTAAAATTTTATCTATTTCCTCATTTTTCGCTGACATAAAAAGGACTGGAACATGCGATACTTCTCGAATTCGTCTACATAAATCATAGCCCTCACCATCTGGAAGCATGACATCGAGTAGCACAATATTTGGTTGTGTCTGCTGAAAGCTTGTCCATGCTTCTTGAATAGTACCTGCAGTATAAATTTGCTTATAGCCCTCTTTTTGCAGACTGACTTTTAGCAGATTAGCTAAATCAGCCTCATCATCCACTACTAAAATAGTTGGTTCTTGCATGGGGACACACCCTTTCATTTTTATAATCATCTTAGAGATTTAAGAATAGCGTATAGTCTTAATTTTTGAAAGCCGAACAATGATTAATGAATTATTAAATTTACAGTATGCTCATTTATAAAAATCATTATAAAAGAAATGTTTAAAAAGTTGAGAGTTTTAACACTTTGTATTCGATATAGTTAGTGAAAAAGCTTTTTCAAAAGATTTAGAGGGAGGCGAAATGATGAGGTGCAGTGCTAAAAATTTCATTAGCCGTTTACAAAATAAAAAAGAAGATGCACTTGATTATGTAATAGAGCATTATTCTAGTTTCGTGAATGCAATAGCTTATAAAATTCTTTCAGACATCAATAAAGATGCTATTGAAGAATGTGTGAATGATGTGTTTTTAGCTATTTGGCAAAATGCTAAACAATTTGAAGGCCAGCCTGAAGATTTTAAAAAATGGATAGGTATGCTCACAAAATATAAAGCAATAGATATTTTTCGTAGGCTTGAAAAACAACAAGCAAGAGAGAAGGGAGACGAGGAGCTCTCACAAAAGCCTGATGTAAAAGAGACAGAGCGGGAGTTTCTAAAAAAGGAGCAACGAAACGATTTATTATTCGCTATTAGCTGCTTAGAAAGTGTTGATCGGGATATTTTTATGATGAAGTTTTTCCTACAGTTAACGAATACTGAGATAGCAGAGGCACTTCATTTATCAAAGGCTGCTGTAGAAAACCGGCTATACAGAGGGAAGAAAAAGCTAGCTACATCCATAAAGTTAAGGGAGGTATTCATATGACAAAAAGCTATAAAGATTGGTTAAGTTTAGATATTGAAAATATAGAACCACTAGAAATGTCATCACAGCAAAAGGATAAGCTAAAGCAAAGGGTTTTTAAGCAAACAGTTAAAAAGCGTGTACCAAAATGGGTACGTCATTTATCAGCTGCGGCAATCATTGGCATTGGCACCGTAACAACTGTAACAACTGCTTTTCCGACTCTAGCCTCACAAATTCCATTTATGAAAAACATAGCTAGCTATTTTAATAATAAAGACACTATGTTTGAGAATTTCGATAGTTACGCAACAGAGATTGGTCAGGTTCAAACTAGTAACGGTATATCAATGATGATCGAAAATGCAGTTTTTGATGGTACTTCCCTCACAATTTCTTTTGCTCTAGAGAGTGATACAGATTTGGGGTCCCATCCATTTATTCAAGGTAATTTTATTGATATTAAAGGCTCTGAGGCTATGGGAGGAGGAAGTCGACTAGAAAAAATAAGTGATAATAAATATGTTGGGTTAGCAAATGTCACACCCTATTTTGATAAAGAAGCACCAGAGGAAGTAGAGGTAAGCTGGACGCCACAGGCTTTCTATGTAAATACAGATAAAATAGTAAAGGGTGATTGGGCTTTTCATTTTAAAGTCTCAAAACTTGCAGGTGAGCTACAGTTAATAAATGAAACCGTTACTAATTATGATGTCACTGCTAGATTTACTTCCCTTGAAAAAAATGAGATGTCCACAATTATTCATTATGAATATGAAATGGATCCAGAGTTGCTGAAAAAATGGCCAGAGGTGACAGTGCAATTTGATGAGCTACAAGATAATGCAGGGAATAAGTATACAGTGCATGGAAATGGCGCAAGAAGTCTTGACAATGGTATTTCCTATAAATCTAGTGCTACTATACAGGCTATTCATTCATCCGCTAAGTCCATTACATTTGTTCCAGTGGTCTATTTCTCCTTAGGCTCCGGAAAAGGTATGGAAATAAAGGAGATGGACCCTGTCACACTTCCAATAAAATAATTAAATGAAAGGTCCTTGTGCACTTTTAAAGCACAAGGACCTTTTGAAACTTTTACAGAGTTTAAATCGTAAAGAGAGTATTAAATATCTAGGAGGGAAATTTCAAATGTTCAAAAAAATAGCAGCAGATGCACTGGGATTGTCGGATATTGGCATAGTTGTGCCGCGTGAGGATTATGATAAAACGGATGCAGATGATTTTATTTTGCATGAAATAGATGAAAAAATTTATTTTTTAATTAAAACGAAGGCAGACGAGTATTGCTTTACAAATAGAGCAATTATACATGTTGATGGGGAAAGTGCCATGAGCAAGAAGAGATTACTGCGCCGTTATGATTATTCTATGTATGCTATTACAGATGTTTTTCTCGAAACAGCAGGAACAATTGATCTTGATGTCGAAATTAAGTTTACGATAGGTAATTCTCCACTTTCCATTGATATTCATAAACGGTTTATAGATGATATTAAAGATTTATATAAAGCGTTACATGCAATCAGCTATGAGCAAAAGCAAAATGCCTACAAGCTAGAGGCAGCAGAAAAAAGCTTACAAATCGCTTCCTCATCCATCGGACGTATTGGTAATGATAATGTCACTCCTTCTGCATCATTCGAGGAAATTACACGCTTCGCAAATAGCTGGATGATAGATCATAAGGACAAATATAAAAAAGAAGATTTCTCACACGTTTATGATTTATATATGAACAATTAAGAAAGAATAGCTCTCTGCAATTTGTGGAGAGCGTTTTTAACATAAATACATAAAATCAAACTAGGAGCGTGACGAAAAATGACAAACGAATTGCAAGTGCTAGAAAAAGAAATAGGAATAGAAAATGAACATTTCGAGCAGCAACCGCAAGCCGTAGAAACATTATTCGTAAATGAGTTTATAGATGGTATTTTAGACCCTTCGCAGAAAATGCTTGGTCCTGTTAAGGATGGTGGAACGATTATTGCTAATACAACACCTGGTTGCTGGGGACCCATGCTGACACCTACAATTCGTGGTGGACATGAAGTGACAAAGCCTGTATTTGTAGAAGGCGCGGAGGTAGGAGATGCCATTGTCATTAAGATTAAATCCATTCAGGTGACATCATTGGCAACGGCATCTGGACACGATGAGGTTATTAACGATCGATTTATTGGGGACCCATTTGTTTCCGTTAAATGTCCAGGCTGTGGCAAACTTCATCCGAGCACTATCGTTAAGGGAATCGGTCAGCATGCCATTCGCTGTTCCACATGTGATACAGAAACGGCCCCTTTTAAAATGACCAATGGCTACACGATGGCATTCGATCATAAGGGGAATATTGGTGTTACTGTTGGTCGAGAAGGAGCACGTCGTATTGCACTGGATGCGAAAAATTATATGCGCACACCTGAAAATTCTATACAAAATCCGGTAGTAGCATTAGCACCCAGTGATTTAGTTGGCATTATGGCTAGAATGCGACCATTTTTAGGACAGCTTGGTACGACGCCATCCAAGGCTATGCCAGACTCTCATAATGCAGGTGACTTTGGTTCATTTTTAATTGGGGCACCGCATGAATATGCCTTTACACAAGAGGAATTGGATAAACATCGTACAGATGGGCATATGGATATAAGCCGTGTTCGTGAGGGGGCAACCATTATTTGTCCAGTTAAGGTTCCTGGAGGTGGCGTTTATATTGGTGATATGCACGCCATGCAGGGAGACGGTGAAATTGCAGGACATACAACAGATGTTGCTGGTATCGTCCAACTACAGGTTAGTGTATTGAAAAAAGCGTCATTGGGAGGTCCAATTTTATTGCCAAATGCTGAAGATCTCCCTTATACAGCTAAACCTTTTACAAAGGAAGAAAAACGCCGTGCTCGTGAGCTTGCGGAGGAATTTGGGGTTAAACAGGTGGAGGACGCATTTCCTGTATCAATCATTGGCTCTGGAACATCATTAAATGAGGCAACAAATAATGCCCTAAGTCGTGCTGCAAAGCTTTTTGAGATGAGCGAGCCTGAGGTGATGAACAGAGCAACCATTACGGGCTCCATTGAAATTGGTCGTCATCCTGGAGTTGTAACAGCAACCTTCCAGGTACCGAAAACTGTACTGAAAAAAGCACGAATTTATAAACCAGTGAAAAAACAATATGATTGATTCTATAAAAGCACAAAAGCAAACTATGGAAATTATTTCTGGTTTGCTTTCTTTTTGTTGGCAAAGACTTTTGTCTAAAGATTGACAAATAAAAATTGTTTTCTATTGATTAGTTGCTATAATAGAACAAGTTCTAAATAGCTAAAAGATTGTTATAGTTCTATTAGAATTCTTACATAGAAATGATGGTGACACATGGCAGATTTCGTGCGTTTACAAGAAAAAAGAGAAAAAACAAACAGTTTTAAAGCATATCTCAATAAAATGCGAGGTGGAGGACATGCACCTTCGAGAACAAATTTTGCTGACGCTCTCACAGGTGCGGTCGGGGGATTAGTATGTATTTTTGTGCTACTTTGGCTGACGAATTACACAGGGACACCCTGGCTAATGGCCTCACTAGGTGGTAGCTGTGTACTCGTATTTGTGGTTTGGAATGCACCGTTGTCTCAACCACGAAATATTATTGGAGGGCATTTTATTTCTGCCTTTATTGGTCTATCTATATATTCTCTTCTAGGAACAAGTATTGTTTCCATTAGTATGGGTGTAGGATTAACGATTTTCTTAATGGCGATTACGGGAATTATTCATCCACCGGCAGGAGCTAATCCTATTATTATTATTTTAGGAGGCTATGGATGGAGCTATTTGGTGATGCCTGTATTAATAGGTGCATTAATTATTGTGTTCTTTGGTATAGTGATTAATAATTTACGAGAAACACGACAATATCCTTCATTCTGGTAAAACAATTGTGTAATCCATATTTGATGCAGGGCAATTAAAAATTTGACAGATTTTTTTGTAACTATTTGAATGGTTACTCGTCTACTGTTACGAGAAGGTTAATTTCTCGATTATATTAGTGAATTATACATAACTTCCCTAAGTTGTGTATGCAGCTAGCACTGTCTAGCATAGGCAATGAGTGAATTGTGACAATGCCAATGGGCTACCAACTTATAAGCACTTGTCCAATGAACTCATTTGCCCTTTATCAGGAAAATTTAAATGTTAACCCATCTATTAAGTTACTATTCAATAGATGGGTTTTTCTTTGTCGCATTTATAAGAATACTTTTGTCGTATTCTTAAGGCATATCATAAATTTTTTAGCATATGTTGGATTAGATTTGTTATATTGAAGAAAGAGCATTAGCTAAGCTTGTTAGTATTTTTGATAGGGGGCTCCAATTTCATGCTGTTGGATTGTGATGAGCAGTTATTCATGGCATATAAACGTAGTGGTGAAAAGGGTACTGAAAAAGTGCTGTCAACTTGGTCAGAGGCGGAGAATAAGTTACAGGCAGACCCAAAAATATTAGGTACTGCCCTTTCACCAAATTTATTTTTAGTGAATGAGGAAATAGCGATGAATATTGCTTTTTCAACTGCGAGAAAATATTGGGGTCATGTAACTACAGATACGCAAGCTTTTTTTGATAAGCAGGGTATGGATGCTAAATTTGTACATGATCGTCTGAATGATTTTTTTTATACGCAAAGAGGGAAAGAAATTTTTTTTGAGCAGCTTTTTGCACAGCATACAATGGACTTTGAAAGGTTAATATGGTTAATCTTTGGCAAACGAATGCAAATTACAATGCCGGTTAACGAACTTCAAACTATATTTTTATATAAATTAAATAATGAATATTTTGTGCATATGATTTATAAAGAACATACTCTATTTTGGCATTGGTTGTTTATGAAAAAGATTTATTCACTGTTTATCCACAAACCTTTAGAACAATTCACATTTATTCATGAAATGCTTGGTCATTTTGAGTATTCTGCAAAAAAAACTTATGCACATGTGAATAACTTTGTGAATAATTACAAAAAAATTCTGGATAAGTGTATAACTTATGTGGATAACTATAATTCAACGTGCTTAGAAAAAAAACAGTTACACCTTTACCAAATCGTTGTGCATTACCGGTTAGCCGAAGGGGATAATCGTTGTGTTAAGTCATTAATTACAGCTTTTGAAGCGGATTGGCGTTATTCAATGTATGCGTTGACAGAGAAAGAAAAGGTGCTGATTGCCTACCTTCTGTTTCATATAGCACATCAGGAGAAGAATGATGAATTGGTTATCCAGTATGGGGAATATTTATTAGAGGATGAACGTCTTAATAATTATGCAATAGAGATTATGCTAGAATATAAAGAATTACTGCCTAATCGAAAGCCAACACCTCCCGCTATTATCAAAAATTATGAACTAAATTTTCTAGAAAACTTATATGCTATTTTACTCGATCATTACGTAAGAACCGAGCGTTATCAGGAGGGATTAACACTTTTAAAGGAGCATAAACTAGCATCCAATAAAAAAATACATGCAGCATTAGTGCAGAAAAATTATAGTAATGAACATTTTATAGCGATAGAGGCTTATGTCCAACAAGATATTGCTTTACTTGTGAATAATTCATTACAGCACATCGGATTATCTGTTGATGAATGGCGTAGAAATTATCGTCTACCAGAGGCTTCGTATTATTTTGTTGCACAGAGCGCGTCCCTTCATATATTAAATATCTTAAAGGTTCTATTTGTAACAGAGCAGTATGAACTCTTTGAAAAATTAATGGAAATTTATAAAAAATACTTACTAATAGATGATCATTTCGAAAGTTTACGAGTGTTTATAAGTGCATATGTAGAGCAGGAATGATTAAAAAGAGTGTCTAGTGTAAATATGCACTAGACACTCTTTTTGGGATTTATTCTAAAACGCCCTTGTCTTTTAAGTTAGCAATTTCTTCTGCACTAAAGCCAAGAGCAGATAACACTTCCTCATTATGTTCTCCGAGCTTGGCGCCTACATGTCTATATTCTGGTTGAGCGCCATCAAATTTAAAGGCAGATGCAATTTGTTTTTGCGTTGTACCATCGCTTTTCGGAATATCAACAATCATACCGCGAGCCTTTAGCTGTGGGTGCTCGCACGCTTCAGGAAAGGTTAAGACAGGTTCCACACATCCCTCGAAATCCTCGTTAAACACTTCTAGCCATTCATTATAGGTTTTTGATAAAAAAGCATCATGAACGGCTTCTTTAAAACGAATTTGTGTATAGTATGAATCATTAAAAGTATTATCAATAAGCTCAGGAATATCAAGGGCTTCACATAGCAGCTTGCGGAATTGAGGCTCAAGACTTCCTACTGAGAAAAATCTCCCATCTTTTGTTTTGTAAAAATCATAGTAGCTACCACCATTTAAAATCTCCTGCTCTGGCTGAGGCACACGCCCCCCTCCAATGTATGCGGCTCCATACATAGCATTAAGTGAAAATACAGCATCGGTCATACTAATGTCAACATATTGCCCTTCGCCTGTTTTTTCACGATGTAATGCAGCAGCCAGTACGCCAATTGCAGCATGCATGGTGCCTCCTGCAATATCAGCTAACTGAATTCCCATCGAAACGGGTTTTTTATCCTTATGGCGAGAGTAATCCAGTACACCAGCTAATGATAAATAATTATTGTCATGTCCTGGACGATTGCTATAAGGTCCCGTTTGACCATAACCAGTAATTGCACAATAAATAACCTTTGGATTAATTTCCTTTAGAGCCTCATAGCCAATGCCAAGTCGTTGCATAACGCCAGGTCGAAATCCTTCAATAATAACATCGTACTCATGAACAAGTGACTTCACGATTTCCACAGCCTCTGGCGATTTTAAATTTAACGTTAATGACTTTTTAGAACGATTTAAATGTTGGTGTATATATGCCTCATGATCGTCATCATAAGGAGGCATGATTCGTGTTAAGTCCACGCGCTTCGAAGATTCAACGTGGATAACCTCCGCACCTAAATCAGCAAATATCATTGTTGCCATTGGCCCCGGTAGTAATGCAGAAAAATCGAGAATTTTTAACCCCTTTAAAATACCCAAATCTCCCAACCCCTTTTGTGTAGCTACTAATGCCACCTATATTAAGAGACCTAGTAGCTTTTCTCTTAACCCCATTTTGAAAAGCGTATATTGTATCTGTATTAATACAGAGTACTATAAATTTACCAGTATTATAACAGAAAAATTGATGACTTGACTATGCTAATTTTTATTATAAAATACTTAGTCTGAAAATTATATGTCAGAATAACAATAAAAGTAAAAAAATTTCGAATATAGATTTTCTGTCAAAATTCAGATAACAATCACCTTTTATTTGAAAATTCTGTAAATGCAAAGGCGAAAACATCTCTATGTAATAGATTACACATAGAGATTTTTCATGTTGTTGAAATACTATGATGTCAATGAAATCAAGGTGACAAATTTATAGCCCTTTTTCAAAACGAGGGGTTGATCTCCGTTCCGACTAAGTGCTTTCCTGGGGGCGTCCGATGAGCCGCTTCACTCGCGCTCCAGGGTCTCATCTGTGACGCTGAATCCCCAAGGAGTCACTCAGTCTACACTCCAATCAACCATTCTCATAGTATTTTCATTGGTATTTCACATAAATGTATAGTGATATTGATAAATTGAAGTCTTAGCTATCACTATTTTATGCAAAAATGAAGCTGATAACATTTTTCTATGCGAAAGCAGTCCAGCAATAAGTAGCTTTATGTTTAGTTATAAAGTAGTTTTATGTACAAAAATGTAGGTTGACAGCTATAGAATTGTACT
>Ga0213828_1001489_pt1 | contig 19044 bp, 12 predicted proteins | sample MC6MC0897MG_FD_180664 | JGI IMG/M metagenome (GOLD analysis project Ga0213828, IMG submission 180664) | Enriched soil aggregate microbial communities from Iowa State University, Ames, United States - MC6-MC0897-MG | ecosystem: Environmental > Terrestrial > Soil > Unclassified | place: USA: Iowa... | reverse complement strand
ATAATGCAGATGAGGTTGCTAAGATTGTTTGTGAAGAAGGAGTAAAGGTTGTTACTACAGGTGCAGGAAATCCAGGGAAATATATGGATATGTGGAAAAATCATAATATTACGGTTATTCCAGTAGTAGCGTCAACAGGTCTTGCAAAACGAATGGAGAGAAGTGGAGCAGATATGGTAATTGCTGAAGGTTGTGAAGCTGGTGGACACATAGGCGAACTTACAACTATGGCACTTCTTCCTCAAGTGGTAGATGCAGTAAAAATACCTGTTATAGCAGCTGGTGGTATAGGTGATTCTAGAGGAATGTTAGCTGCATTAGCATTAGGTGCTAATGGATTTCAAGTAGGAACTAGATTTCTTACAGCTAATGAATGTAATATCCATGAAAATTATAAAAAGAAGGTAATAGAATCAAAGGATATAGATTCTATAGTTACAGGTAGAAGTACTGGGCATCCTGTAAGAGTTCTTAGAAATAGATTGTCTAGGGAATATTCAAAGCTTGAAAAGGCAGGTACATCACCTGAAGAATTAGAAAAATTAGGTGTTGGAGGACTTAGAAAAGCCGTTATAGAAGGGGATATAGATAATGGTTCTGTAATGGCAGGTCAAATTGCAGGATTAATAAAAAAACAAGAAAGTTGCGAAGATATAATTAAAGATTTTATAGAAGGTACTGAAAAATTACTTAAGTCTATGATAAATACGTTTTAATTTTGAGAGGTAACTATGAAAAATATAGCATTTATTTTCCCAGGCCAAGGCAGTCAATATGTGGGTATGGGAAAGGAAATATATGAAGAATTTTTAGTGGCTAAGGAAGTATTCAATAAAGCTAACAAAATCTTAAATAAAGATATAGCAAGCCTTTGCTTTAATGGTCCAATAGAAGAATTAACTTCTACTGAAAACAATCAGGTTGCTATAGTAACACTTTCAATAGCATTATTTGAAATTTTAAAATCTTATGGTATAAATCCTAAGGTTGTTGCAGGATTGAGCCTTGGAGAATATTCTGCTCTAATCTCAAGTGAAATTATGAATTTTGAAGAAGGATTAAGAGTAGTAAGAGAAAGAGGAATATTCATGAAGCAAGATAGTGATAAAACTAACGGCTCCATGGCAGCTATCATTGGTGGGAAAATAGAAACTATAGAAAAAGTCTGTAATGAACTTAGTGATAAAGGAATAATAGGTATAGCAAATTATAATTGTAGTTCTCAAATTGTAATTTCAGGAGAGGATTTCTTAGTGGAAGAAGCTATGACAATTTTAAAGGATAAAGGTGCCAAGAAAATTGTTAAGTTACCAGTGAGTGGAGGTTTTCATACAGAATTAATGAAAAATGCATCTAAAAAATTAGGAGATGTATTAAGTGAGGTAACCTTTAATGAAAGTAATATAGAGGTAATACCTAATGTTACAGGAGAAGTTTTACAAAGTGTAATGGAACTTAGACAGTTGTTAGAATCTCAGGTTAAATCTTCTGTTAAATGGCAAAATACCATAGAAAATATGATAGATATGGGAATTGATACCTTTATAGAAGTTGGACCAGGAAAAGCCCTTAGTGGTTTTGTAAAGAAAATAAGTAAAGACGTAAAAATATTAAATGTTGAGGATAAAGAATCAATTTATAGTACATTGAAGTATTTACAAGAAGCTCATGTATAGGAGATGATATAAAAATGTTTAAAGGAAAGAATGTGGTAGTTACTGGAGGCAGTAGAGGTATAGGAAGAGCTATAGCTTTAGAGTTTGGTAAAAAAGGGGCTAATGTGGTTATAAATTATGTTAGCAGTGATACAGAGGCGGAAAAAGTTGCCGAGGAAATAAAAAATCTTGGAGGAAATGCTATTTTAGTAAAAGGAGATGTAAGTAGTTTCGAAGAAGGAAAAAAACTAATAGATGAAACAGTAAAAGTTTTTGGAACTATAGACATATTAATTAATAATGCAGGAATAACAAAAGATGGATTAATTATGAGAATGAAAGAAGAGCATTTTGATAAGGTTATAGATATAAATCTTAAGGGCGTATTTAATACTTGTAAGAGTGCAGTATCTCATATGCTTAAACAGAGAAGCGGAAAGATTATAAATATTTCCTCTGTAGTAGGAGTTGTAGGGAATGCAGGGCAGGCAAACTATGCAGCATCTAAAGCTGGCGTTATAGGTCTTACTAAGTCAATAGCTAAGGAAGTAGGAGCTAGAGGTATAACTGTAAATGCTGTAGCACCAGGATTTATAAAAAGTGATATGACTGATGTATTAAGTGAAAAAGTAAAGGATGGTATGTTAGGTTTAATTCCTTTAAATAGATTTGGAAATGTAGAAGATGTAGCAAGAACTGTAGCTTTTCTTGCATCAGAGGGTGGAGACTATATAACAGGTCAAGTTATAAATGTAGATGGCGGAATGGTAATGTAGTTATTTAAGGAGGACATATAAAGTGAATAGAAGAGTGGTAATCACGGGTATGGGAGCATTAACTCCTATCGGTAATGATATTAACAGCTTTTGGGATGGCGTTAAGAATGGTAAATGTGGCATAGATTTTATAAAATCTATGGATGTAGAAAAATTTAAAGTTAAAATAGCTGCAGAGGTTAAAGATTTTGATCCTACAGAAGTGATTGATAGAAAAGAAGCTAAGAGAATGGATAGATATTGTCAACTGGCTATGGCGGCAGCAGAGGAGGCAGTAAAATCTTCAAATTTAGATTTAGATAATATAGATAAATATAGATTAGGTGTTTTAATTAGTTCAGGAATTGGCGGACTTGAAACATTAGAAAACGAATATAAAAGAATGTTAGAAAGAGATACAACTAAAGTATCACCATTTTTAATTCCTATGATGATAGAGAATATGGCAGGAGGAAATGTTGCTATAAAATATGGTGCTAAGGGGCCATGCTTATCTGTAGTGACAGCTTGTGCTACAGGAACTAATAGTATAGGTGAAGCCTTTGAAATGATAAAGGCAAATAGAGCAGAGGTAATGATTACAGGAGGTACAGAGGCATCTATTACATCAATAGGTCTTGCTGGATTTACTGCATTAACGGCTTTAAGTAAGAGTGAGGATCCTAAAAAAGCATCTACTCCTTTTGATAAAAATAGAAGTGGATTCGTAATGGGTGAGGGAGCAGGAGTTTTAATTTTAGAAGAGCTTGAGCATGCAAAAGCAAGGGGAGCTAAAATATATGGTGAAATTACTGGATATGGAGCTACTTGTGATGCATATCATATCACTCAGCCTAGTGCTGATGGAGAAGGGGCAGCAAGGTCTATGCAACTTGCCATTGAAGAAGGAAATGTAAGTCTAGAAGATATTTCATATATTAATGCTCATGGAACTAGTACTCCATATAATGATAAATTTGAAACTATAGCTATAAAGAATCTATTTAAAGAGCAAGCTTATAAAATCCCAGTTAGTTCTACAAAATCAATGACAGGACATTTATTGGGAGCATCAGGTGCTATAGAATCAATTGTATGTATAAAGGCTTTAGAGGAAGGGTTTATTCCAGCTACTATTGGTCTTGAAGAGAAGGATGAGGATTGTGATTTAGATTATGTTCCTAATGTGGGTAGAAAGGCTGAACTTAAATATGCTTTATCTAATTCTTTAGGATTTGGTGGTCATAATGCTACACTTTTATTTAAGAAATGGGAGGAATAAATGATGAATTATGAAGCAATTGAAAGGCTTATTAAATTAATAAATGATTCCGAACTTAAGGAGTTAGAGTTAGAAGAAGCTGGTCTTAGAATAAGAATGAGTAAAAATGATTCTAGTAAAGTTATTTATACTGAAGATGGTAGAGCATTAAATCAATCTACAATGATAGATAAATGTGATAGAGAGTTTGTTAATCATATTAATGTAAAGGATACTACTTCAGTAGTACCTACAAAGCATGAAGAAATAATTACTGAAGAGAGTAAATTAGAAGAATGCTTTATAGTTAAGTCGCCTATGGTAGGAACATATTATTCTTCACCTACAGAAAATGGAGAACCTTATGTAAAAATAGGAGATTCAGTATCAAAGGAGTCAATTCTTTGCATAATTGAAGCTATGAAATTGATGAATGAAATTGAATGTGAAGTTGAAGGAACAGTGACTGAAATATTTGTTAATAATGGAGATGTAGTAGAATTTGGTCAGCCTATAATGGCGATAAAACTTTAAAAATATAGATTATATAAAGGAGGTAATATAAATAATGTTAGACGCAATAGAAAGTGATGTAATAAAACTTAATATAAAAGAAATACAGGAAATAATACCTCATAGATATCCATTTTTATTTGTAGATCAAATAGAAGGTTTAGAACCAATGAGAAAAGCAGTAGGATATAAGAATATAACTATGAATGAGTACTTTTTTCAAGGGCATTTTCCACAGGAACCTGTATTACCTGGAGTAATAATAGTAGAAGCACTTGCCCAAGTTGGTGCTATTGCATTACTTTATGATGAAAAGTTTAGAGGTAAGATAGCTTACTTTGGTGGGATAAAAAATGCTAGGTTTAAGAGAAAAGTTGTACCTGGTGATAGATTAAAACTAGAAGTTGAAATTATAAAGATAAAAGGACCAATGGGTATTGGTAAAGGAATTGCAACAGTTGATGGAGTAGTAGCTTGTGAATGCGAATTAACCTTCGCAGTAGGAGTATAAAAGTAAGAGAGGTAGCCATATGTTTAAAAAGATATTAATTGCTAATAGAGGAGAAATTGCAGTTAGAATAATTAGGGCTTGTAGAGAAATGGGAATACAAACTGTAGCTGTATATTCTGAAGGTGATAAAGAAGCTTTGCATGCTCAAATGGCAGATGAGTGTGTTTGTATTGGACCATCAGCCTCAAAGGATAGTTATCTAAATGAAAATAATATATTGAATGCTACTATTTTAAAAGGTGCAGAGGCTATTCATCCAGGGTTTGGATTTTTATCAGAAAATAGTAGATTCGCCAAGATGTGTGAAGAATGTAACATAAAATTTATAGGCCCCACAGCAGAAAATATAAACAATATGGGAAACAAGTCCAAAGCTAGGGAACTTATGGAAGAAGCGAATATACCAGTAGTGCCAGGTTCAAAGGGAATTATAAATAATGAAGAAGAAGCTATAGCAATAGCTAATGAAATAGGATATCCAGTAATGATAAAGGCCTCTAGCGGAGGTGGAGGAAAAGGAATTAGGATTGTAAATAATGAGAGTCAGCTTATAAGTGATTTTAATGCAGCAAAGAGAGAAGCAAAAGTTTCATTTAATGATGATTCGATGTATATAGAAAAATTTATAGAAAAACCAAGACATATAGAAATACAGCTCATAGCAGATAATTATGGGAATACAGTTTATCTGGGAGAACGTGAATGTTCTATACAAAGAAAAAATCAAAAGGTGTTAGAAGAAGCACCGTCAGTATTTATAGATGATAGTATGAGAAAAAAAATGGGAGAGACTGCAGTTAATGCAGCTAAATCCATAGGATATGTAAATGCTGGAACTATAGAATTTCTGGTAGATAAGCATAAGAAGTTCTATTTTATGGAGATGAATACTAGAATACAGGTAGAGCATCCTGTAACAGAAATGGTAACAGGAGTTGACTTAATAAAGGAGCAAATTAGAGTAGCTTATGGAGAAAAGTTAAGTTTTTCACAAGAAGATATAAAAATTGTAGGTCACTCTATTGAATGTAGAATAAATGCAGAGGATCCTTATAAAAATTTTAGACCTTGTCCAGGTGAAATAACTAATTTATATGTACCAGGTGGAAACGGGGTTAGGTTAGATTCTGCAGTATATCAAGGATATAAAATTCCACACTGTTATGACTCAATGATTGGTAAACTTGTAGTTCATGGTAAAGATAGAGAAGAAGCTATAAGTAAAATGAAAAGAGCATTAAGTGAATTCATAATAGAAGGAGTCAGTACTAACATAGACCTTCAGCTTGATATTTTAGCTAATGAGAGTTTTGTAGAAGGAACTTTTGATACAAGTTTCTTAGAAGCATATCTCAATGGGGTTAAATAGTTTAAATCTAAATGAGGTAATTATATGAAAGATTTAAGGTCATTATTTAAAAAAAATGTTTATATAGAAGTAAAACCAAGTAATAAAGATGGAGATTTAGAAAAAAGACCACAAGTACCTGATGGAATGTGGATTAGATGTCCTAAATGTGGTAATACCATATATAGGGGAGATTTAATAAATAATTTAAAAGTATGCTATTCTTGCGGAGGACATTTTAGGCTTACAGCAAGAGAAAGAATTAAGCAAATAATCGATGAAGGAACATTTAAAGAATTATTTGCAGATATGATTTCAGACAATCCTTTAGACTTTCCAGAATATACGGAGAAGGTAAGTAAGATACAAAGAGTTACTAACATGAAGGAAGCTGTTATATCAGGTATAGGAAAGATAGACGGTAATACTGTAGTTATATGTGTTATGGATAGTAATTTTCTAATGGGAAGTATGGGAAGTGTAGTTGGAGAAAAGATTACACGAGCTATAGAATTAGCAACAAAGGAAGAACTACCAATAGTAATATTTACTTGCTCTGGAGGCGCAAGAATGCAAGAAGGAATATTTTCCCTTATGCAAATGGCCAAAACATCAGCAGCATTATCTTATCATAATGATAAAGGGTTACTATATATATCTGTACTAACAGATCCAACCACTGGAGGAGTAACAGCAAGTTTTGCAATGATAGGAGATATAATACTTGCTGAACCTAATGCACTTATTGGATTTGCAGGACGAAGAGTTATTGAGCAAACCATAAAGCAAAAGCTACCAGATAATTTTCAGACAGCTGAATTTCTTTTGGAAAAAGGCTATGTAGATAAGGTTGTACACAGGAAGGATATGAAGAGTACTCTTGGTACTATTATAAAATTACATGTGAATTGAAGTTACAAAGAATAGAGGTGTTGGAAGTAGATGGATAACAAGTTTAACTCGTGGGAAAAGGTGAGTATAGCACGTAGTATTAAGAGACCTACAGCACTTAACTATATTAATAGTATATTTGAGGATTTTATAGAGTTAAAAGGCGATAGAGGCTATGGAGATGATAGTGCCATAGTATGTGGTATAGCTAAATTTGAAAATAGAAGTGTTACAGTTATTGGAATACAAAAGGGCAATAGTACCAAAGAAAATATAGAAAGAAATTTTGGAATGCCAAAGCCAGAGGGGTATAGAAAAGCATTAAGACTTATGCTCCAAGCAGAAAAATTTAAAAGACCTGTAATTATTTTTGTAGATACTCCAGGTGCCTTTTGTGGAATAGAATCAGAAGAGCGTGGTATAGGTGAGGCAATTGCTAAAAATCTTATGACTATGAGTAATTTAAAGGTTCCTATAGTTTCTATGATTATAGGAGAAGGTGGAAGCGGAGGGGCATTAGCTCTTGCTGTTGCTGATGAGGTATGGATGCTTGAAAATTCTATATACTCAATTTTATCGCCAGAAGGATTTGCATCTATTTTATATAAAGATGTATCTAAAGCTAAAGAGGCAGCTGAAATTATGAAAATAACATCTTCAGATTTATTAAGTTTAGGAGTTATTGATAGAATTATTAAAGAACCTAAAGGAGGAGCTCAGGAAGATTCTAATAAAATGATTTTAAGTATAAAAGCCAATTTAAAAGAAGTATTAGGAAGATTGAGCAAAGAACCTATAGATTCCTTATTAACTAAGAGATATTATAAGTTTAGAAAGTTAGGGAAATATATAGAATAAATTAATAAAATATGGTAATATATGACTAATTATAATTTAGTATTGATGTAAATTGTTTTAACTTATAGTAAAATGATTATAATACTAATAATAATTGGTCTTATTTTATTTTGTTAATATATAATTAAATAAGTGATTAAAACCACTATTCTAATATAGAAAAGACCATAATTAAAATTAAGTAATTAAAATGAATGTAGTAAAAGCTATAAATTTATAAATGAGAGGAATATGATATATGAATAATAAAGTAGTTTTAGTAGTTGATTCTGGTAGTGACTTACCTATTGAATTTATAAATCAGCCTAACATAGTAGGTCTACCTATTGGGTGTAACTTTAGAGGTAGAGATATAGATGATTATTTTGGTCAAACCTTAGATATTAAAGAGTTTTATAACGGTTTAAGAGCCGGAGAGATGTATACTACATCTCAAATTAATGTATATAAATTTGAAGAGGCTTTTAAAAACATTACAAAAAAAGGAAAATCAATTATTTATATTGGATTATCTTCAGGATTATCAGGGACTGTAGATAATGCAAGGAATGCATTTTTAAGTGTGAAAGAAGAATATCCAGATAGTAATATAACTATAATAGATACACTATCTGCTAGTATGGGAATAGGATTATTAGCATATAAGGTTTATGATATGATGAAAGAAAATAAATCAAAGGAAGAGATAGTAGAGTTTGTAGAAGGAATAAAGCTTAAAGTAAATCATTACTTTACAGTAGATGATTTAAATCATTTAAAAAGAGGCGGAAGAGTATCAAGTTCTGCTGCAACAGTAGGAACTTTACTTAATGTAAAGCCGGTACTTCATATGGATAATGCAGGGAAGCTAATACCCCTCAATAAAGTTAGGGGTAGAAAGAAGGCTATGCTAGAGCTTGTTAAAAAATTTGAAGAAAGAAGCATAGGAGAAGAGCAGCTAATAACCATATCTCATGGAGATTGTTTAGAAGATGCAAAGACATTAGAAGAGTTATGTAGAAGAAGTGGAAGAGTCAAGGAGTGTATAATTAATAACTTAGGACCAACTATAGGGAGTCATACTGGAGCAGGATTATTAGCACTATTTTTTGTTGGTAATGGCAGAGAAGAGTAAACAAATCAGTAGATTGTGAGTATATAGGTATTATAGATGTTAAATTATGACCTAATTAACTTTAATATTTAAGATGGGAGGCTGATTATGAAGAGTACAAGATTACTTAAAATAATCAAAAATATCAAAAGAAAATCCCAACTTAAAGATGAGATAATCAATAGAAAAAACTATGTATATAATAGAGCAAGAGCTAAAGCTTATGCTGAAGCTTATGCCGAGACTCCTAATACAAAAGAATATCCTGTATTTAAGGATAATGATTGTACTAATTTTATAAGTCAAGTTTTAGTAGCTGGCGGAATGAAAATGAAGGGGTCAGATTATAGAAAGTTTACAGATTGGTTTTGCTATACTAAAGATCCAATGGCTTTAAAGAGAATTTCTCTAACATGGAGAAGTGCTGAATACTTTAGAAAATATTGGGGAAATAAAGATGGTGAAGGAAATAATATGGCAAATGAATTCAAAGAGTTAACAGTAGAAGAAGCAATAGCTAGGTTTGATGAACTATATACTTATATAATGATAGGTGATGTTATACAATATGCAGATAGCAATAAAAAAGTATATCATTCTCAAGTAGTACATGCTAAAGAATTTAATATAGCATTAAATAGAAATGATTTATTTATGGCTCAGCATACATTAAATAGAAAGCATGTATCTTTATATGAATACCTAAAGTTATTAAAGAACAAAAAGGGAAGATATATTTATATTTATCATTTTTAATTTCTTTGAAAGTTTTGTAGATGTATTTCTACAAAACTTTTTTACTAATATTCACTATTAAAATATGGTAAGAAGGAATAAGTGATATAATAGAAGTAAAGCATATAGTATATAAAATAGAATAATTTTATACTAGATTTATACATAAATGTATGAGGCAAATTATGATGGAGGTTAATATGGATAAATTAAATAGAAATGATAGTTGTTGGTGTGGTAGCGGATTAAAATATAAAAAGTGTCATATGGAGCAAGATAAGTATTTAGAAAAATTAAGTGAACAATATGGATATAAAATACCAAGAGATATTATAAAATCACAAAAAGATATAGAGGGAATAAGAAAAAGTGGTGCTCTAACTAAAGAGATACTAGATATGGTAGAAGAAAGAATAACAGTAGGAATATCTACAGAAGAAGTAAATAGATGGGTTCATGAATATACAGTATCCCATGGAGCATATCCTGCCCCTTTGGGATATCATGGTTTTCCTAAGAGCACGTGTGTATCTATAAATAGTGTGGTTTGTCATGGTATACCAGACGAAGAAACTATAATAAAAGATGGTGATATAGTTAATGTTGATGTAACTTGTATTTTAGATGGTTATTATGGTGATTCAAATAGAACATTTCTTATGGGAAATGTTAGTGATAAAGCAAGAGACTTGGTACAAACTGCTAAAGAGTGCTTAAAGGTAGGAATAGAGCAAATAAAACCTTTCAATACTTTAGGAGATATAGGATTTGCTATAAGTCAGCTTGCAACTAGCAAAGGATACTCTGTAGTTTATGATTATGGTGGTCATGGTGTAGGTAATGAATTTCATGAAGAACCTTTTGTACCTCATATAGGACAAAGAGGCGAAGGAATGATTCTTATACCAGGAATGACATTTACAGTAGAACCAATGATAAATGAAGGTGTGCCAGAAACTGTTGTATTAGATGATAACTGGACTGCTGTTACAGAAGATAATAAATTATCTGCACAGTGGGAACATACCATACTAGTTACTGAGGATGGTTATGAAATATTAACCTAATTTATATTTGCATACAATAATTTAAAAATTTAATGTTAAATTGAATATTTTTGTCTAAAAATAAAAGAAATTATTTTGTCATTAAGAATAGGTGCAAGTACATTATTATGACACCGTATGGTATAATATGTAATAAAAGTGGATTGTTAAGAGTTATTTAGCAATAATCTACATTAAACTTTTTATTATTTTAGGTAGGTAGGTACTAAGTATGAAGATAGTTAATGAAAGATATAGAATAGTGGAATTATTAAATCAAAATAGAATTTATTCTGTATATGAAGCCATAGACATAGATAATAACATGTCTATGGTAAACATTTATGTCGTAAATAATTCTAATATAGAAAAGAAATTAATTAGTTTTTGTATATCTGAATATGAAAAAATACCTACTATGAAAAGTGATGTTATTAAAATTTTAGATTTTGGTGTAGTAAACAGTGTATATAACAAAGATAAGAAGGAGAATTACTATTATACTACAGATGTATATAATGATTATCAATTATTACTAGATGCTGTAGAAGGAATTTCTGAAGAAACCTTAATTAAAGTATTTTTAGAAATATGCGTAGTGGCATATAATCAAAATTACAATTATATGAAAGTAGTTCCATTTAGTGATGACAATATATATGTAAGTTTAGATTTTAAAGTTAAATTAAAAGATAAATTAACTGCGCTTTTACAATCAAGAGAAATAGGTATAGCTAGTCATTCAGAAGATATAGAAGATATTGTAGAGGGTGCTTCTAATAAGTTTAATGAAGAAAGATACTATATAAATAGATTATGTGAAATATTAATTAATATTTCATTAAAAAACAAAGGAAGATATAGAGATTCTAAAACTTGTAAAGTGATTATAAAATACATGGAAAGTAATGAAGGACAAGAATATAAAGAGTTATTTGGAGTAAAACTATATAATTTAATAGATAAACTCTGCAATAGTAAAAATAATTCTATAAACAGCATTTTTGATATCATTAAACAAGTTAATTCAATATATGCCATGAACTTTAAATATAAAGTTAATAGTGAAAGAAGAGATTTAAATTTTAATATACCTTTAATAGGTAGAAATGAAGAGCTAAAAATGATTATGGAGTCCATAAATCATATAGTTAAATATCATGAAACTAAAAATATCATATTAGTTCATGGAGCAATTGGAGTAGGTAAGACTAGATTATTAAAACATATAAAATACATTATGAGCATTAAAGAAAATAAAAGACTTAATTGTTTTTATATGAAAAGTAATAAAGAAGAATCTACAAAGGTTACTATTACACAGTTATTAAGAAAAATAGTAAGTATTGCAGATAAAAGCTTAGTTAGCAAATACAAAAAAGAAATAATGCTTTTAGCTCCAGACATATATGGAGACGATAACCAGGAAAGTTTGGGTTATTTTAAACTAGACAACAAAGAAAGGCTTATGCTTATAGCTAAGATATCATCATTTATGCAAGAATATTACCATGATAATCCAGGACTAATTATCATAGATGATATGAATATGTATGATACATTAACATTAAATTTAATGCAATATATGTTGAATAAAACGTATTTTAGAAGCAATGTTCTTATTATTATAGGATATAGGGATGGAGATTGTCTTAATAACAATAATTTTACACAGTTTACTGAATACATTGCAGACAAAGTTGCGTTAAATGTTCATCTTAGATCATTAACAGAGAGTGATTCTGCAAAGATGCTAAGAAATATATTAAATGTTGAGAAAATATCCGATGAATTTATAGGTACATTTTATAAATATTCAATGGGAAACCCATTATTTATAGAAGAATCTTTAAAGGATTTATGCAATAGAAAAATCATATATATAAACGAAGAAGATGGTAAGTGGCATAAGCCTAATAACCATGATATATATATGCCAATGAATATGGAAAAAGTCTGTGAAGGTCAATTAAAAGATGTTGACAAACTATCCTATGAAATTTTATATATAATTTCATTCTTTTATACTCCAATGCCAGTAAAAGTTTTAAAAGAAGTACTTGGAACAAATGAAAGCTATGTAGATGATATAGTTGCTCAGTTGGTATCTAAGGGCATATTATACAGTAGCATAGGAGATAATGGATTTGTATATACATTTTACAATAAATTTTTAAGAAGCTATTTATATAAGGATTTAGATCAATTTTTAAAAGAAAACACCCATAGAAAAATAGTAGTAGTACTTGAAGGATATTGTTATGAGGAATTAAATATTTATATAGAAGAACTTATATATCATCTTGAAATCCTAGGGCTTAGTAGAAAGCTTATACACTATTATCAAAAGAATGAAGAAAGATTAGAGAGTATTAATAGTGTAAATGAAGCTATAAGATGCAATTTTAAGATTCTAGAAACCATTGATAAGTTTGAAAATAGAGATGAATTTATTAAAGATGAAATAGAAACTAATATGAATTTAGGTAAATTATACAATTGTATATCTGAAAAAAGTGTTGCTATAGAATATTATATTAAGGCTCGCGAACTAAGTAAATCTCAGGAGCTGATAATTACTAGCATAGATATTATGATAGAAATGATATGGATATACATAGATTTATGTAATGAGGCAGAGATAGAATATTATACAAAGGAGATATCAAAAGCACTAGAAAATGTAGATTATTTAAAAGGTACTATAGAATATTTAAGAATAAGAATAAGAAATTCATATAATACTGGTAAATATGAGAAAATTAAAGCTATATGCAATCAAGGTATAAGCCTTTGTAAAGAAGAGCATATGGATTATAAAGTAGGTTTCTATAATAATTATTGTAATGCATTAATTGCACAAAGTAAGGAAAAAGAGGCTTTAAAGATATTAAAAGAAACAGTTACTGAATGTTATGAAAAGAACTATATTAAAGCACTACCAAGAATATATAATAGTATTGGAGTAATATATTGTGATTATATTCAATGTGGAGAAGATGCATTAAAGTGGTTTAACAAACTTTATGACGTAAGTAAATGTGAGGAAAATAAATATTATGAAGTAACAGCTTTGTCTAATATAGGATTCTCAAAATATATTTTAGTAAATTATGATGAAGCATATAATTATCTTAATCAAGGGTCTAATATAGCTACTCAAAATGAATTGATATATATGAATTTCTATAATTATGTGTATATAGCAGCTACATTATATAAGCAAGGAAAGTATTCTGAATGCTTTAGATATATAGATATATGTAATAAGTATATAGAAAGAAATTCAATTTTTGAGCAAGAATTAACACCATATTATATATTAAAATATTATGTAAATTGCCTCATTGGTAAAAGAAAAGAAGCTATGGAGTATTTATTAGAAGGAAAAAAAGCTTTTGATAATACTAATTCTTTAATGAGATATAAAATGGAGCTACTCTGTATTATAAATAAGATACTTTTAGATAGAGAATTGAAGAGTGTGGAAGATATAATTGAAGCTAGTGAAAAGATATTATATATAGATTTAAGGGTATCAATGTTATGCGATGCAATTTTACAACTTCTAAATCAAAACCTAAATGGTATAGCTATAGAAATATTCAATTATATTAAAAATTTTGAAAATCAAATAAAGTCTAATCTTAATAAGTTAACCTTAATATATATTGAAGCTGTTATAGATAAATGTGTTCCTATTAGCATTTTGGAAGAGACATTAAATTTATATAAAGAAATTAAAAATCCTAATTTAACTTGGAAAATATATTATAAAATAGGATATACCTATTATGACAATGGAGATAAGGCTAAAGCAGCTTTATATATTTCAGAAGCTTGTGATATAATACAGGATGTTTTATTGCAAATACCTAAAAATTATAGAAAATCTTTTTTACAGAATGAAAGAAACATGGTAGCTTGTTTTGAAATATTATTACAAATAAAAAGTTACTATAATCAAAGAAAAGGAATAAAATTAGACCCAATAAATATTAATGCAACAGAAAATATCGAAGACTTATTTCAAATTATATTAGAGAGCGATTTCATAAATGATAAATTTATAAAATCTTTAAAGAATTCATCTCAAGATTATTTAAAAGATATTGATAGTATTGAGGATTTGCTAAATAATTTATGTGGAAATAGTCAAGATAGTATGGAGGTTATATGCAAGTATATAAGTTATATTAGTTTAGCAACTAAAACTAGTATAATAATAGAGAATAACAACAGATTTTCTGTGGTAGCAAGTAATGATAATATTTTAGAACTTCCGGAGGATATGTCTATAGTTAACATAGCTAGAAATAAGGGAATACCTATTAGATTAAGCAGAAAAGTTATTAGTGATGCAAATGGGAATATATTAAGTTATGATATTGAAAATAATATAAAAGCAGCTATGTGTATACCTATAACTAAAATTTCTAGAAATAGTAGGGGTATGAGTAAATATGATTATAATCATGATGTGGTAGGGTATGTATATGTGGAAAGTGAAAGGAAACTAAATAACATAAATGAGAACGCAATGCATCAGTGTGTAACTATAGGTAGGATTTTATACATGATAATTGATAAACTCAACATTAAGAGAAAATCCACTATAGACAAGTTAACTAAGACATTAACTAGAAGATACTTAGAATCGTTTATTCATGAACAGATAGATAGGTCTTTTAATCTTAACTCTGAATTTTCAACTATAATGGTAGATATAGATAAATTTAAAACTATTAACGATACCTTTGGACATAGAATGGGAGACCAAGTATTAAGTAAGATATGTGAAGTAATAATAAAAAATATTCGACAAGTTGATGCAGTAGGAAGATATGGGGGAGAAGAGTTTATTATAGTATTGCCTGATACTGGTATAGAGGAAGCTAAGAATATAGCTGAAAGAATTAGAGTGAAAATTTATGAAGCCAAAGTTATGGGAGATAAGAGAGCTGTAACAGTAAGTTTAGGTGTAGCTAACTATCCTAATCATACAACTACCTATGAGGAACTTATAGAAAAAACAGATCAAGCTTTGTATGCAGCTAAAAATAGTGGGCGTAATGCTACAAGAGTATGGGATGAATCCTATGGTTCTAAAATAAGCACTACCAATAAATTAAGTGGTATATTTGTGGGTAGTGAAAATCAAGACTATAAAAATGTATCTACTTTAATTGAATTCATAGATTTGATTAATGCAGAAGGGGATGTAGATGAAAAAATTGCTATTACAATTAATAGAATTACAGAAATTGCTGAAGCTGACTCATGCACATTATTTACCGTAGAACAAGGAAAGTTAGTAAATAGATATTCTAAAACTACAGATAAAACTAATGATGAATTTGATGAAATACGTAACTACAAAAGAATTATGTCTGCAATAGATTCTGAAGAAAATATTTGCGGAGTAGATTGGGACTATTTAGATGAATATGATGAAATTAGAAATATTCCTGATTTAAAATCTAATATTATAGTTTTACTTAAAGGCAAACTAGATATAATAGGAGTGATATATTTATCTGCATCAATCAATCATAAGGAATTTACTTATGATGAATTAAATTTTGTTAATACTCTAGGTAAAATAATTGTTCCAATCCTAAAAGAATAGGGATAATACTAAATTCATAGGTATGAAATTAGAGAGCTAGTTTCATACCTTTTATTATAATATAAATAGATAATTAATAAAAAGTTAAAAATCTACATTTTTACATATGGTATATATAATATATAATTTAAATAAGAGTTATAGTGTTTCTTAATATAGATTAGAATACTTATAAGTTATTTAAAATTTATATTAAAATATAATAATGAATATTAAAGTTTAGGAGATAAATAATAGTAGTACTATTAAAAGATAACAAAATAAATAGCTAGGAGGAGAAAGATGAATTATAATTTAGGAAAAATATATAATGGATTTAAGTTAAATAGAGAAGAAAAGGTTGAGGAAATAAATTCTATAGCTAGAGTTTTTATTCATGAAAAAACCGGAGCGAAGTTATTACATCTGGAAAATGATGATTCTAACAAAGTATTTGCAATAGGTTTTAAAACACCGCCAAGTGATGATACCGGAGTTGCTCATATATTAGAGCACAGTGTACTATGTGGTTCACGCAAATTTCCTACAAAAGAGCCTTTTGTAGAACTTATAAAAGGTTCATTAAATACATTTTTAAATGCTATGACTTTTAGTGATAAAACTATATATCCACTAGCAAGTAAAAATGAAAAGGACTTTTTGAATTTAATGGATGTATATTTAGATGCAGTTTTTTATCCTAATATATATAATACTAAGGAAATTTTAATGCAAGAAGGTTGGCATTATGAATTAGAAAATGCTGAAGATGAGCTAACTTATAAGGGTGTAGTTTATAATGAAATGAAAGGAGCCTTTTCATCACCAGATGGAGTGTTAATGAGAGGTATTCAAAAATCATTATTTGAACATAATACCTATGGATTTGAATCAGGTGGAGATCCAGAGTTTATACCAGATTTAACTGAAGAAGAGTTTTTAGGATTTCATAGCAAATATTATCATCCATCTAATAGTTATATATTCTTATATGGGGATGGAAACTTAGATGAGAGGTTAGCGTTTATTAATGACAATTATTTAAGTAACTTTGAAAAAAAGGATATTGACGCTGAAATATTACCAGAGAAGTCCTTTAAAGAAATGAAAGAAGTTGTTACTGAATACTCTATTTCTAATGAAGATAATGAAAATGAAAAAACATTTATGGCATTAAATTTTGTTACTGGAGAATGTACTAATGATGAATTATATATTAGTTTAAGTATTTTAGAATATCTATTATTAGAAACTCAAGGAGCTCCATTAAAACAAGCAATACTTGATGCTAATCTAGGAAAAGATGTATATGGAAGCTTTGATAATGGAATTTTACAACCGGTATTTAGTATAGTTCTTAAGAATAGTGATGCAAATAAAAAAGAAGAATTTAAGAATGTAGTATTTGATACATTAAAATCTTTGGCTAAAAATGGAATTGATAAAAAACTTATAGAGGCATGTATCAATATTACAGAATTTAAGTTAAGAGAAGCGGATTTTCAAGGAATGCCTAAAGGCTTATTCTATTATATGACAGCTATGGATAGCTGGCTACATGATGGAGATCCTTTAATTCATTTAAAATATGAAAAGAACATGGAAAAAATAAAAAAAGCCCTAACTTCAAATTATTTTGAACAGTTAATTGAAAAATATATATTAACCAATAAACATAGCTCATTATTAGTATTAGTTCCTAAAAAAGGTTTATCTGATGAAAAAGACAAAAAATTAAGAGATGGATTAAAGGCGTATAAAGAAAATCTCTCTTTAGAGGAAATACAAGATATAATTAATGAAACAAAATCATTAATAAATAGACAGAATACCCCTGATCCAGATGACATATTAGAAACTATACCAGTATTATCTATAGATGATATAGATGAAAAAGTTGAAGAATTAGATATCATAGAAGAGGATGCTTCTGGAGTGAAGCTACTTCATCATGATGCATTTACAAGTAAAATTGCTTACTTAGATTTTATGTTTGATAGTAGAACCATAGCACAAGAAGACATTTCCTACATAAGTCTATTAACCACACTATTAGGAAAAATTAATACTAAAACCTATAGTTATGTAGATTTATCAAATGAAATACTAATTAATACAGGAGGGGTATATTTTAAAAATGAAGTATATGGTGACAGTAAAGATGTCCTTAGATATAGTCCTTATCTTGAAGGGCATTGTAGTGTAGTAGTTGATAGAGTGCCAAGGGCTTTAGAAATATTGTCAGATATAATTAAGAACACCTCCTTTGAAGATAAGAAGAGAATAAGAGAATTGATAAGAGTACTAATATCAAGAATAGAAATGAGGCTTATGGATAGAGGACATCAAGTTGCAACTACAAGGTTAGGAGCTTATTTTTCTCCTGCTTATGCCTATATAGAAAAAACTTCAGGATATGAGTATTATAAGTTCTTAAAGGAGATAGAAAATAATTTTGATGATAGAATAGATAGCGTTATTCTAAAATTGGAATCTATAATGAAGAAGGTATTTAATAAAAATAGCTTAATAGTAACGGTAACAGGTAAAGATGAAGAAGTTGATGCTGTAAAGAAGAATATATCTAAGATATTAGAAGTATTATCTGATGAAGAATTTCAATTTAATAAGTATAATTTCCATGAAGAAAATAAAAATGAAGGAATGCTTACTCCATCTAATGTTCAATATGTAGCAAAAGGATATAACTATAAAAAATTAGGATATGAATATACAGGAAAGTTATTAGTACTAAAGACTATAATTGGTA
>Ga0213828_1001488_pt1 | contig 19061 bp, 15 predicted proteins | sample MC6MC0897MG_FD_180664 | JGI IMG/M metagenome (GOLD analysis project Ga0213828, IMG submission 180664) | Enriched soil aggregate microbial communities from Iowa State University, Ames, United States - MC6-MC0897-MG | ecosystem: Environmental > Terrestrial > Soil > Unclassified | place: USA: Iowa... | reverse complement strand
GGTGTTATTCCAATGTCATTAAGAGTCCCAAAAAGATTAATGAAATATGATTTTGAAATTAATATTTAAATCATTTAATTCCTTATTAGGGCAAAAAAATTAGAATTTGAGCTAGTTTATATCGACGCCTAAAATTAAATTGTCAAAAAATGAAGGAGATTAAGCTTGTTTTTAGCAAAATCAACTCCTAATATATTAAATTTTAGCATTTTTTAGAAAATGACGTTGAAAAATTGGATAATAAAAGTATAATATAGGTGTAGATACATTTATGGATTATTAATCCATAATATTAGAAAATGTAACTATAAAAACTAATGAAATGAGGAGATTTTATGATTAACGTGATTCAGTATTTGGAAAAAAACCCGTCGCTACTTACATTGTTAAAAGAAAATAAGGCTTCTCTAGTTGGTGTTACAGAGCTTGAGCAGAAGGCAATCATAACATCCTTTGATAATGAAGAGACATGTTTAGAAAGTGGACTTTGGCATTAAACTTTTTGAAAAATAATTGGCTATGGCTTACTATAAGTACATACCTCATATTAGGATGCTATTTGCTTTATGTTACTTATAGTACGCCTTATTTGGCCATTAAATTGAAAGAAGAGAATGGAAACTGGCAAATAACTGAACCATATTTTAAGGAATGGGCAAATAAGCAAAATATCTCTGCGGGGGATATTATTTTAGAAGTTGATGGTAACAATATTAATGAATTAAATATTATTAAATATGATCCTGTAATTAGAGTAGCTAAAGAGTTAACGTTGGAGAAGCAAGAAAATGGACGGTTAATTCATTTACAAATAGCACCATTGGACATTCCTGAACAACTTTTCTATGTGTTTTTTTTACCAGCATGTTATTATTTGTTAAGTTTAATTGTTTCTCTCTACTTATATAAGAAACAAAAGAATTCGAGTTTATTAAATTTACTTATTCTGTTTATTCTTACAGTATCATTAGCTTATGTTAGTATTGGTGCATCAGGAAGGTTAGATCGTGTTGGAACAGTTGTGAATCGAAGTAGTATGATATTTTGTCTTGTACTTTTGATTCACTTTTTAAGAAATTATTTTTTATTTTTGAATTTAAAATGGTTATTTATCTACAATATTAAAATAATATATATACTTCCTTTAATTATAGTTTCTTCTTTTAGTATTTTTAGCATCATCTACCCATTTACAAATACTTTATTCTCTATTTTTACCTTGTGGTTATTTTTTATTTTATTAATCATAATTTTTGGTATTTTAGGGATAGGCTATTCAAAATATAAAACCCCTCAATTGAAATTTTTTTTATTAAGTATTATTAGCCCTTTCTTACCATTCCTTTTTTTGTTTGCCATACCGCAAATTATTTTTCATAAATATATACTTTCTGCCGAGATATGCTCCTTATTTTTGATGCTTATACCATACAGTTTTATATTTACACAGCTCACTGAACGTATATTTGATATGGAGTACTATATAACTCGTTTTCGTCATTATTTTAATTTCTCATTTGCTTTTACAGTTTGGCTATTAATAGGTCTCTACTGGATAACTGATATAGCTATTTCAAGAATGACGGAAATTTTCTTTTTTTCCTTCCTCTCATTAATAGCCCTGTTCTATTTTAAAGAAAAAATAGATTATCATAAGCGAAAAATCCTTTTTTCAACAAAAGGAGATTATATCCATAGAATGTATACGACCATTGATAGTATTGGAAGAGTCGTAAAGATTGAAGACTTATTGGAGAAATTTGTTCATGAAGTTGCTTTACATCTTGAGATTAATCATATAGACGTACTAACTTATGATTTACAAACACAACAAATTACTTTTTTAAGCAAATCAAAAGAATATACACAAAATCAAATTGATGAAGTATTACTAGACAAACTATGCTTGGGTGATATCAAGAAAACAGAGCATTTTTATATTGCTTTTATACACCAAGATGTAAATTATAAAAGAATATTAGTCGTAGATCATAATAAATCTATCTATCTAAAGGATGAGGAATTATTATGGCTTGAATTATTGCTTCTATATTTAAATAATTTTATAGAAAATACGAAAATGGTTGAAGATCTTTTAGAACAATTAAAGCATATGAAGGAAGCCGATAATAATCAGTTACCGTGGCTCAATAAGCTACTTTGGCTACGATTTGAAGAAGAAAAGTATCAATTAGCACAAGAGTTACACGATACGATTTTACAAGAGCAGCTACATATTGCAAGGGAAATGGATGTAGTTATTCATGCAAAGAAAACAACAAATATACAAACGAAACTTTCAAAAGTTCATGACCATATGATTGCATCGTTAAATGATTTAAGAGGATATTGTGAAAATTTAAAACCGCCACTATTAGATACATTAGGTTTAAATGCAGCGCTTGAGAAACTTATTCAAAAAGTTCATAAACGTGCAGAATTTGTTTTAATTTACACCATTGATCGTCTTTATTTAGAGGATGAACGTTTAAACTTAATGATTTATCGTCTTTTCCAAGAGCTATTGAATAATGCCTTGAAACATTCGCATGCTAACATTGTTGAAATTCATCTCTTAGAAGCCAAAGAAGGTTTTGAAGTCAATTATTTTGACGATGGTATAGGATGTAAAATGGATGAAATCATTCTTGCCGATTCAATGGGGATTAGGGGGATGCAAGAGAGGGTACGGGCCTTTAATGGCAAGTTTTCTATCAATACCAATATAGGAGATGGAATGTCCATTCGAATTAAGGTAAATGAAAGAGAACAAACCAATTCCGATGGCTACAATACTTATCATAGATGGCCAACCCCTAGCAAACAGCTCAGTTGAGGACGCGATTATTGAAGTCAGAAATATCAAACTTAATACTTCATAAAGAAAGAATCGAATTTGATTAATTTTTTCAAACAGATTCTTTTTTTATTGTAAAAAATGATTTTTTGAAGATCTTTTAGATAATTACTGCAAATAAGTTATCATTTATATAAGCTTTATAATGGAGCAGCCTATTTACCATTTTACAGTTTCATTAAAACCCACCTGCTATTCTAACTCCTTTTAACGACCATAAAATTACAATTTTTTTAAAATGTTCTTTTCCACTTTCTGTTTCCACTATAATTTCTGATCGCCTACTTTATTGGTTGATTATACACTAATATATCCATCCTTTATTTCTATCCACTCGTTTATAGACAGCATTCCAGTACGTATTATTGAGTTAAAATCAAAGAATCTTTTATGATATTCCTGCTATCTATCAAAGGTATCTTAAGAAAATATTGTATTGTGAATATAAAGAATATTTTAAATATTAATTTACATTTTAAAAAATTATGATAAGATTGTAATAAATTACGGTTATACAGTAATTATTCTTCTTTTATGAGAAAGGAGTTAAGTTATGGAAGAAATTTTTCAAAAAATAAAGCAATTAAGATTTGAACAAGGTATGACTTTAAAGGAATTGAGTGAAAAGACGGAATTATCGGTTAGTTTCTTATCCCAAATTGAGAGAGGGACATCATCTTTAGCTATTACCTCTTTAAAAAAAATTGCTGACGCATTTGGTGTGAAGATGATTCATTTCTTCGAGGAAACGGAAGATCTAAATTACGCAGTGAAAAAGCAAAATCAAAAACCTTTTAAAATAGAAAGTTCTGATTCTACTTATGTAAGGTTGAGTAATAACTTTCCAGATAGAAAAATAGAGCCATTTCTCGTCACAATAAAACCTTTACAAAAAGAAAACGAACCATTTAAGCATCCGGGTGAAGAGTTTTATTACGTTCTAAAGGGGGCTGTATTATTCACAGTAGACCAGACGGAATACTATTTGCGTGAAGGAGAAGCCATCCATTTCCCTTCAAATCTAACTCATATATGGGAAAATCCTTTAAACCAAGAAACTGTATTACTTTCCGTAATCACGCCAGTAATTTTTAATTAAACAAGCAATGTTTTCGTGAACAAAAAAGGGAAATTTAGAACGGATTTATTTGTTTGGTTTTTAAGTACCTTTTCGACAAGATTGCGGGCAATAGTTAATGAAATGTTCCTCAAGCAAACTTCTGTTTAATTTTCTGAATTATCAGTCTATTGATTTGTCGTTATTTTAAACAATATATTTTTGAAAGAGGTGAAACTGATGACATTACTAAAAGTGGAGGATTTGACGATTAAATTCAAGTCACGCCAAGGTGTTGTCAAAGCAGTAGATAATTTAAACTTTGAATTAGCCCAAGGGCGTTCATTAGGAATCGTTGGTGAAAGTGGTAGTGGCAAAAGTGTTACATCCCTTACGATAATGGGACTTTTACAAAATGCTAATACTGAAATCACAGGAAGTATTGATTTTGATGGTTTAGATTTGTTAAAACTCTCACCTCGTGAAATGAGGAAGATTAGAGGAAATTCTATATCAATGATATTTCAAGAGCCGATGACCTCACTTAATCCTTTACATACTTGTGGTAAGCAAATTATGGAGCCAATCTTGATTCATCAAAAAGATGTAAGTAAACAAGAGGCAAAAAAACAAACAATTGAATTATTAAGAATGGTAGGAATCCCTTCTCCGGAGCAGCGATTTCATGAATATCCACATCAAATGTCTGGTGGTATGCGACAAAGAATTATGATAGCTATCGCTTTAGCCTGTAATACCAAATTATTAATTGCTGATGAGCCTACTACTGCATTAGATGTTACTATTCAAGCGCAAATTCTAGATTTAATGAACAGTCTGAAGAAAAAGAGGAATATGAGTATTATTATGATCACTCATGATTTGGGTGTTGTGAAAGAAATGTGTGAGGAAGTAGTAGTTATGTATACGGGACAAATTGTTGAAAAAAGTCCAACTGAGTTAGTATTTGCTGATCCTCTTCATCCGTATACAAAAGGATTGCTTAATGCCATACCTAAAATTTCCAGTAAAGTAGAAAGACTTGAGGCGATTGAAGGTAGTGTCCCTGATGCGCTGAATATGCCAAGAGGTTGCAGTTTTCATCCTCGCTGTAAGTTCGCAACAGAGAGATGCAAATTGGAATCCCCACCATTATTTCAACTAGAGGATGGTCGTGAAGTAAAATGCTTCATTTATGACGGATCTGAAAGGGGCGGTGATGTGAATGGTACAAAATAATTCCAATAATATAGCAGCGGGATCGAGCAGCAATGGGACAGAAAATATTTTAGAGGTTTCACACTTGAAAAAGACCTTTCATATCAAAAGCCCAGATGGAAAAAAAGGCTTACTTAGAGCAGTAGACGATGTTTCTTTTACGATAAAAAAGGGTGAAACTTTTAGTCTTGTCGGTGAAAGTGGTTGCGGTAAAAGTACATTAGGCAGGACATTGCTTGGTCTATATACACCTGACCAGGGATCTGAAATTTTATTTAATGGCGAAGATATTACAAAGTTTTCAAAATCAAAACGGAAAAATTTTGCTAAAAAGGCACAGCTGATTTTTCAAGATCCATCTGCTTGCTTAAATACACGTAGAACCATTAAGCAAATTTTATTAGAACCTTTCAAAATTCATAAAATACAAAATGGGGAAGCAAAAATTAAAGAGTTAATGGATATGGTGGGACTAGCAAATCGTTTCCTTGATAGATTTCCTCATGAAATGTCTGGAGGGCAGAAACAAAGGGTGGGAATTGCTCGTGCATTGGCACTAGATCCAGAACTTATAGTGTGTGATGAGCCTGTCTCAGCTTTAGATGTGTCGATTCAAGCTCAGGTCATTAACTTGTTAGAGGATTTACAGAAACAATTGAACCTTACTTATCTATTTATCTCGCATGATCTAAGTGTTGTTCACCATATTAGTGACCGAGTCGCTGTAATGTATTTAGGTAAAATTGTTGAATTGTCTACTCGCGATCAACTATATGAAAAAACGCAACATCCTTACACAAAATCGCTCCTGTCCTCTGTTCCAGATATCACTGATGAGCATCGAGAAAAGATTATTCTTACAGGGGATGTTCCAAGTCCATCTAATCCACCTGCCGGATGTCGGTTTCATACAAGATGTCCTGTAGCAATGGATATTTGCAAAACACAGGAGCCTAACTTTATCGAAACAGATAGTAAGCACTTTGCAGCATGTCATTTGCAAACAAAGTAAAACTATAAATTTTTTATAAAAGGAGAACTTAGATGATGAAAAAAATTTCTTTACTTTCAATCCTATTGGTATTAGTTCTATCGCTTTTCGCCTGTAGTAAAGATGAAGGAAAAACAAATGAATCTGGAGGCACATCTAACACGGATACAATTGTTATTGGGGTTGCTTCCGACTGGAAAACATTAGATCCAGCTCGTGCTTATGAAGTGTTTGGGAATTTCTATTTCTATGCAACATATGAGAATTTATACACGTTGGAAGGGTCAGATCTAACTCCAAAGCCAGCACTTGCAAAAGAATATACAGTAGATGATTCTGGACTTGTGTATACATTTAAGCTGGACGAGGGTCGTAAATTTTCTAGCGGGAATGCTGTAACTTCAGAGGATGTTGTATTTAGTTTTAATCGTACAATAAATTTAAAAGACAATGCTTCTGCTCTTGCAGAGGGAGTTGCCAGCGTGGAAGCGCCAGATGACAAGACTGTAGTAGTTAATCTAAAGGAAAAGGATGCATCATTCCTATCAAAACTTACAAGTAATGCCTTTGCAGTTGTAGATAGCAAAGTGGTAAAGGAACAAGGTGGTTCAGATGCAGCAGATGCTAGTACAACGGATGCAGCAACTGCTTACCTTGATGGGGCATCAGCAGGCAGTGGTCCTTATGTATTGAAGAAGTGGACTCCGAATACAGAGATGGTTCTTGAAAAGAATCCGAATTATACGGGTACTGTAAATGCGAGTAAGGTTATCATCAAAGAAATTCCAGATCCAAATACACAAATTAAAGCACTTGAAAAAGGTGAAATTGACGTAGCATTAAGTGTTGGACCTGACCAAGTGAAAAGCATTAAAGAGGGTGGAAATGCGAAGGTTGTATCTTCACCAACTTCAACAATTTCATTCTTATTAATGAATAATAGTACTGAAATAGGAAAAGAAATGGCGAATCCACTTGTTCAGCAAGCTGTTCGTTACGCACTTGACTATAAAGGCTTCCAGCTATTAGCGGGTGATGGCGCATTATTACCGATGTCATTTGTGCAAGATGGTTTTATTGGTGCAAAATCTAGACCAGATAATTATCAAGATTTAGATAAAGCAAAGGATTTAATGAAGCAGGCAGGATATGAAAAGGGCTTTACAGTCCCTTTAACAGCTGCTAATTACGATTCAGAAGGACTTTCATGGGTAACGATTGCTGAAAAAGTAAAAGAAGATCTTGCAAAAATTAATATTAATGTGGAAATTCAAACTGGAGATGTTGGGGTTGTTATCGAAGACTATCGAAATGGAAAAACGCCATTCCTAGTAATGCATTGGTCACCTGACTACTATGATTTAAGCAACCAATTAGCATTTATTCCAGGAGATATTGTAGGAAAACGTGCGAACTGGGAGGCTTCAGCTAATGCTGAGTTAGTAAACTTAGCTGAACAAGCGAAGGTGGAAATTGATGTGACAAAACGTGCAGAAATTTCTGAGAAAATGCAGGAAATAATTGCTGAAAATAGTCCATATGCATTCCTAGTACAGCACCCTAAATCATTTGCTGTAGGTGCCAACCTTGAGGGCGTTACTTATAACGACCTTTATAAATTACGATTAAATGAACTAAAGCTGTCAAAATAATTTTTTACAAATAAGCAGCTACTCGTAGGTAGGAAACTATATACGGTAGCTACTTACCTGAGATTACCTTCATTCAGCGGAAGACTCCCACCTCTATAGGTGGTGAGATGAGTGTGATTTTGATTACTTTTTCAGAGGGTGTCCAAAAACCTACTGAAATAGCGGAACTCAGTCTAAGAACGCCACGTCCTGTGGCAACGACTGAGTGACCAACATCATGTTGCTGCCGCTCCGTTAGCACTACGCTTTCGCACAAAAAACATCTGTTGGCCCAAAGCCTCCGGCGGATGTCACGGATTTTCAAAGGAATGAATTGTGCGGGCACAATTCAAAATCCGGACGCATTGTTTATCTGTGGCGAAAGCAAAGCGGCAGCTACAATTACGCCGAGGCGAAATTGATTAGAAAGTTGTATTCTAGTTGGGAGTGTGATCCGAATTGCTTAGATTTATTGCTAGGCGTCTATTGTTTCTGCTTTTCTTATTATTTGGTGTGGCACTTTTCGTTTTTATTCTTTCGCATTTAGTGCCAAGTGATCCGGTAGCTGCGAATTTGAGCCAAAGTGCATTGAATAATCCTGAAATTGTTGCTGCTTTTAAAGAGAAGTGGGGACTAGATCAGTCGCTTTTTAGTCAATTACTTCTGTACTTCCAACACTTATTGACTGGTGATTTGGGTACATCAATACGAACAGGTAGACCTGTATTTGAAGATTTAATGCAGTTCTTCCCAGCAACATTGGAATTATCGATAGTGGCAATGGTGATTGCCTTAGTATTAGGTATTTTATTTGGTACAATTTCAGCTATTTTCAGAAATAAGGCTATTGACCATATCATTCGTACTGTTTCTATTAGTGGAGTATCTGTACCAAGCTTTTGGTTTGCTTTAATTATGCTTAATATTTTTTCTTCCGTTTTAGGCATTACGCCTGGACCAGGTCGAATTGATGCACGGGCAGCAACTCCTGAGGGGGGAACAGGATTACTTCTACTAGATTCGATGATGAGTGGGAATTTTCAATTATTCGGTGATGTAGCTATGCATTTGATTTTGCCAGGGACGGTGTTAGGATTCTTTACTATGGGATTAATTGCTCGTCAAACAAGATCTAATTTACTTGAAGTGTTGTCAATGGATTACATACGTACAGCTCGTTCTAAGGGTCTAAAGGAATCTGGGATTATCGTTAAACATGCGATTTCCAATGCAATGATACCGGTCATTACAGTTGCTGGAATAGGATTTTGTAATTTACTAGGTGGAATGGTGCTAGTTGAGAATATTTTTGCATGGCCAGGAATTGGACAATATGCCTACCTATCTGCCGTTTCACTCGATTTCCCAGCTATATGCGGTGTTTCATTATTAATTGCTTTTATTTATGTTGTTATTAATCTACTAATTGATATCCTTTATGGGATTATTGATCCGAGGGTGAGGTATAAATAATGAGAAAATTTAGCTCTTTTATCACTCAAAAAGGATTTCTTTTTAAACTGGGATTATTCATTTGTGCATTTTGGATAATCGTTGTCATTTGTGCGCCATTAATCGCTACACATAGTACAACTGTACAAGATTTAACCATTCGATACCAGCCACCGAGCTTTTCACATTTCTTTGGTACTGATGAGCTAGGGCGTGATGTATTCTCACGTGTTATGTACGGTTCTAGAATTTCTTTATCAGCTGGTGTTATTACCGTGATCATTGCCTTTTCTTTTGGTATTTTCTATGGGGGAATAGCAGGATATAAAGGCGGGAAAGTGGACGAGGTGATGATGCGTTTCTCAGAGCTTATTATGGCATTTCCACCACTAATTTTAGCGATGGTCATTGCAGCAGCACTTGGTCCAAGTATCATAAACTCTGTAATTGCAATGGCTATTATATGGTGGCCAAATTATGCAAGATTAATGCGTTCAATGGTTATCTCCTTAAAAGAAAGCGAGTATGTTACCGCTTCTCGTGTGATGGGTGCCTCACATGTTCGAGTTCTATTTTTAGAAATTTTACCGAATAGCTTTGGTCCATTACTGGTTATGGCAACACTTGATCTGGGGAATGCAATCTTGATGTTTTCTGGATTAAGCTTCCTTGGACTAGGAACACAGCCGCCTACACCTGAGTGGGGTTCAATGGTATCAGATGGGGCAAAGGTTATTCAAAATTGGTGGGTATCAACCTTCCCAGGGTTAGCTATATTCTCAATTTCAATTGGTGCTAACTTTGTGGGGGATGGTCTACGAGACTTCCTAGATCCAAAACTTCAAAAAGAATAGGTGGTAAATAAAATGGAAAAAATTAATATTAATCAAGTCGAGCCCATTGGCATGCCAATGTATGAAATGAAAAAATTTTTTACAAAACAGGGGAATTTTCAAGAAGTGAGCATGAGTGTTATTTCTCTGCTACCAGGTGAACGTGTTCCTACTGTGGGTATGAGCCGCCATGATGAAGATGAATATTCTTATATTTTCAGTGGAGAGATAGAAACATACAGTAATGGTGAATACAGTGTGGAAAAGGCAGGAGATGCAACACTAATCCCTGCTGGTGAGGAGCATTGGTGCGTTAATAATAGCAATGAACCATGTATGCTCGTTTGTTTTATGGTGAAAAAAGCCGAATACTAATTGGCGCTTTTATTAAACTCCAATCATAACAGATAAAAAAAAGAACTCATTTTGATTAATTTTTTCAAAATGAGTTCTTTTTTGAGATTAATATTAAAAGAGATACAGATAATTGTTTATAAAAAATTCAAACAATGTAGTTACTGAGGAAATTTAAAATTAATCTTATGCATTTTTATATCCCAAGTTAGGTGAGCATTAAAAGTCTTTTCACCTTTTTTAAACCCTTTTATTAAGTCCGTTTCACCAGTAGCCAATAGCTTTTTCAAATTAGCTTGTGAAATGGTTTTACTGAGTATTTTTTTTGAAACCGTGAATTTACAGTTTACAGTTTTATAATTTGAGCAACCGTAAAAGGTACCATGATCTAGTATGGACCCACCACAGAGCATACATTTTCCAACAACTTTTTTTACTTTTTTATATTTTTTATTATAAGGATTATTTTCAGTAATTTTATCTACTTCATTTTGATCGAATGCCCATTCCTTTTCATGTTCATTGGCATCTGTAATCAATTTGTATGCTAGCTTTTTTACTTGCTCCATAAATACTTTAGGGGAAGCATTACCTTCGCCTATTTCAGATAGTCGTTGCTCCCATTTGGCTGTCATTAATGGAGAAGTTAGTATGCTTTCACCTAATGCCTCTATTAATAACATACCTTTAGTTGTTACAAAGACTTGGTTTTTCTTAATTTCGATATAGTTTCGATCCTTAAGGGTACCAATTATACCTGCGCGTGTGGCCTCAGTACCTAAACCTTCAGTTTTAGATAAAATCTTTTCTAATTCGTCATCTTCTAAATGTTTGCCAGCTGTTTTCATCAATGTAATTAAATTACCCTCAGAATATCTATTAGGTGGCTGTGTTTCACCTTTTTTTACTTGAGTATTAGCAACTATCCCAAGTTCATTTTCTGAAAGAAGGGGAAGCAATTCATCCTCGTCTGTAGATGAGTTGTCTTTAGAATGATAAATGACTTTACGCCAACCTTCTTCAATTTGCACTTTACCCTTAGAAATAAACTCCGCTCGTGTATCTACAAGTGAATGAATCGTTGTATAAGAAAAAACTGCATGGTTATAATGAGCCGCAATAACTTGTCTAACCACTAAATCATAAATTTTTTCTTCTTCCGAATTAAGCTTAGAAAAATTTGGGAACTGCTCTGTAATAATAATCGCATGGTGATCGGTAACTTTTTTTTCATTCACGTATCTTTTATTATTCATAATTGAATTTGTTGGGGGTGGAAGAAGGTTTTTATATTTATCAATTTTACTCAAATTTTCTAATATATTTGGTAGTGTTTTTGCTTCTTCATTCGTCAAATATTGTGAATCAGATCTTGGGTATGAAACTAAGCCCTTCAAATACAGTTTTTGCAGAATATCAAGCGTGTATTGTGGTGAAAATTTGTAGGCCTTATTTGCTGTTGCTTGTAATGCAGATAGGTTAAACAACAAGGGTGGAGCATATTCCTTTGTTTCTTTTTTTATACTTGAAATTTCTACACTTTTATTGTTACAGAAATGAGCGATAGCAATAGCCTGTCTTTCCTCTTGGACTCTTGAAATATTATTTTTATGCCATTTTGCCTTTAAAATTTTGCCTTCAAAATTAAAGTCTGCCTCAACTTCCCAAAAAGGTTCAGGTTTAAAATTTGCAATTTCATGCTCTCTTTTAACGATTAGTGCAAGTGTAGGTGTTTGCACCCGACCTATTGAAAAAACATCTTTTATACCATTTTTTTTGAGTAAGACGGTATATAATCTCGATGTATTTATTCCAATTAACCAATCTGCACACGAACGGCTTAATGCTTCGAAATAAATATCTCTAGTTTTCTCTTCAGGTAGTAGGTTTGAAAAGCCTTTTTTTACAGCATTTTCAGTTAAGGACGATATCCATAAGCGTTTCATCGGCTTTTTTACACCACATACTCTTAAAATTGTCCGAATAATTAATTCTCCTTCACGCCCCGCATCCCCACCAATAATGATTTCTTGGATATCAGGTCTTTTTACGAGACCTTTGATTACATTGAATTGCTTATATTTTGATTTCGTAACTTTATATTCAAATCGATCAGGAATAATTGGTAATGTTTCTAATGTCCATTTTTTCCACGTTGAATTATATTCTTCAGGGGCTTTCAATTCACATAAATGTCCTATTGCCCAAGTTATTAATGCACCGTTTGGAAAGTAAATGTTTGGCTTAACCTCAAGATAACCTGTTTTTTTGGTATAAGAAAATGGAGCAGCTAATTTTACTGCTTGGTCAGGTTTTTCTGCAATTACTATCTTCATATATCATTCTCCTATTACAACTACATATAAAATAATTATAAATTAATATTGAGTATAACTGCTAGAACAATAATTTTATGTCTAACTTTAGATATATAAATGGATAATAAAGTAAAAAATATAGTAACAGATTAAAAGATAAGCAAGTTCACTTTCAACTAACTTAAAATTTTTACGGCTTGAAAGTGACCTTACGTCATTTTATATAATTGGCGTAAGGAGGTTTATTTGTAAATTTGTTGTTAGTATTTAATCGTTCTTGCAGGGTGTTCTTTCTCATGCTTTTTAATCCAGAAATTAAAAAAATGAATATTTTTATTATTTGAGCTCGAAGGAGAGATACAATTATGATTTCAATAAATCAATTATTTAAATCTTTTGAACAAGGAAATTTAAAGATAGAGGTGCTAAAAGGCATTGATCTCACTATAAAGGAAGGTGAGTTTATAGCAATCATGGGACCTAGTGGTTCGGGTAAAAGTACGCTATTACAACTATTAGGTGGTTTAGATACACCATCATCTGGACAGGTAAAAATACAAGGAAAAGATTTTTCTGGATTAACTGAAAAGCAAAGAACTATCGTAAGGAGAAAAAGTATCGGTTTCATTTTTCAAAATTATCAATTATTACCTACATTAACTGTAGAAGAAAATATCGGTTTTCCACTTTATGCAGATGGCAGAAAAAACAAAAACATGAAAGAGAAAATAAGGAACATGATAAAAGAAGTTGGTTTAGAAGGTTTTGAAAAGAAAGCCCCTAATCTTTTAAGCGGAGGGCAGCAGCAAAGGGTATCTATAGCAAGAGCTTTGATCCACGAGCCGAAAATATTATTAGCTGATGAACCAACGGGAAACCTAGATAGGCAACGAGCCAAAGAAATACTTGATTTATTAGCTAAATTCAACAAACAAAGAAAACAGTCTATTATTATGGTAACTCATGATATCTTCGCAGCTGGTTATGCAGATAAAATTATTTTGTTCAAAGATGGAATAATTGAAACGGAAGTAACTAGGGAGGATCATGGCTATGCTGAATATTTGGCTAGTTTCTTGGCGTAACTTAACAAAAAATAAAAAAAGGTTTTTCTTTACACTCATTGCAGTAATACTTGGTATCCTCTTAACAACTAGTATGTTGGTTGCTAATAACACGATTAGAGATACATTTAGGTATTATCAAGAAATTTATGCAGGGGATGCTGATTATTGGATATTAAGCAAAAATTATTCTTTCTCAGAGGATGAGGTTAAAGAAATAAAGCAGCAGGATATCGTATCAGAAAGCTTAAGTGTTCTTGATAAACAAGTATTGGTGGAGATAGATCAACCAAAGGCTCCGACTGAAACTTCAGTTAGAATAACCGGGGTCAGTGATATAGAAAGTAACCTTTTAAAGCTACCTTTAATAAAGGGGAGCTTAAAAGGTAATGGTATAATTATACCTGAGAATGCAGCTAAACTATGGGGAAAAGATATAGGAGATACTTTAACATTTAAAGGGTTAGGTGAAATAGAAGTAACCGGGATTGTTGGCTTTACATCATGGCTTGCTAGTCCTACTAATTGGAATGATGCTAAAGGTAGATCCTTTAGAGTTATGATGGATTTAGGTACTCTTCAAGACTGGACTAACCAGGATAATCAAATAAGTTATATACGATTACAGCATAAAGATCGCGATAATGAAAAGTGGTTATCGAATTATCAGGAATTATTACGAGGGACATCATTATATGTTCAGCCTGTTGTTATTGATGATTTAAGAAATAATGACGTAGAAGGTCTATATTCTGTCTTTTATCTAGTATGTATTCTCTCCCTTTTTATAAGCGGCTTCATCATATTTAATATGATTTATTCAAGTGTAATTGAACGAAAAAAAGAATTTTCAGTTATGAAGAGTCTTGGATACACAAATTTTGACGTATTTAAACTTGTTTTGATGGAAGTCTTTTTACTTGCTCTTTTAGGTACTGCGATTGCATTACCAATTGGTGTAACATTCGCAGATTTGTTTGTAGGGATGCTTTTAGGAATCTTTCAAGATACTATGGTTTACACTTTAAATTGGAAAAGTGCAACGATTTTATCAGGATTAATTGGCATTGTATTTCCAATTGTAATTTCTGGAATACCTATGTATATTGCTTTTAAAACGCCTATCGTAAATGCAATGCGAAATACAAATAAAACGCCTAGCTTTAGAGTAGAAATTCTTAGGTATTTTTTAGGTATTATTCTCATATTACTTAGCTTTGTTGACAGTTATTTGGGGTATATTTCCTTATTGTTTGGGGTGGTATTCATCTATCCATTGGTGATGAGGATCCTTGCAAAAATTCTTGCACCAATGTTAGAAAAAATACTTAGCTATCCAGGGAAATTATCTGTCAGTAACATAAAAATTAATACTAATCGAAACGCTAATACATCAGCTATGTTAGCAATAAGTATTGCTGTAGTCATTTTTTTAGGTTCAGCTTTAGAATCAATCCCTTCTGGCTTTGAAAAGGAGATTCGCCAAACTTTTGGAGGAGATATTCAAGTTCAGTTTGAAGAACCAGTGAATGATGAAATTATTAATAAGATAAGTAGTTACGCTGACGTAGAGGGCGTTGAATGGTTTAAAGAAACAATGGTAACCTGGAAAACAGTTGGAGATGAATATAGAGAATTCTATGTGATGAGTTTGCCATCTGAAAATACGGAAGAATATCAACTTTTCGAAGACCCAGGCGGCATTAATCTTCCATCCAACTCTATCCTATTAGGTGAACGAGCGTTTGATGAATGGGGTGGGAAAATGAATGATACCATTACTATTAATTCCCCTTCAGGTACAAGAGAATATCAGGTAATAGGGAAAGTTAGTACTTCTCAAGATGGAGGATATGTTGGATTTATATCAGAAAATGAGTTTAAAGAAGGTTTTAACTGGGATGTAATTTATACTATTATGATAAATATCAGTGATTCAGGGAATCCTTATACATTGCGTGAAAAATTAAACACTGATTTTACAACCTCTATTTCTACCGTTACATTAGTAGAAGATCAAATTAAATCTTCTCAAAGTTCTTTTGATGGAATGAATGAAGTTATGCAATTTTTATTGATCATTGTGATTGCCCTTTCCAGTATAGGTATAGGTAATACATTATTGATGAACACAATGGAAAGAGTTGGGGAAATTGGTACAATTCGTGCGATTGGATTTACTACTAAACAAGTCAGAACAATGATTATAGGGGAAGGTTTAGTTGTAGGTGTTGCAGGAATAATAATTGGGGTATTACTGGGCATATTTGTAGTATTTTTAAACTCTATATCAAACACATCTGCAATGCATATGCCATTTATTATTCCGTGGGGCAATGTAGTTTTGGCAATTACTGCAGGAATTTTCCTATCTCTAATTGCTTCAATTATACCATCTTATTTTGCAGCAAAGGTTAATCTTCTAAGTGCATTAAAAGAAATTTAAAAAAGAAACCTACACTACCGCGAACAGACATAGCTAAAAAAAGAAGGAGTGTTTGAAAATGGGTGCCAAAGCGTTGATTTAACAGCGTTTTGGCATTTAAATTAGAAAGCTCCAATCGATATGGAACGATTCTATAATTGTTGATAATAATGGAGGAGTTTCTCTACCTTAGCCTGAATAATTTGCTTTAATGATTCTGGCTGTACAGATAAAACAAAATGACCGTATTTCATAAAATAGCTAGCAATAAATTCCTCTTCTCCGGGATTGTAGAAGCCTTTTATGAAAGTTTGATCTCCCACTTCTATTGTCATAGACGGATAATGTTCTTTATAAAAAATATCCACTCCTTGTACAGCAATTTCCACTTCAAAGTCAATATGATGTTCAGATTGATAAAGTTCTAATGAAAGGTTAATAAGCTCATCAATTGAAAAATGAGAAGTCAATTCTTCTTCAATCGAAGTAATGCGATCACATCTGAACACCCTATATTGATTTGAATGGATCTCTATACCAGTAGCATACCATTGACCATATCTCGCAGAAATTTTGAAAAATTGTACTTGAAAACTTTTTTGTTGATTATTTTTCATATAGTGAATTTTGCAGCTACACTCATGTAGAATACTTTTTAAAATTTTATCTAAATAACGACTGACATTCTTATGTTGAGTTACTTCAAATTGCAGAACCTTCTTCATTTTATGAATTTGCATTATTTGATGTTGAGATAGACAGTTTTCAAATTTCTCATTGAGTTTATGAACACTTAAATGAAATGGTGTAGATTGATAAGATTCTAATGTTAGCATCGCAAAGTACAATGCGTACACCTCATCAATAGAAAAAATAATGGGGGATAATAATCTGTTTTTTAAAAGACCATAGCGCCCATTTCTGCCATGCTCAGAAAAAATGGGCATACCTAATTGTTCTAATGAACTAATATCACGTAAAGCAGTACTCTTGGAAATATTATATTTAGTCATAAGATCCTGTAAGTTAAAGTATTCTAGATTATTTAAGTATCTGATCATATCATTTAATCGTTCTGATTTCTTCATGGAGTTCTCCTTATAAAGGTTTCATGTTTTGATACCTTTTAATAGTAGAATAAATTCAAGGTAAATATCAATTAATAAGATATCCACCTAAAATGATTGTAAAAAAGGAGATTGGTACCATGAGTACAACACTAGAAGTAGCTATTTTTTTATCTATGAACGGAAAAACAAGAGATGCAATTGATTTTTACAAAAAACATTTTAATGCAGAGCAATTGCTAGTCGTTACCTATGAGGATATGGCAAAGCGAGATAGCTCCTTGAAGCTCACTGAAGAAAATAGGAATAAAATTACACACTCTGTGTTAGCAATCGGAAAAACAAAGATAATGCTTGCGGAAGAAATAATGGATGTCTCACAAAAATATGTAGTGGGAAATAATTCTTCTCTGTGTATTCAAAGTGCAGACTTAGAAGAAATTCTACGCTTTTACAAAAGTTTGACGACAGAAGAAAAAGTACGAATCATTGTACCTTTAACTAATAATGTGTTTAGTAAAGCATATGGAATTATTGAGGACCCGTTCGGCATTCAGATACAGTTAATGTTTGATGATAGATTACGATAAAACTAGTGAGTACAGTTTCAACTAAAAAATAGGGACATCTATTTAATTGAAGATGTACTATTCAGCATTTTCAGGAGGTTATTGAATGAAAGTACTAGCAGATGTTTTAAATAGAAAGGGCGCTAGAAAAGCTAGCGATATCCCTAATGAAGTTTTAATGCTGCTGAACGAAGGAAAAATAGAGAGTGTTAACTTAACAGAATGGCAAGCTGTTCACCATACTACTTTATTAAAGAATGTTCTACCATCCATAGGACTAGAAGAAAAATTGGAATTTGTTCTAAGTGAAATGGAACAACAAAAAGTAGAAACAGGAATGAAGGCAATACGGTTAATTGGAAGTTTATTAGACACAATCCTGAAAGATGAAAGTGCTACTAATAAAGAGAATATCATCAAAAAATGCTCTCATCATGTATCGGATAGTGTACGATGTTGGGCAGCTTTTATGAATAAAAGTAATGATTATTCTTTAGAAGAAAAATTGTTGTATATCAAGACTTTTGCTGCAGATTGCCATTTTGGTGTTCGGGAAATTGCCTGGATGTCAATTAGAGAGGACCTTTCAGTAAATATAGAGAATAGTGTAGATTTGCTAATAGAGTGGGCGAAAAGCGAAGATGAAAACATTCGAAGATTCAGCTTAGAATCGATTCGTCCTCGTGGGGTATGGACGAAGCATATTGAAATTTTAAAAGAAAAGCCACACATTGCGCTCCCTATTTTAAATTTATTAAAATCAGATTCGTCCAAGTATGTGCAAGATTCAGTTGGTAATTGGTTAAATGATGCTAGTAAATCGCAACCAGATTGGGTTAGAAACCTTTGTGACGAGTGGCAAAAAGATTCTCCATTAAAGGCAACAGAGAGAATTATCAAAAAGGCTCAAAGAACGATTGTGAAGAGCTAGTGAACTGCACCCCAATTGTTTGGCTCGCCATCTTAAAGTCGTACTAGTTAACAATGCAAATGTTTCTAAAAACGATTGTCAACATGGAGATGGCAAAGTGAAATAAAATTAAGGACTTTAACAAATATAGCTGTATCATAGGCATGAAATATGTTATTCCCGAAATGCAAAAAGTAGGAGGCGGCTTCTTAAATTGGTAACACACAGGGTTTAACGTTACACCAATGACGCTCATCGATAGTGGTTGAACTGCTATTTAAAAATAATAGAATTAGAATACTAGGTTCACAAATT
>Ga0213828_1001482_pt1 | contig 19113 bp, 14 predicted proteins | sample MC6MC0897MG_FD_180664 | JGI IMG/M metagenome (GOLD analysis project Ga0213828, IMG submission 180664) | Enriched soil aggregate microbial communities from Iowa State University, Ames, United States - MC6-MC0897-MG | ecosystem: Environmental > Terrestrial > Soil > Unclassified | place: USA: Iowa... | reverse complement strand
TCAGCGTCGCCAGGGCGCGCGATACGGTGATCGCAGTGAACATCGAGGCGAAAATACCGATGATCATGGTCAGCGCGAAGCCCTTCAGCGGACCGGTACCGAATGCGTACAGGGCCACGCCGACGATCAGGCCGGTCAGGTTGGCGTCGAGGATGGTGCCGCTGGCGCGGTCGTAACCGGTCACGATCGCGGTCTTGCCCGGCATGCCGGCCCGCAGCTCTTCACGGATACGCTCGTTGATCAGCACGTTGGCGTCGACCGACAGGCCCACCGACAACGCCAGGCCGGCAAAGCCCGGCAGGGTCATGGTGGCACCGAACATCGACATCACCGCCACCACGATCAGCAGGTTGAACAGCATGGCCAGCGAGGTGATCACGCCGAACATGCGGTAGTACACGCTGAAGAACACCAGGGTGAACAGGAACGCGTAGACCACGGCGGTGATGCCGTTCTGCACGTTCTCGGCACCCAGGCTCGGGCCGACCACGCGCTCTTCCACGAAGTCCATCGGCGCGGCGAGCGAGCCGGACTTCAGCAGCTTGGCCAGGTCTTCGGCTTCCTTCTTCTCCAGGCCGGTGGTCTGGAAGTTCTTGCCGAACACGCCATTGATGTTGGCCACCGAGATGACCTCTTCCTTGACGCGGAAGCTGCGCACTTCCTTGCCATCGACCATGGTCACGGTCGGGATGCGCTCGGTGTAGACCACCGCCATCGGCTTGTTCACGTTGGCGCTGGTGAAGTCGAACATGCGCTGGCCGCCGACGTTGTTCAACGTCACGCTGACCGCGGCCGAGCCGTTCTGGTCGGTGGTGGCCTGCGCGGCGACCATCTGGTCACCGGTGACGATCACGCGCTTGTTGAGCAGCACCGGGCCGCCGTTGTCACGGCGCTGGTAGACCTTGGCTTCCGGCGGGATGCGGCCACTGGTGATGGCGTCCTGCGCGTTGCCGTCGACCACGGCGCGGTATTCCAGCGTCGCGGTGGCACCGATCATGCGCTTGGCTTCGGCGGTGTCCTGCACGCCCGGCAGCTGCACCACCACGCGGTCGGCACCCTGGCGCTGGATGATCGGTTCGGCCACGCCGAGCTGGTTGACGCGGTTGCGCAGCGTATTGATGTTCTGCTCGATCGCCCCGTTGGCGATCTGGCTCAGCTCGGTTTCCGGCACGGTGATGGCGATGCGGTTGCCGGTGACGTTGTAGCCCAGGGTGGGCTGCGCCTTGGCCATCACATCACGCGCCTTGGTGACCGCTTCTTCGCCGGCCGACGGGCTGATGGTGGCCACGATGCTGTTGTCCGGGCGACGCTCGACCGACTGGTAGGCCACGCGGGCATCGCGCAGGCTGGTCCGCACGTCTTCGGCGTAGGCATCCAGGCGCTTGTCCAGCGCGGCCTTCTGGTCGACCTGCAGCACGAAGTGCACACCGCCCTGCAGATCCAGGCCCAGCACCATCGGACGACCGCCCAGCTTGGCCAGCCACTCGGGCACGGTCGAGGCCAGGTTCAGGGCCACCACGTAGTTCTCACCCACGCTGTCGCGCAGCGTGTCGCTGGCGGCGGCCTGCGCCTGCAGGTCCGGCAGGCGGACGATCAGGCTGTCGCCTTCCTTTTCCGCGCCCATGGTGGTGATACCGGCTTTCTTGAGGTCGGCCAGCACCTGGTCACGCAGCGCGTCGTCGATCTGGCCGCCACGGTTGGCGGTGATCTGGACGGCCGGGTCCTTCTGATAGACGTTGGGCAGCGCATACAGGGTACTGAGCGCCAGCACGATCAGGATGAGGAAATACTTCCAGCGTGGAAATTCGAGCATTGCTTGGGTCCCGCGCGGCGCCCATCCCGGCGCCGCGGTTGTGCTTCGGAAAGGAGTGGCTTAGTTGGCCGACTTCAGCGTGCCGGTGGGCAGCACGTTGCCGACGGCGCCCTTCTGCACGCGGATGCGCACGTTGTCGGCCACTTCCAGGGTGATGAAGTTGTCGCCGATGTCGGTGACCGTGCCGGCGATGCCGCCGTTGGTCAGCACTTCGTCGCCGCGCTTGATCTTCTCCAGCATCGCCTTGTGTTCCTTCTGGCGCTTCATCTGCGGGCGGATCATCAGGAAGTACATGATCGCGATCAGGATGATCGGGAACAGCAGCGTGGTCAGACCCATGCCGCCCTGCGGCTGGCCGCCGGCAGCTTGGGCGTGGGCGGCGGGAATCAGGAAAGCGATCAGGTTCATCTTGTGTCCTTGGGTTGGGAGGCGCCCCGCCCAGGTGGGCCGGGGAGTCGCCGCGAAACGGGGGTCAGCCACGAAGTATGCCATGGCCCCGGGAGTTCGTCCTTGGGCCGTTTGGCAGGGTTTGCGCGCCGATTTGAACTGCGCCGGGCCCTTACAGCGCCGGCGTGGCCATGCCACGGGCCGCGTAGAAGGACTCACGGAAGGCGGCAAAGGTTCCCGCCTCGATGGCCGCGCGCATGTCGGCCATCAGTTTCTCGTAGTAATACAGGTTGTGGATGGTGCCCAGCATCGGGGCCAGCATTTCGTTGCAGCGGTCCAGATGGCGCAGATAGGAACGCGTATAGCCACTGGTGCAGGCGTGGCAGCCGCAGCCCGGCTCGATGGTGTCCATGTCGCGCTGGTAGCGCGCGTTGCGGATGCGGATGGTGCCGGCCGAGGTGAAATAGTGGCCGTTGCGGGCGTTGCGGGTGGGCATCACGCAATCGAACATGTCCACGCCACGGGCGACGCCCTCGACCAGATCCTCCGGGCGGCCCACCCCCATCAGGTAGCGCGGGCGGTCGGCCGGCAGGATCGGGTGCATGTGGTCGAGCATGGCATTGCGTTCGTGCTCGGGCTCGCCCACGGCCAACCCGCCGATGGCGTAGCCGTCGAAGCCGATCTTCTGCAGGCCCTCGGCCGAGCGGCTGCGCAGGTCGTGGTGGACCCCGCCCTGGACGATGCCGAACAGCGCGGCGTCGTTGCCCAGTTCGTCATGCGCGTTGCGGCTGCGCTGGGCCCAGCGCAGGCTCAACTCCATCGAGGTGCGCGCCACCGACTCGGTGGCCGGGTACGGGGTGCACTCGTCGAAGATCATCACCACGTCCGAGTCGAGCACCTTCTGGATGCGCATGCTTTCTTCCGGCCCGAGGAAGACGCGTGCGCCGTCGTTCGGCGAGGAGAAGGTGACGCCCTGTTCGGTGATCTTGCGGCGATGGGCCAGCGAAAACACCTGGAAACCGCCCGAGTCGGTCAGGATCGGGCCATCCCAGCGCGCGAAACCATGCAGGCCGCCGTGGTCGGCGATGACGTCCAGGCCCGGCCGCAGGTACAGGTGGAAGGTGTTGCCCAGGATGATTTCCGCGCCCAGCGCCCGGATCTGCTCCGGCAGGATGCCCTTGACCGAGCCATAGGTGCCCACCGGCATGAAGGCCGGGGTTTCCACGGTGCCACGGGGGAAGGTCAGGCGGCCCCGGCGGGCACGGCCGTCGGTGGTCTGGAGCTGGAACTGGAGTCGGGACATGGAGCGGGATTCGGGCAAATAATTGCCGATTATCGCCGAAAAGCGGCCGACATGGCCGACGGGGCCCGGACGAGGACGGATCGACCCGCCAACCGTACCGGCCAGCGGCCGGTACCTACCCGTCCCACCTGGACCCGGCCATTGGTCGGTCGCCCACCCACGCACGTGGACCCGCCCGTTGGTCGGTCGGCCGCTCGCCCACGCACGCGCACGCGCACCTGACCGTTGGTGGGTCGGGTGCCCACCGACGTAGAGCCGACCGTTGGTCGGCTGCCGGTCGACCGGCTGCCCTCAGCTCACGCCTGCGGGAACAACAACATCGCATCGCCATAGCTGAAGAAGCGGTACTTCTCGGCGATGGCGGCCCGGTAGGCCTCGAACACCCGCTCCTGCCCGGCAAATGCCGAAATCATCATCAGCAACGTGCTTTCCGGCAGGTGGAAGTTGGTCACCATCGCGTCCACGCTGCGGATGCGGTACCCGGGCGTGATGAAAATCTGGGTCTCGCCGGCATACGGCAGCAGTTCGCCGTCGCGCATCGCGCTTTCCAGCGCGCGCACCACCGTGGTGCCCACCCCGATCACCCGCCCACCGGCAGCGCGCGTGCGGCGGACCTGCTGGACCAGCTCGGCGCCCACGTTCAGCCATTCGCGGTGCATCACATGGTCGGTCAGGTCATCCACCCGCACCGGCTGGAAGGTGCCGGCACCCACGTGCAGGGTCACATGGCCGAAGTCGACCCCCTTGGCCTTCAACGCCGCCAGCAGCGCTTCGTCGAAATGCAGGCCGGCCGTCGGCGCGGCCACCGCGCCCACTTCACGGGCGAACACGGTCTGGTAGCGCTCGCGGTCGTCCAGCCCCGGCTCACGCTGGATGTACGGCGGCAACGGCAACCGACCGGCATGCAGCAGCCACTGCTCCAGTGCCTCGGGCACATGGAACTGCAGCACGTAGAACTCGCCGTCGCGCCCCAGCACTTCGGCCTCGCCGCCCGCGTCCAGCGCGATCCGGCTGCCGGGCTTGGGCGACTTGCTGGCGCCCACCTGGGCACGGGCCTGCTGCGCGCCGAGCAGGCGCTCGATCAGGATTTCGACGCGGCCACCACTGGCCTTCTGCCCGAACAGGCGCGCCGGGATCACCCGGGTGTCGTTGAACACGAGCAGGTCGCCCGGGTTGAGCAGGTCCGGCAGGTCGCGCACGTGGCGGTGGTCGAAGGCGGCCGGCGCCTGCGGCACCAGCATCAGGCGGCTGGCGGAGCGTTCGGCCAGGGGCGCCTGGGCAATCAGCTCGGGCGGCAGTTCGTAGTTGAAATCGGACTTCTTCAAGGCAGCGCACGGCAACGTGTAGGCAATGTCGGCCATTGTACGACTGGCCCTCGGTGGCAACGCAGCTTTTACCGAACGTCGCGCAAAATGCTGCTATGCAACAGTTTTTGACGGGGTTATCGCGCGAAAAACCGCGTGCTAGCATCGGGCTGGAAGTCAGATGCACGAGCAGGAATACCCCGAGCGCGCGCGAATAGACGCGCGTTTTGCGTTTTGCGCCGTGCCGCCAATTGTTTCAGGAGATCTGCAATGAGCTTCATCGAACGCCTCGCCCCCCTTCGCGCCCAGCCCGGCACCCGCCTTACCGCCGGCCTGGATGACGCCACGCTGGAACGCCTGGCCGCTGGCCACCCGCACCTGGTTGCCGCGATCGACGCTGCCGCCGCCGAATTCGAGCGCGTGCGCGCCGACCTGGGCGCGTTGCTGGCCGCCGACGAGCGCGCCCAGATCGATGCGATGCAGGACGGTTTCGTCAATTTCTATGCCGACGATGCGGTGACCCCGTATGTCGCCCTCGCCGCCCGCGGTTCCTGGGTGGTCACGCTGAAGGGGGCGGTGCTGTATGACGCCGGCGGCTACGGCATGCTCGGCTTCGGGCATACCCCCGAGGCGGTGCTGGAGGCGATGGCCGCCCCGCAGGTGATGGCCAACGTGATGACCCCCAGCCTGTCCCAGCAGCGCTTCATCCAGGCCCTGCGCGGGGAAATCGGCCACCGCCGCGGCGGCTGCCCGTTCAGCCACTTCATGTGCCTGAATTCCGGCTCCGAGGCCGTCGGCCTGGCCGCGCGCATCGCCGACGTCAACGCCAAGCTGCAGACCGACCCGGGCGCCCGCCATGCCGGCGCGAAGATCAAGCGGGTGGTGATCAAGGGCAGCTTCCACGGCCGCACCGATCGCCCCGGCCTGTACTCCGATTCCAGCCGCAAGACCTACACCCAGCACCTGGCCAGCTACCGCGGCGAAGACAGCGTCATCGCCCTGGCCCCGTATGACGAGGAAGCGCTCAAGCGCGTCTTCGCCGAGGCCGAGCAGAACGACTGGTTCATCGAGGCGGTGTTCCTGGAGCCGGTGATGGGCGAAGGCGACCCGGGCCGTTCGGTGCCGCCGTCGTTCTACGCGCTGGCCCGTGAGCTGACCCGCCAGCACGGCAGCCTGCTGCTGATCGACTCGATCCAGGCCGGCCTGCGTGCGCATGGCGTGCTGTCGCTGGTGGACTACCCCGGCTTCGAGGGCCTGGACGCGCCGGACATGGAAACCTACTCCAAGGCGCTCAACGCGGCGCAGTTCCCGCTGTCGGTCCTGGCCGTCACCGAGCATGCCGCGCAGCTGTACCGCAAGGGCATCTACGGCAACACCATGACCTCCAACCCACGGGCGCTGGACGTAGCCTGCGCCACCCTGTCGCTGCTGACCCCGCAGGTGCGCGAGAACATCCGCGAGCGCGGCGCCGAAGCCGTGCGCAAGCTGGAACAGCTGAAGACCGACCTGGGCGGGCTGATCACCAAGGTGCAGGGCACCGGCCTGCTGTTCTCCTGCGAGCTGGCCCCGCAGTTCAAGTGCTACGGCGCCGGTTCCACCGAGGAATGGCTGCGCAACCACGGCATCAACGTCATCCACGGCGGCGAGAACTCGCTGCGCTTCACCCCGCATTTCGGCATGGACAGCGAAGAGCTGGACCTGCTGGTGGGCCTGGTGGGCCGGGCGTTGAAGGAAGGCCCGCGCCGGGAGCAGTCGCAGGCGGCGTGAGGCCCGTGGCCGTGCGGGTGTGAACCCGCATGGCCGGTTCCGCGAAACGGAAGCCGACCAACGGTCGGCTCTCCCCGGGCAAGGGCAGCCGACCAACGGTCGGCTCTACCGGCGATGGGCCGATTGGCCTCCGCGCCGGGAACGCGCGATAATTCCCTCCCGCATTCGCGGAACGAACCCCGTCACGAGGCCGGAACATCGGTCATCGGCGGGGCTTTTTCGTTTCCGCCGCACCCGTTCCCGAACACAGGAAGATCCAATGAAGTCGATTTGCGTTTACTGTGGCTCCAACCCCGGCAGCAAGCCGATCTACACCGAACGCGCCATTGCGCTGGGCGACCGCATCGCCCGCGACGGCCTGCGCCTGGTCTATGGCGGCGGCAACGTCGGCCTGATGGGCACGGTGGCCAATGCCGTGCTGGCCGGCGGCGGCGAAGTGACCGGCGTGATTCCGCAGCAGCTGGCCGACTGGGAAGTGGCCCACCGCGGCCTGACCGAGCTGGAGATCGTCGGCTCGATGCACGAGCGCAAGTCGCGCATGTTCGAGCTGTCCGACGCGTTCGTGGCCCTGCCCGGTGGCTTCGGCACCATGGAAGAGATCTTCGAGATGCTCACCTGGCGCCAGCTCGGCATCGGCAACAAGCCGTGCGCGTTCCTGGACGTCGACGGTTTCTACGCACCGCTGATCGGCATGATCGACCGCATGGTCGAAGAGCGCTTCCTGCACCCGGAGCAGCGCGCCGACCTCTGGTACGGCTCGGACATCGACGCCATGCTGGACTGGATGCGCGCGTACGAGCCGGCGCAGGCATCCAAGTGGATCGACGAGAAGCGTCGCGCCGCCCTGGTGTGATCGTGTGATGCGGTGACGTGGGTCTGCCGGCCAGCGGCCGGCACTACCCTGCGAAGGTGTCCATGGGCGCGGGGCGGCCCAGCAGGTAGCCCTGGCCGTAGTCGCAGCCCAGCTGCAGCAGGGTCTGGCGTTGGGCATCGTTTTCGATGCCCTCGCCCACCGTCTCGATGCCCAGTGTGCGGGCCAGCGACAGCACGCCCTGCACCAGCGCGTAGGTGCTCTGCATGTCCTGGCCGTGCAGGCCGGCGATGAAGCTCTGGTCGATCTTCAACGTCGAAATCGGGAACCGGTGCAGGTAGGACAGCGCCGAGAAGCCCGTACCGAAATCATCCAGCTGCACCAGCACGCCGCGCTCGCGCAGCGCCTGCAGGATGCGCAGCGTGCGCGGGCCATCGTCGAGCAGCGCCACTTCGGTGATCTCCAGGCGCAGGCGGTGTGGGTCGGCCCCGGCCGCCTCGATCAGCCCGAACAGGCGCGCGCTGAAATCGGCCGAACGGAAATGCCGCGGCGACACGTTCACCGACAGATAGCCCTCGCCCCCCTTCGCGAGCTGCCCGATCACGTCTTCGTACAGCAGCCAGTCCACCTGTTCGATCAGGCCACTTTCCTCGCCGAGGTCGAGGAACGCACTCGGCAGCAGCAGCCCACGGCGTTCGTGGCGCCAGCGCAGCAGGGCTTCATAGCCCACCACCGCGCCGTCGGACAGCCGCACGATCGGCTGGTAATACGGCAGGAAGTCGCGGTTGATGATCGCCCGGCGCAGATCCGCTTCCAGGTCCAGGCTGCGCAGCGCTTCCTCGCGCATGGCCTCGTCGAACACCGCGCAGCGGTCCTTGCCCTGGGCCTTGGCCCGGTACATCGCCGCGTCGGCATCGCGGACCAGTTCCTCGCCATTGCGGTAGCGCGGGTTCCACATTGCGATGCCCAGGCTGCCGGACGGAAACAGCTCGCGCCCCTTCACCCACATCGATTCTTCCAGCGCCACCAGCATCCGCTGCGCGAACTCGCGGGCCGAGTCCAGGCCGTGGTCGCACTGCAGCACGATGGCGAATTCATCGCCGCCCAGCCGCGCCACCACGTCGCCGGGGCCGATCATCGACACGATCCGCTTGGCCACCTCGACCAGCATCTGGTCGCCGGCCGCATGGCCGATGCTGTCGTTGACCAGCTTGAAGCGGTCCAGGTCCAGGAACAGCACCGCAAAGCGCGGGCCGTCGGGCACCCGCGCGCGCGCGATGGCATCTTCCAGCCGGTCCAGCAGGTGCAGGCGGTTGGGCAACCCGGTCAGCGCGTCATGCATGGCCTGGTGGGTCAGACGCTGCTCGGCACGCAGGCGTTCGCCGATCTGCCCGAGCAGCTTGTCGTTCACCTCGGCCAACTCGCGGGTGCGCTCGTCCACGCGTTTTTCCAGCTCGGCGTGCGCGTTGCGCAGGCGCTCCTGGTCGCGCTGGCGGGCCAGGCCGTTGCCGATGTTCTGCGCCACGAAGGTGAGCAGGCGCTGGTCGTGCGCGGTGAAGCTCACCTCCGGCGAGTAGCTCTGCACCACGATCACCCCGACCACGTCGTCGTCGCTCAGCAGCGGCACGCCCAGCCAGCAATGCGAGCGCGCACCGAACTCGCGCACCCGCCCGGCGTCCCGCAGGGCATCGATGTGCTCGCGCGAAGCCAGCAGCGGCTGCCGGTTGCGCACGATGAATTCGGTCAGGCCCTGGCTGAACGGACGCGGCGCGCGCGACGCGTTGTACTCATCCACCGAGTACACGAAATCCAGCCCGTCGCCGCCTTCGTTGACCAGCGCGATGTAGAAATTGCGTGCATCCAGCAGCGTGCCCACCACGCCATGCACCTGCACGTAGAACTGGGCCAGGCTTTCGGCGCTCATCGCCATTTCAGCGATGTTGAACAACGCCAGCTGCAGCTTCTCGGCGCGGCGGCGTTCCACCACCTCGTCCTGCAGGCTGCGGTTGGCGCGCTGCAGTTCCAGCGTGCGCCGCTCCACCTGGCGCTCCAGCTGCACCTGGGCCTGGCGGCGGTCCATCGCGGTGAGGATGTGCTGGGCCACGTAGCCCAGCAGGGTGCGGTCGGCCTCGTTGTAGCGCACCCGGTGCTCGTAGCTCTGCACCACGATGGCCCCGCACACGCGGCCCTCGCGCAGCATCGGCACGCCCAGCCAGTCCAGGCTTTCCGGCCCGCGGCTGGGGTCGTATTCGTCGTTCATCGCGGCCAGCAGCTCGTTGGACGGCCCGCTCAACGGCTGCCCGTGGCGCAGCAGCGCGAAGGTCAGGCTGCGCGGCATTTCGTGTTCTTCGTAGCTGCGGTCGGGGTCGGCCACGAAGCTGTCGCGCTGGTCGGCGAAGTACAGGAAACGCACCCGCCGGCGCACGTCGTCATACTCCACGATGTAGCAGTTCTGCGCGTACATCAGCGAATTGAGCACGCGGTGGAAGTGGCGCAGCATGTCGGCCATTTCCAGGTCCGCGCCGGCCAGGTCGGCAATCTCGTACAGGGCCTGCTGCAGTCGTTTGGAGGTTTCCAGCGAACGGATCTGCGCCCGCTGCCGGGCCAGGGCGACCGCGTCCTGCAACGCCTGCCGGGCGATGTCCCACCAGGCCTGGTCGGGCACGCCACCGTCGGCGGTCAGCGCCTGGACGGCCAGTTCGCTGCCGTGGTCCTGCCAGCGGCGCAGCGCGGTCTCGGCGCCGCTGGCACCGCCCAGCAGCACCTCCAGCAGCGCGGCGGGGTCCTGCGCGGGGGCGGGATCGGCCTGGCAGCCTTCACCCAGGCCCGGGTCGGACCAGGCCAGCGCCACCTGCGCATCGCCGGGCAACAGCGCGCCCAATGCCTGCGCAAGCGCAGCGGAAACCACTGCGTCATGATCGGAATGCCGCACGGATGTCGCTACCTGACTGGACACGATGCTGATCTCTTCTGGCGCCGGATGCCCGGCACCTCCCCTGTGCCCTGAGCATAACGCGGCGGGCGGGGGGCAATGGAAGCCCACAACCCCGTTCAGCGCTTCCGGACGTTGAACAGGTCATGCCCCCCGTGCCCGCGCCCCTGTTGTCACCTGCCGTCGCCGCCGCGCCCCGCTATGCGGACGGCCGCCCAGCGCTTACCCTGTGCGCCGTGGACGCCGCTGCCCTGCCAACCGACGAATCGCTGATGCTGGCCTGGGCCGGCGGGGAGCTGCGCGCGTTTGAAACCCTGTATGCGCGCCACCGCAGCCGTCTGTACAGCTTCCTGCTGCGCCAGCTGCGCGACGCCGCGTTGGCCGACGAGATGTTCCAGGACGTCTGGCAGCGGGTGATCGCCGCGCGCGCCGGCTGGCAGCCCGATGCCGCCTTCACCACGTGGCTGTTCCGGATCGCCCACAATCGGCTCAACGATCACTGGCGCGCCGCGCGTCACCGTCCACCCGCGCCCGGCGACGCCGAGGAGCGGGTGGCACGGATGAGCGACACGCGCACCCCCGAAAGCCAGCTGTCCGAGTTTGAAGAGCGGCGGCGCCTGCAGCTGGCGATGGAACAGCTGCCGGATGAACAGCGCGAGGTACTGCAGTTGCGGCTGGAGCAGGAACTGAGCCTGGAAGAGATCGCACAGATCACCGGAGTTGGCCGCGAGACGGTCAAATCACGGCTGCGCTATGCGATGGACAAACTGCGCGCGGGGCTGTCGGAATGAACCGCTCCGATCCGCTGACCCCCGAAGAACGCGCGCTGGCCCGCCTGCTCGGCCGTGCCGCGCCCAGCGCACCGTCGGCCGCGCTGGACGAGGCGGTGCTGGCGGCTGCACGGGCGGCCGTGCAGGCTGCACCGGTGGCCACGGCGGTCCCTGCCGGCGACCCTGACATTGTATCGCCACCGCCCAAGGCTGCCGCCCCCATCACGCGCCGGCCGCGGTCGCGCCTGCCCGCCGCACTGGGCCTGGCCGCGTCGGTGGTGTTTGCGGTGGGCATCGCCTGGCAGCTCAAGCCCGACGCCCCGACCCCGCCCGCGCTGGCCGAGGTCGCTCCCGCACCGGCCGGAGATGCTGCGCAGGCACCGGCGGCCGAGGATGCCGCGCCCGCGATGGCGGCCGCCGAGGTAACCGATGCGCCCGCTGCGCCAGTGGCCCAGCCGCAGGCCAGGCAGCGGTCCGTGGCCGCCGCGCCCCCCCCGCCCGCCCAGGACGTGCAACGGCAGGTGGCGGCGCAACCCGCGCCGTCGGTGGTGACCCCGCCCATGCCGCCCGCTCCGCCGGCGCCTGCGTCGGCTCCGATGCCGGCCGCGGCTGCCCCGCGTGCGGAGGCCTACGCGATGGACAGGGCAGACGCGCGCCCCAACGACAGCGTGACCGCCACCGGCGCCCGGGCGCGGGGCGAGGCGATCACCGCCGCACCCGCACCGATGGCTAACGAAGCGGCGCGCACGATGAAGGGCGCACCCGGGGTGATGCGACGGGCCGCATCGTCCCCCGCGGCGGGCGCGTTGTCGGCCAGCGCGGTAGATGCCGCCGTTGCGGCCGATGCCATGCTGCCGCGCAAGCAGTGGCTCAAACGCATCCGCGAGCGTCGCGATGCCGGCGACCGCGATACCGCACGGGCCAGCCTGGAGCGTTACCTGCAGCAGTACCCGGAAGCGCGCGTGCCGCGCGACGTACGTCAGCTGCTGGACAACTGAGGGCACGTGACGACCAACGGTCGTCACCTACAATGGTGGGAATGCCCGATACGCTCGCCACCGTCGTCAGCCACAGCCTGGAGATCAAGCACAGTCGCTTCATCGCGCATGCGGCGCCGATCGATACGGCGGCGGCCGCGCTGGCGTTCCTGCAGCAGATGGCGATCCCCGATGCCACTCACAACTGCTGGGCCTACCGGCACGGCAGCGAATACCGCTCCAGTGATGATGGCGAGCCCGCCGGCACCGCTGGCCGGCCGATCCTGGCCGCCATCGACGGCCAGGGCTTCGACCGGGTGATGGTGGTGGTGATCCGCTGGTACGGCGGCATCAAGCTGGGCGCCGGCGGCTTGGTCCGGGCCTATGGCGGCACGGCCGCCGAATGCCTGCGCACCGCGCCCCGCGTGCCGCTGGTGGCCCTGACGCAGTTGCACGTGCAGGCCGCGTTCGAGGACCTGGGCGCGTTGCATGCCGCGCTGGCCAGCCACGCCGCCGAAAAACGCGATGAATCCTTTACGCCGTCCGGAGTGGACATGCGGGTTGAATTGCCGGCCGACCAGGCCGAGCCGTTGAAAAACCGCCTCCGCGACGCCACCCGTGATCGTATCCGCATCCAACGATGCACCGAACCAGGCCCCCTTGATGACTGAGACCACCCCCGCCCCGACCCCCGCGCTGCGCCGCCTGGGCAGTCTGGGCACGCTGTGGCCGTTCGTCCGTCGCCATTCGGGGCTGTTCACTGCCTGGCTGGTCGCCCTGGCGATCTCGTCGGCGGCCACGCTGAGCCTGCCGCCGGCGGTCAAGCTGATGATCGACCATGGCTTCAACAACAACGGCCAGATCAATCGCGCCTTCGGCCTGCTGTTCCTGGTCGCGGTGGTGATGGGGCTGGCTACCGCGGCGCGCTTCTTCTTCGTGTCGTTGCTGGGCGAAAAGGTCGTGGCCGATCTGCGCAGCCAGCTCTACACCCACCTGATCACCCTCGGCGCCGGTTTCCACGACCGCAGCCGCAGTGGCGAACTGGTGTCCCGGCTCACCGCCGACAGCGAGTTGCTGCGCAGCGTGATCGGTTCGACGATGTCGGTGGCGCTGCGCAGCAGCGTCACCGTGGTCGGCAGCCTGGTGATGCTGTTCGTCACCAGCCCGCGGCTGGCCGTGTGGTCGCTGCTGGGCATCCCGCTGGCCGTGCTGCCGGTGATCATCGGTGCGCGCCGCCTGCGCAACATCTCCCGTGCCAGCCAGGACCGCGTCGCCGACGCCAACAGCCTGGCCGCCGAAACCCTGGGCGCGGTGCGTACCGTGCAGGCGCATGCTCGCGAACCCTATGAACGCGGCCGCTTCAACGTTGCGCTGGCCGAATCGATCAAGGCCGCGCGCCGTCGCATCGGCGCGCAGTCGGTCGTCACCGCCACCGCGATCGTGCTGGTGTTCGGTGCCATCGTCGGGGTGCTGTGGCTGGGCGCGCACGATGTCAGCGACGGCCGCATGACGGCAGGCACGCTCGGTCAGTTCGTGCTGTACGCCATGATCGGCGGTGGTTCGGTCGGTGCGCTGGCAGAGGTCTGGAATGAACTGCAACGCGCGTCCGGCGGCATGGGACGGATCGCAGAACTGCTGCAGGAAGACATCGAGATCACCGCGCCGGCCAACCCGGTGCAGATGCCGCTGCCGCTGCGGGGCGAGATCCGCTTCGACAACGTGGTGTTCCACTACCCGCAGCGCCCGGACACCGCGGCACTGGAAGGGTTCGACCTGCATGTACGGCCCGGCGAGACCGTTGCCCTGGTCGGCCCGTCCGGCGCCGGCAAGAGCACGGTGCTGTCGATGCTGCTGCGCTTCCACGACCCGGCCACCGGCAGCATCCTGGTCGACGGCGTGGATGTGCGCCACGTCGACCCGGCCCAGCTGCGCGCGCAGATGGCACTGGTACCGCAGCAACCCACGCTGTTTGCCGCTACCGCGCTGGACAACATCCGGTACGGCCGATTGGAGGCCAGCGATGAGGAGGTGCAGCGCGCCGCCGAAGCGGCCGAAGCCGACGAGTTCCTGCAGGCCCTGCCCGACGGTTACCTGAGCGAGCTGGGCGAGCGCGGTGCACGCCTGTCCGGCGGCCAGCAGCAGCGCATCGCGATCGCACGGGCGCTGCTGAAGGATGCGCCGATCCTGCTGCTCGACGAGGCCACCAGCGCGCTCGACGCGCAGAGCGAGCGCGCGGTGCAGCAGGCGCTGGAGCGTTTGATGGCCGGGCGTACCACGCTGGTGATCGCCCACCGGCTGGCCACCGTACTCAAGGCCGACCGCATCGTGGTGATGGACCACGGCCGCATCATCGCCCAGGGCACCCATGCACAATTGCTGGCCGAGGGCGGGCTGTACGCGGAGCTGGCGCGCCTGCAGTTCATCGATTGATGACGCACCGCTAACGCGGTCGGTTGCATGGTGCGCAGGTCACAGGTCCATGCCACTGCAGGAGGTGCTTCATGTCGTTTCGACAGTTTCCCGCAACCGACGCCACGGGCGAAAGCTACGTCATCATCGAATTCAAGCAGGACCCGGCGTCTGCCGACGCATCGGCTGCGCCCGCAGACGGAAACGTGCGTTACGAGCTGGCCGATGGCCGCCACCTTGTCCGCGATGGCCGTCAGTTCCGCACCGCCGGCGGTGAGTTGACCCTGACCACCTGAGCGCGCGACGCGGCCGGCCGGCGCGACTGAAAAAAGTTTGCGACAGGCTGGTCATTTTATGACCAGCCATCTTGACAGCCTTTGCCCGCAACGGCTGCGCGCGGTTATCCACATGTTTGTGCGCAACTCATCCACACCCCCTGTGGATGAATGCGGCGTTGCAGCACGTCAGCGCGGCAGGACCCGGCCGATGCCCGTGGCATCAATTTCCACGGCGGCGCGCTGCAGCGCCTGCACATCGCTGCCGGCGACGAAGCCGACACGGAAATGCACTTCCCCACCCGGCGTGCGCGAGGAGTGGATCGAGGCCAGGCTCACCGCATGCCGCTCGAAGACGTGCAGCAGTTCGCGCAGCGAACCGGGCCGGTCTTCGGGCAGATGGACGCTGATCGCATTGCGCTCGGTCAGGTCGGCCAGCAGATAGCCCACCCGTTCGAAGGTGTAGTTGCCTTCGGCCAATACCGTCTCGCCCTGGCTGTCACGGTTGTCCAGCAGCAGCTGCTGGCGGAACGCCGCCCGCGCGGCATCATCGCCCTGCCCCACCTGCGCGCGCAGCTGCTGCAGTTGGGCCAGCAGCCGGTCCAGCATGGGCGCCACGTGCGGGTTGCCGAACTGGATGTCCTCGTAGATCGCCGGGTTCAGCGACAGGATCCGCGCGATGATCGCCGTGTCCAGTTCGAACGACGCCGAGCGGTACGGCATCAACGCGGGCAGCGCGCCCAGCAGCGGCGCGTACTCGCGCAGCACGCCGGCCTGGGCCAGGTGGGTGGCGTGCACCATCGCCTGCACCAGCGCCATCACCTGGTCGTGGTGCTCGGGCGTGGCGCGCACGCATTCGGCCTCCAGGGCGTCGCAGAGCTGCTGCATCCACGGCTGCCAGCGTGACAGGCGCGCCTCGCAGACCACCATCACCCGGCCTTTCAGCGTAGGCGCCTTGGGCGGTGCGGTCATCGGATGCAGGCCCACCACCTCGGCCTGCGAGGCCAGCATCGCCGCCACCGGCGCGCTTTTCACCGAGGTCACGTCCAGCCACAGACGGCCGGCTTCGCGCCCGGCTGATCGCGCGACATAGTCGGCGATCAACGCCGGCGTGTGCCGGATCGGCGCGGAGAAGACCAGCACGTCGGCCTGCTCCAGCAGCTGTTCGGGGGTGTGCGACTGCGGGTCGGCCGGATCGTGGCCGATCACCTCTACGCCCATGCGCTGCTGCAGGAAATTCCGCAGCCAACGGCCATACGCGCCGGCACTGCCGACGATGCCGACGACCCGTGCGCTCACGCGATGCGCTCGGGCACGAAGCGCTGCGGCAGTGCCAGTGCGGCCGGTGCGGCGGCCAGCACGTCGAACTCCTCGTGGCCATTGGCCAACGTGGTTTCCAGCGCCACGTGCACGCCGGCGATGGCGCGCGAAATCGCCTGTTCGAAGGATTCGCCGCGCAGCAGGAACCCCACCAGCAGCGACATCAGCACGTCACCGGTGCCGGCCACGTCCACCGGCAGGTGCGGCGAGGACCAGCGCCAGATCGCCTCGCGGCTGACCGCCAGCGTGACCAGCTGGCCGGGCTCGCCGCCCACGCTGTGCGCAAGCACCCACTGCGGACCACGCGCCAGCAGCGCCTGCGCGGCGGCGATGGCATCGTCTTCGGCCAGGCTGGGCATGCCGGTCAGGCGGCCCAGCTCGAACGCATTGGGAGTCACCAGCCACGCATGCGGCAGCAGCCGCTCGGCGAAGATGGTTTCCAGCCCGGGTTCGACATAGGGGCCGGTGTGGGTGTCGCCGATCACCGGGTCCAGGCAGTAGCGCAGCTGCGGCGCGGTGGGCAGCACCTGGTCGAGCCAGTCGGCAAACGCCGCGCCATTGCCGACGCTGCCGAAGTAGCCGGACACCAGCATGTGCGCGCGCTGCGGCAGGCCGCGTTCGCTGGCGCCCAGCAGCAGCTCGGCGAACCAGTCGGCCGGCAGCACGCGACCGCGCGTGGTCGGATAGAACGGCGCATTGCTGAGCAGCGTGGTCGGCACTTCGGCCACGCGCACGCCCAGCGCGCGGAGCGGCGGCACCGCCGCGCTGTTGCCTGCATAGCCGTACACCAGCTGCGACTGCACCGAGATGACGTCGACCGGCGACGGACCGTCCGGGCGCTGGCGGCGGCCGTGGACCAGGTGGCTTTCGAGGGATTCGTTCATCCCGCCATTTTACGCCCGCCGCCCCCCGGGTAGAGCCACCCCATGGGTGGCTGCGCTGTCCGGCCGCACCCCACGGGTCGCTGCGCGGAGCCGATCCACCGGTAGAGCCACCCCATGGGTGGCTGTCGACCCATCCGGCACCGCGTGCAGCCACCCATGGGGTGGCTCTACCTTGGGTCGGGCGGTGCAGCCACCCATGGGGTGGCTCTACCCCCCCGTCTGCGTACACAAAAAAGGCCCGCTGTTGCCAGCGGGCCTTGGGTACATCGCAGCAACCGGCCTCGCTTACGAGGTCATCCGGTCCCAGAAGCCCTTCACGCCGTCGATGAACGTCGCCGACTTCGGCGAGTGCTTGCGCGCTTCTTCGCCGGTGAAGGTGGTTTCAAACTGTTCCAGCAGCTTGCGCTGTTCGGTGGTCAGGTTGACCGGCGTTTCCACCACCACGCGGCAGTAGAGGTCGCCTTCGCTGCGGCTGCGCACCGAACGCACGCCCTTGCCACGCAGGCGGAACAGCTTGCCGGTCTGGGTTTCGGCCGGAATGCGGATTTCCGCATACCCGCCCAAGGTCGCCACGCGCACGGTATCGCCCAGTGCGGCCTGCGAAATCCGGATCGGCACCTCGCAGTGCAGGTCGTCGCCGTCGCGCTGGAAGATCGCGTGCTCGCGCACCCGCACTTCCACGTACAGGTCGCCCGGCGGCGTGCCGGCCGGACCGGCCTCGCCTTCGCCCGACAGGCGGATGCGGTCGCCGGTATCGACGCCCGCAGGCACCTTCACCGACAACACCTTGTCTTCCTCCACACGGCCATTGCCGTGGCAGGTCTTGCACGGGGTCTGGATGATCTTGCCGCGCCCGTTGCAGTTGTGGCACGCCTGCTGCATGGCGAAGATGCCACGCTGGATGCGCACCTGGCCGTGGCCATGGCACACGCTGCAGGTGTCCACCTTGCCGTCTTCGGACCCACTGCCATCGCAGTCGTCGCACTCGGCCAGGGTCGGAATCTCGATGCGGCGCTCCACGCCCATCACCGCTTCTTCCAGGTCCAGTTCCATCACGTAGCCGACATCGGCGCCGCGACGCGCCTGGCGTTGGCCACCGCCGGCGGCACCGCCGAAGATGTTGCCGAAGATGTCACCGAAGATGTCGCCCATGTCCGGACCACCGGGGCCACCGCCGCCGCCCATGCCGTGCTCGAACGCAGCGTGGCCGTGGGCGTCGTACATGCGGCGCTTGTTGGCGTCGGACAGGGTTTCGTAGGCTTCCTTGCACTCCTTGAAGGAGGCTTCGGCCGCCGCATCGCCCGGATTGCGGTCCGGGTGGTACTTCATCGCACAGCGGCGATAGGACTTCTTCAGCTCTTCTTCGCTGGCGGTGCGGGACACGCCCAGCACTTCGTAATAGTCGCGCTTGCTCATAACTTGAATCGGTATCCGGAGGTCGGGATTCGTCAAAGCGGAAGAGCGGAACCACGTCCGCTCTTTCGTCGGGCGCCCCGACAAACCGTGCTACGGCTGCCAGGACCCAGGGGAAACGACAACGGGACGTTGCCTGCGCAACGCCCCGTGTCTGGGCCGGATCAGGACTTCTTGTCGTCCTTGACTTCGGTGAACTCGGCGTCGACCACATCGTCGTGCGCGCCGTTGTTGGTACCGGCGTCCGGGCCCGGGGCGGCACCGCCCTGGTCGGCCGCGGCCGAGGCGGCAAACAGCGCCTGGCCGGCTTCTTCCAGCACCTTCGACTTGGCTTCGATCTGCGCCTTGTCGTCGCCCTTCATGGCGGTTTCCAGATCGGCCAGGGCCGATTCGACCTTGCCGATCACATCGCCACCGACCTTGCTGCCGTGTTCGGTGATCGCGGTACGGGTACCGTGGATCAGCGCGTCGGCCTGGTTGCGGGCCTGGACCAGCTCATGGAACTTCTTGTCTTCTTCGCGGTTGGCTTCGGCGTCGGCGACCATGCGCGCGATCTCGTCCTCGGACAGACCCGAACCGGCCTTGATCTCAACCTTCTGTTCCTTGTTGGTCTTCTTGTCCTTGGCCGACACGTGCAGGATGCCGTTGGCGTCGATGTCGAAGGACACTTCCACCTGCGGCATGCCGCGCGGCGACGGCTCGATGCCGGACAGGTCGAACTTGGCCAGCGACTTGTTGAAGCGGGCCT
>Ga0213828_1001481_pt1 | contig 19117 bp, 25 predicted proteins | sample MC6MC0897MG_FD_180664 | JGI IMG/M metagenome (GOLD analysis project Ga0213828, IMG submission 180664) | Enriched soil aggregate microbial communities from Iowa State University, Ames, United States - MC6-MC0897-MG | ecosystem: Environmental > Terrestrial > Soil > Unclassified | place: USA: Iowa... | reverse complement strand
TACATTTTAAATTTATTCTAGGATTTATTTTTTCCCTTTTAACAACGTTAAGATTTCTTTCTTTACCATAGCGTGTGTCTGACCATTCTCTAAAAAATCTAAAGGGAAATATACTTTATGATCTCGTTTCATGCGACCAGAAATGGAATCAACAATAATTGATTCCCGTGACAGCTCCCGCAACTCTCCGTTTTTCATTTCTAAAAAAATCGGAACCCGTACTTCTTCCTCACCCGGTCGATAAAAATCGTATGGTAAATCTGCAGTTGTATCGTGGACAAGGTAATATTCTGGATTTAACTCCGCTTGCTTGAAAAGTGATTGAAGTTTTTGATATTTGTCTAGCTCTACCCCTGGATCTAAATCGATGTACTGGAATAGCTTACGATTCACAAATCGGCGACTTAAATCGCTTAAGATAGCATCTTCTTCTTGCATCCAAAGTTGAAAATATGTAAAAAGAATGCTTTCATCTAATGCAAGATAATCCTCAAGCGTAATAGAGTTACGGAAAAATGCTTTAAAATGTGTAGGCTCATGCTTAAAATGATAGCCTTCTAAGCTTAATTGCTTTGCTCGTTTTAAAATATTATTTAAAATAACCTCTGCACTACGAGAAACTGGATGAAAATAAATTTGCAGATACATTTGGTAGCGGCTCATAATATAATCTTCCACTGCATGCATGCCAGTTGCCTTAATCACCACTTGATTTTTTCGCGGACGCATCACTCTTAAGATTCGTTCCATATCAAAATGACCGTAGCTGACCCCTGTAAAATAGGCATCACGCTGTAGGTAATCCATACGGTCAGCGTCGATTTGACTGGATATTAAGCTGACTACTTGCTTATTTGGATAGGTTTTTTCAATGACTTGAGATACCTTCTCTGGAAAATCAACAGCCACTTTCTTTAAGACTGCATTAACTTCCGTATTACCAAGTAAAATTTGTGTTGTATAAAATTCATGGTCCAGCTCAAAGACATTTTCGAAAGCATGTGAAAATGGACCATGTCCTAAATCATGTAATAGGGCTGCACAAAGCACAAGTAGTCGTTCATCTTCGTCCCATTCTGGACGGCCAGCAAATATATCATCTACTATACGGCGTACAATCTCATAAACGCCAAGTGAATGACTAAAACGGCTGTGCTCCGCCCCATGAAATACCAAAAATGTTGTACCGAGCTGACGAATTCTACGTAATCGTTGAAATTCTTTCGTCCCCACTAAGTCCCAAATTACCTGATCCCGTACATGCACATAGCGATGCACTGGGTCCTTAAATACTTTCTCCTCCTGTAATTTAGCTTTTGCATAATGTGTCATTTGTTTAGCACCCCCGTTTCGCTATTTGTTCTATTATATGCGATAAATATTGGGCTAGCATACATTTTCGCTTCCATTATAGAGACTATCAGCCTAAATGATTGGATATTCACCAAAATTAGATTTCTATGGACCAAATAAAAACGCTCTTTTAAGATTGTAAATACCTAAACATCTTAAAGAAAACAAAAACTATCCTCAGCGAGTGAAGATAGCATGTTTGTTTTTCTTATTTCTTTAATTTTGCTAACACTTTTTCCATAAGCTCTTCTTCCGTTAAGGCTGCAACAGGGCGGCTATTTACAAATGTAAATGTTTTTTTACGTCCTGGGCCACAATAGGAATGACAGCCGATTTCGATGGTTGCATCAGGATCAATTTCCTTTAATTTTGGAATTAACGTTTTTAAGTTAACGGCCTGACATTCATCGCAAACTTTAAATTCGTTTGCCATTTTGTCAACAACCCTTTCTATATAGTATTTTTTCATTCAAAAACATCACTTTTATTGAACGCACGACCTTCACATATTTAAGTATGCAGCATGCGTACAAACCTACATCGGGTATTGTATCGCACTTTTCACCTTGTATTCAAGCATAATTCCTTTCACATAGGTGAATAAAAGGTTAAAAGATTGGTCATGCTAGTCTTAAATAAAGAAGTTCCAAATAAAGGTGGGAGGATTTTATATGAGTAAAGTAAGACAAGATGCTTGGTTACAAGAAAATGATGAATTATTAGCAGAGGCAGTTATTCGCCATGTAACAGAGGGTAGTACACAGCTGAATGCCTTTGAAGAAGCTGGTGATGCGTTAAATCGTACAGCTGCTGCCTGTGGTTTTCGTTGGAATGCTGTTGTTCGTAAGGAATATGAGGAGCAATTAGCTGAAGCGAAAAAGGAAAGAAAAGAGAGAATGCGAGTGTTGGGTGCACCAGCTAGACGACGTGCCTCTAGTATGTTTACAGTCAATAGTAGCGCCGCCGAGGGTAAATCCATTCCGTTATCTGCGTTATCTCTTGATATTGTCATAGCCTACTTACTACGTTTACAGCATTCTGGTGAGCTAGGTAATGAGTCTACAAAATGGAGACAGCTAGTACACGTAACATCCGAGAAAAATAAAAAACTAGAAAAAACCATTACTCAGCTAGAGGAAGAGAATAGAGCAATTCGCAAAGATTACGAGCAATTTGTACAAATTATGAACCGTGCTAGACGACTTGTAACACTAGATGAAGAGGAAGAACGAATTGCACCTGTTTTCAAAATGGAGAAAAACGGTAATCTTGTTGTAAGTAGCTCTACCTATCAACCAGAAAATGGCGATGCGCTTAGTTAGCAGCATCGCTTTTCCCTTTTTGTTACTATTATTTAGGTGCAAGCATTTTCTTATTGCGCTCTAATATACGCTTTAAATAGAAAGCATACAACATAAGCTCCTCATCATGAAAAGATTCAAATCGTATTTCTTCAGCCATTTTATGAATAAGGCGCTGTAATCGAATGATCACTGCTTCCACGGTTAAAGTTGCATCAACAAGCTCTGACAGTGAAGCCATTACACTAGGGTCAATGCTAGGATACGTAAATTTTGTTGCCTCTCCCTGTAAACTTACCTCATAAAAGTCTCGAATAAGCGCTGCTCGTTCGGAACCGCTTCCCTCAATACATAGATAAATTTGCACGGCCACTCCTTGACGTAAACGCCTTTGTGAAATACCTGCAAATTTCTTCCCATCAATACTTAAATCATAGGAACCCGGACAATAGGAACCTACAATTTCATAGGCTTCAATTCTATCTGCCACCTCAGGAAATAATCCTTTGATTAGAGCAACCATTACATCATAGCCATCATTAATACTTAATGCTTCTGTTTGTTCAGATAAAACAATTGAAATATTTAATACTCCTGCATCTAGTACCACTGCTAAACCTCCCGAATTACGGACGATAGGTTGATAGGCACGTGCTTGGAGTAACTCCATCCCTTGCTGTACATAAGGTAAGCGATGATCCTGAATACCAAGGACAACAGATGCATCATGAACCCATGTACGAATAGTTGGCGGAGAGGCTAATTGTCCCACTAACTGACATAAAGTATCATCTGTTGCAAAGGATTCCAGTGGCGATCTTTGTTTCGCACTAATGGATTGATCGTAAAAACGCCATATTGGCTGTTGTAAAATACTATTCATGCTTAGAGCTCCTCTATTTACATCTCTTCTCTTAAGCATACATAATCTGCGGAAGGTGTCAAATTCGTGAAATACAATCATGAATTTAGGGATTTCGTACAAACTATGATAAACTAAATTTTGAATGTTATTCACTTATAAAGGAGTGTTTTCAATAATGAATGAAGCAGCTATTACTTTAGATGGTTGGTATGCTCTACATGATTTTCGCTCAATCGATTGGGCTTCATGGAAACTCGTTTCTGCTGAAGAACGCCAAGCGGCAGTCGAAGAATTCGTCGCGTATTTAGAAAAATTAAACGAAGCAGATATCGCTAAAACTGGTGCTCATGCCTTTTATGCAATTGTTGGCCAAAAAGCTGATTTTATGATTATGACATTGCGTGAAACAATGGATGAGCTACAAGAGCTTGAAGCTGATTTTAATAAATTAGCAATTGCTGATTTTACAATTCCTACATATTCTTATGTATCTGTTGTAGAGCTTTCCAACTATTTAGCTGGTGAATCAAACGAAGATCCGTACCAAAATCCACATGTACGTGCACGTCTTTATCCTGAGCTTCCACGCTCTAAATATATATGCTTCTATCCAATGGATAAACGCCGTCAGGGCAATGATAATTGGTACATGCTTTCAATGGATGAGCGTAAAACATTAATGCGTTCTCATGGTATGATTGGTCGTGGCTATGCTGGTAAAGTAAAACAAATTATTACTGGTTCTGTTGGCTTTGATGATCATGAATGGGGCGTAACATTGTTCGCAGATGACGTATTACAATTTAAAAAATTAGTATATGAAATGCGCTTCGATGAAGTTTCTGCTCGTTACGGGGAATTCGGTGCATTCTTCGTTGGTAACCTTCTTGATAACGAAAAACTAGTGAAATTCTTAACAGTCTAATCCTATAAAAAATGCGAGCCCAAAAAATGGACTCGCATTTTTTAAAATTCATTTTCTTCACTTGCTTCTGATTCCAATATTAAAATAATGGTATGAATAAAAAAGCCAGTTAGAATCATTAGGAAAACCAAATACCAGTTATATGGTTGATGGTAGAGTTCTGCTATACCTACAGCTGTCAATGCACTTACGATAATTGCTACAAACATACCAAAAATACGCATTGTAACACTCCTTCATGAAAGCAAAAAATATTTTTCCACATTAGTATGTCACTGTTTATTTTCAATATACTTGCAAGACAAAAAGTTTTTATCCTTTCAATAACAAAAATAAGAAAGTATCACCTTAACTTACGATGACACTTTCTTGTTTTCATATTACTTTCACCTCTCAGGAGTTTTCATCCTTCACCCTTACTATTAAAATGATCGTATTGATAAAAAAACCAATAACGATCATTAAAATAAATAGATACCAATGGAGTGGCTGTCCGTAAAAATCACCTAGTAAAAATGCCAGTACAGCACTCAATAAAATACCAAACCAAACACCAATCTCCATTTCCTGTCACCTCACATGTATTCAATACACATGCAACATCTTGATTTACCACAAGATTTCCACCTCTACAGGTGTTAGGATAATGCGATTTTCTCCTTCTCGGTGGTGTACAACCCCTACTGAATCAAGATTAAGCCCCAAAAATTTCGGATGCAATTACGCTGGGGCGTAAATAATCTCATGTTCCCCAAAATAGTAGCTATTCTCTTTTTACCCAATTTGTTAAAAAAATATCGAACTTTTAACTATTTTTACAGACTACTCGTTATAACTAATATATGCTTACTAATTTTAAAATGTGATGATCTTTGTCATGAAAATAAACATGTCTACAATGCCTTCATGCATATACTGTCTGCGAGGAGGAATGTAAATCGCTGTTATAAAGACCAATGATGCACAAACAGCAATGCTCGCAAGGCTAATGCGAGCCGAGGCAGAAGGTGAAGGAGAATTAGGTATGCTGATGGTTGGCAACGTAGGCGTCAATCGCGTACGAGGAGATTGCCTAGATTTCGGGAATATTCGAACAATTGAACAAATGGTTTTTCAACGTCCAGGAGGTTTCGAGGCGACACAAAAGGGTTACTTTTATCAACGAGCACGTGATCAAGATATTCGTTTAGCAAAACGAGTGATTCAAGGTGAACGGTTCCATCCTGCAACCCGCTCCCTCTGGTTTTTTAGACCTGAAGGAGATTGTCCAGCACAATGGTATGGTCAATGGAACACAGGAAGATATAAATCTCATTGCTTTTTCTCACCATCTGAGGAAGACTGTCCTCAAATCTAAAAGAAAGAAGGTTGATAATCAATGATGCCATATTATTGGACACCGACAACGCAACAAATGCCCCCACAAGTAACAATTCCAAGTAGCGGACGACCACCTGGACGTGAAGAGTCCTATATTGAAAATATTTTGCGTTTGAATCGTGGTAAACCTGCTACATTCCATTTCTCTTTTGAGCATGCAGTCGAGGCAGGAAAAAACACTAAAACTGTACGTGGTGTGGTAGAAGCTGCTGGTCGAGATCATGTTATTATACGTGAACTTAAATCCAATCATCGCTTCCTCTTCCCTATGATTTACTTTGATTTTGCTGAATATGATGAAGAGATGTCCTATTTCAATCAAAATCCATAATTCATTTGCTTATGTAGCTAGCAATCGTCAGTTGTTATTATTGATACTTATTAAAAATGGCATGGTAGGAACATTCCTATCATGCCATTTGACTATTTATTTTTCTGTAAGTATTGTAGAGTTGCTTTTCCTAAAGTTTTTGCAGCAATTAGCATCGCACGTTCATCAAAATCAAAGCGTGCATGATGATGTGGATATGCTTCTTCCCACTCGGGCTTTTTAGCACCTGTAAAGAAAAATGTACCTGGCACCTTTTCTAGATAATAGCCAAAATCTTCACCAATCATAAACGGTGGACATGTTATAACATTTTCTACACCTGGTACATCATTCGCAAGCTGTGCAATAAATGCTGTGTCCTCTACATGATTATAAACAGGTGGATAACCTCTTGTATAACGATAGTTATAGCTCGCCCCAAAAGGTTGGCAAGTTGCCTTTAATACAGACTCAAGCTCATCCTCCATCTGCTGACGCACCTGTTCATCAAATGTACGGACTGTTCCTGCTAGTACCACTCGATCAGCAATCACATTGAAAGGATTTATTGCCTCAAAATGGCCAAGCGTTAACACAGCCGATTTTAATGGATCTATTCGACGGGAAATAAGCTGCTGCGCATTTACAACAAATTGTGACCCAAGCACAACTGCATCAATCGAATGATGTGGTTCTGCCCCATGACCACCTTTACCTTGAATCGTAATTTCCACTTTATCAGCCGCAGCCATAATTGCTCCATCTCTCACCAACAAATCTCCTATTGGTGTGGGTGCCCATAAATGTGTACCGAAAATAACATCTACTCCATCTAGGCAGCCATCCTCTATCATAGGCTTTGCTCCACCTGGGGCAATCTCTTCTGCATGCTGATGAATAAAGACTACACTCCCTGTAATCTCATCTTTAATTGCATTTAGTGCCTTAGCAAGACCTAATAATGTTGCTGTATGACCATCATGACCACAGGCATGCATTTTACCATCTATTTTCGATCTATAAGGAATCTCATTTTCTTCTTGGATAGCCAATGCATCGAAATCAGCTCGTAATGCCACCGTCTTACCAGGCTTTCCCCCACGTAATGTTGCAACCACACCGCGTTCTCCTACCTGCTCCCGAACATCATGCCCTAATGCACGATGAAAGGCTGCTATATATGCTGGTGTTTCCACCTCTTCAAAGGATAATTCCGGGTATTCATGTAAATGTCGACGAATGGCCACCATTTCATCAAAATTATGATCTAGTAAAGTAAATAGTTTCTCCATATTTTACAAAACCTCACTTTCTCAAGCTCGAACTCTTTTGGTAATAACAGTTTACTATAAATCCTTACAAAAACAATAGGAATTAAAGTGAAGATTGATAGAATAATTTTTTGAGCTTTCAATAGTTACTATAACTTACTTAAAGATAAAAACCCCCTCACAAAAAAATGCGAAGGAGTAAAATATTTAGTTTATAATTGTGAAGTTATTAATTATTGACTTTATCGAGCATGCTTAAGAGCAGATAGGATAATCAGCACCCAGCCTGCTAAAAATAGTACACCGCCAATTGGAGTAATGGCACCTAATACTTTAATGCCGCTGATGGCTAATATATATAAACTACCTGAAAAGAAGACAATACCTAGGTTAAAGAAAATACCAGCTAAATTTAATTGCTTTACTTCTCCTAATAATTTGGAGCTCATTAATAGACCAATAACAAGCAAGCCTGTCGCATGAAACATTTGATATTGTACGGCTGTTTCCCAAATACCACGACCATAATCATCTAAAACGTCCTTTAACGCATGTGCACCAAATGCACCAAATGCTACCGCTAAAAAGCCATGAAGTGCACCTGTTACGATAAATTTTTTCATGTCATTCTCCCTACCTTTAATAATGGTTAAAAGTCAAAAATTGAATCACCATTTGCTCCGTCTTCTTCTTCAATTTTTGCTGTGTATAAACTTGTTTGCTTTGGCTCTGAAACTAGCATTTGTGGTATATGCTTCGACTGTGCTTTTGATATTCCATCCGGCGAGTCTAAAACTACATCACATAATGCCCGAATCGCAGTTAATGCTTCGCGAATTTGTTGTTCATTTCCAGCATTCTTCACACCTGATAATTGTTTTTCAAGTTGTTGAATAACGGCTTGATAAGGAATCATTGCATTCTCCCACTTTCTGCTTTCGGTACGAATTTTAAACAGTCCATACCAGAGGATTGTTTTACGACAACGGATGGTATTTGCTTTGTTTTAAAGCCATATGCTGCACATGCACGTGGCGTCTGCGGGTCCCATGTTACTTTAAAATGTTGACATTTGAAACAATTAACCTTCATCGTTGCCCCTCACTTTCTTCCATTAGTAACTGTATCACGAAACTAATAGTGTATCAATTTCGCCTTGGCGTAATTGCGTCCGGATTTTGATTTGTGCCTAGGCCTGCACGATGCAGGTCAGTTAGCCGTTTTCGCAGGATGCAAAGGTTTTAGGCTAACATCCACTTATTCATTCCTTTGAAAATCCGTGACATCCGCCAGAGGCTTTATCTTCATTCAGGTTTGGACACCCACTGAAAGGAACCAAAACGACATTCATTTCACCACTTGAAGAGGTGGGAGTCTGCTGAATGAAGATAAACGATTTGTGCCAATCTTATGCAAGACACCAATCAATAGGCTGCTCTCCCCATTCTAGTAACTGTGCATTAATTTTAGAATATGGTTTACTACCAAAAAAGCCTCTATAGGCACTAAGTGGACTTGGATGAGGTGCCTCCAAAATGACATGTGGTGTTGAATATTTACGGATTAATGGTTTTTTCCGTTGTGCTGGCTTGCCCCATAATACAAAAATAATAGGCTCATTTCTTGCTGCTAATTTATCAATGACAGCATCGGTAAATTGCTCCCACCCTTGTTCTTTATGAGAGTTTGCTTGACCTGCACGCACAGTTAAAACTGTGTTCAATAGCATGACCCCCTGTTGAGCCCATTTCGTTAATGTGCCATGTTGGGGAATCGGACAACCCACATCATCCTGTAATTCTTGTAGCATATTACGTAGACTTGGTGGGTGTGGAACTCCTGGCTTTACTGAGAAACTCAACCCATGTGCTTGATTCGGACCATGATAAGGATCTTGACCTAATATGACGACCTTCACATCACAATAAGCTGTTGTAGTAAAGGCATTCATGACATCATTCATAGGTGGATAAATTGTTTGTGTTGAATATTCATGTGCTACAAATTGTCGTAACTTTTTATAGTATGCTTTTTCCATTTCTTCTGCTAGTATTGCTTGCCAATCATTCGGGAATACTTGTTTCATCGTCTAAAAGCCCCTTTCTCTTCTTTCACGGTACAAAAAAATAATGTTGAATTCAAGTATCAATTCAAACTGACCTTGTAAAAATATAGCATTCTGGCTATTTTTATAGAATCAGAATCAGACTATACTAGATGGTAATTTTAATACTCTCAATTATAAAGGAGATCTTTCACATGACTCTAAAAAAAACTTTAACCATTGCTGGTTCAGATACTTCAGGTGGCGCAGGAATGCAAGCTGACTTGAAAACATTTCAGGAACATGGAACATATGGGATGGTGGCACTAACGGTAATTGTTACGATGGAACCAAATGGTTGGACACATAATGTCACGCCATTGCCAACAGAGCTTCTGCAAAAACAAATTGATACAGCCCTTTCAACAGGCATTGATGCCATCAAAACAGGGATGCTTTCAACTGAGGAAATTATTCGGGTTGCAGGATATGCTATCGCAAAATCGGGTACATCCAATGTTGTCATTGATCCTGTCATGGTCTGTAAAGGCGAAGATGAGGTATTGAACCCCGGCAACACAGACGCCATGATTCAATATCTATTGCCACTAGCTGCCGTCACAACACCAAACCTATTTGAGGCAGGACAATTAGCTAGAACAGGTACACCAAAAACGATAGAAGAAATGAAAGTAGCAGCTCGTAAAATTCATGAGCTTGGTGCTAAGGCTGTTGTCATAAAAGGTGGAAAAGCGCTAGCAACAGAAAAAGCAACAGATTTATTCTTTGATGGTGAGAAGTTCTATTTACTAGAATCTGAAAAAGTAGCTTCTACTTATAACCATGGCGCAGGCTGTACATTTGCAGCCTCAGTAACCGCAAATCTTGCAAACGGTTTTTCTGTGAAAGAAGCAGTTATAGAAGCAAAAGAGTTTGTATCTGCTGCAATTGCTCATGGATGGGCTTTAAATGATTACGTTGGACCAGTAATGCACGGTGCAAAATCACGTTTTGGTGCACCTGAAGTAACAGTGACAGAGCTATAAAAATGAAAAAGCATCCGATTAGCATTACTAATCGGATGCTTTTTTCACATATAATAGTTTTCCATCATTTCGAGACGATAATCCCATGGGTCATTCATTGAAATAAACTGAGCCAACGCCTTACTTTCCTTTTTCCGCTCTGCGCGTGCCTTTGCTCGTTCTGCGGCTGTTTCATGTAGCTTTGTCTCCTCAACCGTTTCAGGAATAACGCGAGGCACCGGTGCAGGCTTATTATTTTCATCTAACGCTACAAATGTTAATAATGCTGTCGCTGCAACCTTCCGTTCACCCGTTTTTAAATTTTCAGAAATAACCTTTACGAAAACCTCCATAGAAGACGTTCCTGTCCATGTTACATAGGATTCAAAATAGACAGAATCCGTTGGGCGAATTGGATGAAGGAAGTCAACCGAATCCGTTGAGGCTGTTACACAGTCTCTACGACTATGCTTTGCAGCAGAAATGGAGGCCACTTGGTCAATATCACTCATTAAACGACCACCAAATAGAGTATTATGATTGTTAACGTCGTTTGGAAACACTCGACTTGTACGCATAACTCTAGATTCTTTACAATATTTATAGCCCTTATTCACAACAATTCCCCCTTAAAACAGGTTTATTCCTACTATAATGCTCTATTCTTCTAGAAAAATCAATATAATTATTAGAAAATTACAAATTCTTAATAAGGGACTTTTTGCCCTCAATGTGAAAAGTGATGGACAAGATACGCTACTTCTTTCTTCACCATATATTAGCTGTATACGGGAGGGAGAAAAATGAAAAAGCATAAACATGATGGAACGAATGATCAATCTGGTTTATTAGCTGGAGAAATAACCTCCTCTAAAGTTGAAGTAATTGCTTCCATTGTATTAACACTTGGTTATTCATTATCAACCCTCGCAGATATATTAGCATTGCAGGAGGAAGAGAAATTAGCACAAGAAAATACATCAAAGGCACAGGATCAAAATTTACAGTTTAGGCAAATGTGTAAACAATTACAGAATGTTAACAATCGCTTAGATTCCATTGAACGAAAGCTTAATAGATATTAAAGATACATATTTCGAATTCTTCAGCTACTTTTAAAAAGCCGCGATTCTCTATTAAAATGAGAATTGCGGCTTTTTTACTATACTATGATAATTAGCTTTCAGTCTTCTTTCCTTTTTAAGTCCGTAACCAGTCCACATTGAAGGAACGTCATCTATTGTACCAAGATAGAATTCGTTATAGTTCCTAGTAATTTCTCCCTTCAACATATATGGTTATCTATACTCCTTAACAGAAAGAAGCCATGGTTGCAATATCTTATTAGTTGTGAAATCATTTACTATACAAAACGACACATTTTGTACAAAATTGCTTTCACACTCTTATATTGATACATTACTATAATTTTTTCAAGAATATTGCTTATGGATGTGTCATAGATTTATAGATATCGGTTTATTTTAACCAAATGATTAATTTATCATCTAAAGGGCATTCAATTTCCCTTTGTGAATTTTTTTTACTATACTTAAATTAGAAATAATCGAGAGGAGTGTTAAGATGCAAGAAGTACATGTAGAGACGTTACAAGAATTATTGAATTCTTTCGCCAACAAAGACGTTTATATTCATCTTGAGACAACGAACGGTTCTTATGCAGCACACTTTGATGAAAAATTTTTTAATGCAGGCGCCTTTATTCGCAATGCAAGGATTAATTACGAGCTAGCGAAAGTAGTAGATGATTCACCCCATCGTGTCGGCTTAAAAATGGCACATGGCTGGGTCTATGCACAAGGCATCACACATTATGAATTAGATGATTTAGGCCGTTTATTAATGGCTGGACTAGACTACTCTGGAAAATTGGCGATTGCGCTTGAAATTAGTGAAACGCCATTTTCTTATTAAGGGGGACGACTATTTGAATTTACAACCACAACGTCATATTTTAATTGTTTACCCTCACCCAGATGATGAGGCTTTTTCAGTTGCTGGGACTATCGCCTACTATACAAAGAAGATGAATACACCTGTTACATATGCATGTCTAACATTAGGTGAAATGGGGCGTAATTTAGGAAATCCACCTTTTGCTACACGTGAATCCTTACCTGAAATTCGCCGTAAGGAGCTTATTGCTGCTGCTGAGGCTATGGGTATTCAGGATCTACGTATGCTTGGTTTACGTGATAAAACAATTGAGTTTGAAGACGATGAAAAAATGGTAAAGCTGGTGGAAGGGTTAATCGAAGAGTTAACACCTTCGCTCATCATTACTTTCCTACCTGGCTTTGCTGTGCATCCTGATCATGAGGCCACTGCTCGTGCAGTAGTTGAGGCTGTTCGTCGTATGCCTAAAGCGGAGCGTCCCCAAGTGTTTGGCTGTGCATTTGCGAATGATACAATTGAGAAAAATGGAGAGCCCCATGTTGTCTATGATATTCGTGAAATGAAGATGGACAAAGTGAAAGCATTACAGGCACATGCCTCTCAAACCGCTTGGATGATGCAGGAAACGGAAAAACGCATTGATGACGGGGAGCCAATGAGCGAAAGCTGGCTAAATATTGAAAAATTCTATATTGTAAATCCTGATCATTATGCTAAGTGATTAAACAAAGGTTCTGCTCTCTTTTTGAGAGCAGAACCTTTTTGTTAAGCAACTCTTAATTTTTTCAAAAAATGAATAATGAAAGTAAATGTAAAAACAATAATGAGAACTACAAAAAACATATAATGCGGAACATGAACACCAACAATACTTACTAGCATTTTCAGCGCAATAATGCCAATGATGATAAAGGCTGTCGTCTCAAGTTCAGGTATCTTTTCAATAATGATTAGAAATAGGCCTGCAATGGTTCTCATCATTAAAATACCTAGCATTCCACCGACCAGTAATATCCATATTTGATTGGATATCGCAAATGCAGCAAATATGGCATCAACCGAAAAGGCAATATCCATTAATTCTACTGAGATAACGGTTGCCCAAAACGTCCCAAACAGTCGAACCATCAAGCCTGTTTTTTTAACTTCCTTGACACTATCCTCTTCCCCTATTTGTAAGAAATGCGCGACACACAGCCATCCTAAATACAAGGCACCTAGTAATTTTATAAACCAAAATTCTACTAAGTATACACCGATGCCTATAAACAGGAAGCGAAAAAAGTAGGCACCCAACATACCATACATTAGCGCTCGTTTTCGTTGCTTGTTTGGTAAATGCTTTACTAGTACTGCCAATACAAGTGCATTATCTGCTGATAGTAAACCCTCGATAACAATTAGTGTTGATATTAATCCCCAAGACACTGGGTCTGCTAAAACTTCCCTCCACATGTCCCAATCGAAAAATTGAATGTATGTAGATAGAATCCCTTGAATGATTTCCAATTACATACCCTCCTACTAGTCCTAAGCTAGTCTAGTATATGCTTGACCATTTTGGTTATGAGGAAATTTTTTTGAATATTGGCGGTTACTTGAAGCTCGATAAGCATTGTTTTTTCTCGAATATGTTTCATTATTCTTATAAACACAAAATAGACACCGAAAATTTAGAATTTACTAAAAATTAATAGCAAATTTCTAATAAAATATGCTATCATAGATAAATGTTTTATACGTAAAACGGAGGATGAAGACTATGGAAGTTGCTGATACTAGAACCGTGCAAGTTGAAAATGTCTTAATTGCACATCATTTTTTAAAAGATGTAGTCGTGCACACACCGCTACAGAAAAACGACTATTTATCCGAGAAATACGGAGCTAATATTTATTTCAAACGCGAAGATTTACAGCATGTACGCTCATTTAAGCTTCGTGGTGCCTATTATAAAATTAAAAAGATTGAAGAAGAGGCTCGCTCAGCTGGAGTTGTTTGCGCAAGTGCAGGTAATCATGCACAAGGTGTCGCTTTTGCCTGTGCGCAATTAAAAATTCATGCAAGTATCTTTATGCCTCAAACAACTCCTAAGCAAAAGATTGACCAAGTGCGTATGTTTGGTCGAGAATATGTGGAAATTATTTTAGCTGGTGATACTTTTGATGATTCTGCTGAAAGTGCATTAGCCTACTGTGAAGAACATGGTAAAATTTTCATTCACCCATTTGATGATTTTGATGTAATCGCTGGTCAAGGAACTGTTGCTGTTGAAATTATGAATGATATAGAGGAACCTATTGACTACGTGTTTGGTAGTGTTGGTGGCGGAGGATTAATGTCTGGTGTTTCTGCCTATATTAAAAACCTTTCCCCAACAAGTAAAATCATCGGTGTAGAGCCTGCTGGTGCGGGCAGTATGAAAGCTGCATTTGCAGAGGGCGGTGCAGTGTCACTTGACTGGATTGATAAGTTTGTTGATGGTGCTGCAGTCAAATGCGTCGGTCATCATACCTATGATGTTTGTCGCCGCTATTTAGATGATATTGTTCTAGTACCTGAAGGTAAAGTATGTACAACAATTCTAGACCTTTATAATAAGCATGCCATTATTGCAGAGCCTGCTGGTGCATTATCTGTTGCTGCACTCGATTCTTATAAGGAAGAAATTAAAGGGAAATCAGTGGTTGTCATCATTAGCGGTGGCAACAATGACATTGGACGCATGCAGGAGATTAAAGAAAAATCTTTAATTCACGAGGGCTTACTTTATTACTTCATTGTAAGCTTCCCTCAACGTGCAGGGGCACTTCGCCAGTTCCTTACAAGTGTATTAGGGCCAAATGATGATATTACGACATTTGAATATACAAAGAAAAACAACAAAGAGAGTGGTCCTGCCTTAGTCGGTATCGAACTTGGCAATCGTGACGAATATGAAGGTTTATTAGCACGTATGAATGAGTTTGGCTTTAAATATAAAGAGGTAAATAACGACATTCAGCTCTTCGGCTTACTCGTCTAAAACAATGAGTCACACTTCTTATGAAAGTGTGGCTTTTTTGTAGGGACGAAAGAAGGTTAATCGAAAAAAGTTAGTGCTTTATCGAAACAAGTTTGAGGTTTATCGAAACTTTTCTGGTGTTTATCGAGACTTTTCAGCGCATTATCCCCCAACTTAAGCGACACTATCTGGCCGCTAGATAGTTTTGTCGCTAACATTTTAATCTAACAATGTTGATGGAATGATATATTTTCTACTCTTATTTTCACCAAATGCTTCAAATTTTAATTTCTTCAATAAATAATAAACCGCTTTCTCTGAGTTAATATAAAAAAATCACGAAATTGAGCATTTGAAATATGGTTACCCATCATTAATCGAAAATCATGCAATGCAACAAGCATCGATTGATTTTCGATTATATTGCAATTACTACAGCGCCATTTCCCATGTGTATAGCATAAAGTATGATTACATTGTGAACACAAGGCCCCTTTCTTTAGTTCATCTAGCCGAATATCTGGAATCCATCGGGTTGGCTTATGCATTTGCATCAGATGTTCTGAGAGCTCAGTTAAATCAGCTTCACTTATACAAACTTGTCGATGCTTCCTGTATAATTGCTCAACCCTCTCAACCAAGCCACTTACATGGAGAATTGGCTGAGTCGCAAAACGAGGAGACATAATCATATTTGGATTGGCAGAAATAACAAAACACGCTATTGGTATATGATGCCCTCTCATGTGAAGCATTCTAGACATAAATCTAGCATGTCGCTTTACCTGATCTAACGGATTGCGAAACCCATCTACTCTTCCATCAGAAGTAACTCTTATGAACTGGTGGGTTTCAGCCATGAAATCAACACGACCGGAAATATTTTTGATCTCCAATACTAAGATAAAATACTGTGTCATTAATAATGTATCAATTTGATAGGTTGATCCACACTTCTCTTTAAACTCCACATCATGTAATAAATAATACGCTTGTTGTAAATAGATCTCCCTCCATTCCTGATCAACTCTTCTTTCACCTGCATACCCTGCCTTAGTTCTTCTTAGCATTTCTTGAAAATAATCATACTTAGCGTGAGATTTCGATAACCTTCGATTGATCATCTCTAACATCTGTTGCTTCGATATACTTCTCTCATTTTCAATAGCATTTTTTCACCTCCTTAGCTAGATTATAATGTAAACCTCCCACCTATAAAAAACGCCCATACCTATGTATGAGCGTTTGGATTACCCTAATAAAGCACGATCTGAATTCATTTTCTCTCCGCGGATACGTTCGAATTCTGCCATTAAATCTGGAATCGTCAATTCGTGCTTGCGATCCTCGCCAACCTCTAAAATAATTTGGCCCTTATCCATCATAATTAGACGGTTTCCTAAATCTAATGCTTGCTGCATATTGTGAGTAACCATTAATGTTGTTAAGTTATCCTTTTCAACTAAATACTTTGTAATGCGAGTGATTAACTCTGCACGAGAAGGGTCAAGTGCTGCCGTATGCTCATCAAGCAATAAAATAGATGGCTTTGTAAATGTTGCCATTAAAAGTGACAGAGCTTGACGTTCCCCGCCTGACAATAAGCCAACCTTCGCTGATAGACGGTTTTCAAGATTTAACCCAAGCATCTCTAAAGACTCTTTAAAAAACTCTCGACGCTTTTTATCAACACCGATGCGTATCCCTCTACCTTTATTTCGTGAATAAGCTAATGCTAAGTTTTCTTCAATCGTCATCGTTGGCGCTGTACCTGCCATTGGATCCTGGAATACGCGGCCGATATAGTGAGAGCGTTTATATTCAGGTAATGTCGTCACCTCATTTCCATCAATTAACACCGAGCCAAAATCAGGCGTTAAAGCACCTGAAATCATATTCATCATCGTAGATTTACCAGCACCGTTACTACCGATAATTGTCACAAAATCACCTGGCTTTAAATGCAAATTAATTTCAGCAAGCGCAATTTTTTCATCAGGTGTACCTTCATTAAAAATTTTATTGATACCGTTTAGCTTAAGCAAGGCCTTTCCCTCCCTGCTCAACAGTCTTTACTTGTGAACGCTCTGCTGCCCGTTTAACCTTACGCTTGCGCTCCTTCCTCTTATTGATAAATTGAGGTAAGATTAGCGCTAGAATAACGATAATGGCTGTGATTAATTTCATATCTCCTGAATCTAAGAAATCTACACGTAATGCTAGAGCTAAAATAATACGATAAATAATTGCCCCTGCGATAACAGCAAATGTCGTACGCATAATTGTTTTAGTACCAAAGATGGCCTCACCAATAATAACGGATGCTAGACCAATCACAATCATACCAATTCCCATACTTACATCTGAGAACTTCGAATACTGTGCGATTAAAGCTCCAGAAAATGCGACAAGTGCATTAGAAAGCCCTAGCCCTAGAATAATAAGTGTATCTGTATTTGCTGAGAAGCTGCGAATCATTCGCTTATTATCACCAGTTGCTCGGATAGCCAGTCCGACTTCTGTCTTTAAGAACCAGTCTGCAATTAACTTAATTAAAATCGTGATGATTAAAACGACAATTAGCGTGCCCCATGTTGCTGGAACTTGCTGAATGCCCATGCCTTTTAATAGGTTATTTAATGCAGCATCGATGCCTAAGTTACTCCAAAATGCCTGAAACTTTGAAAATAACGTTTCTGAGTTCAATAATGGAATATTCGGACGACCTATCGTATTTTCTGCAGTTAACCCCATAATACGTAGGTTAATAGAATATAAAGCAATCATCATCAAAATACCTGATAATAATGGGTTAATTTTCCCCTTTGTGTGAAGAATTCCAGTCATACATCCTGCAATAAATCCAGCAACAATTGCCACTATAGTCGCTAAGATTGGGTGATAACCAAGCAGTATCATCGTTGCTGCTGTAGCCGCCCCTGTTACAAAGCTTCCATCAACCGTTAAATCCGGAAAATCTAACACACGGAATGTTAAGTACACACCAAGTGCCATAATTGCATAGATGATTCCTTGCTCCACTGAGCCAAATAATGCTGAAAACATTGTTGAATCATCTCCTAAATTTCATAATTAAAATCTGCTGAATGAAGATAAATGAAGATAAAGCGGGGATAGTTCTCCCCCGCTTTGCTCTAATAATGATTGTTAGGGTATTACTTGTCTAAAAGCTCTGCACCCCAGGAATCTTTAATGTCGATACCTAAATCATCTGCCACTTTTTTATTGATTAGTAGTTTTAAGTTTTGTGGATATTGTGCTGGTGTATCAGCTGGTGTTGCTTCACCTTTTAGAATTTTCACAGCCATTTGCCCAGCCTCATAACCAATGTCAAAATACTCAAATCCATATGCTGCTAAGCCGCCACGCGCGACAGAATCAAGCTCTCCTACAACAAGTGGTAATTTATTTGCATTCGCTACGTCAATCACAGATTCTAATGCAGAAACTACTGTATTATCAGTAATAATATAGAAAGCATCTGCTTTACCAATTAATGATTCCGTTGCTTGTTTAACCTCTGCAGAAGTTGCCGCAGATGCCTCAACTACTTTTAAGCCCTGCTCGCCCATAACCTTTTTCACTTCTTTTACTTGTGCTACCGAGTTTTGCTCTCCTGCATTGTAGACCATACCAACGTTTTTAGCACCAAGCTCTTTTAAGAATGCTACAGTTTTAGAAATCGTTTCAGGATGTAAATC
>Ga0213828_1001477_pt1 | contig 19125 bp, 14 predicted proteins | sample MC6MC0897MG_FD_180664 | JGI IMG/M metagenome (GOLD analysis project Ga0213828, IMG submission 180664) | Enriched soil aggregate microbial communities from Iowa State University, Ames, United States - MC6-MC0897-MG | ecosystem: Environmental > Terrestrial > Soil > Unclassified | place: USA: Iowa... | reverse complement strand
GGCTTCACCAACCCGTCGACCAACTCCTACAAGCGTCTGGTCCCAGGTTTCGAAGCTCCGGTAATGCTCGCCTACTCGGCCCGTAACCGTTCCGCCTCGATCCGTATTCCTTACGTCAGCAGCCCGAAAGCTCGCCGTATCGAAGCGCGCTTCCCGGACCCGTCGGCCAACCCATACCTGGCCTTCGCAGCCCTGCTGATGGCTGGCCTGGACGGCATCCAGAACAAGATTCACCCAGGCGATGCTGCCGACAAGAACCTCTACGACCTGCCACCAGAAGAAGCCAAGGACATTCCGCAAGTCTGCGGCAGCCTGAAAGAAGCTCTGGAAGAGCTGGATAAAGGCCGTGCGTTCCTGACCAAGGGCGGCGTGTTCTCCGACGACTTCATCGATGCCTTCATCGAGCTGAAGAGCGAAGAAGAAATCAAGGTGCGCACCTTCGTACACCCGCTGGAATACGAGCTGTACTACAGCTGCTGATGTAAGCGACGCCTGTCGTCGCTAGGCATCAACTGAAGACGGCCTCCCTCGGGAGGCCGTTTTCCGTTTCGCCAGACAGGATTTTCAGAAGCGTCCGACTTGCGCACCCTCAGCATCACCGCACACTTCCAGCCTCCACTGAAAAGGAGACTGCCGATGCGCCTTGCCCCCTTTATCCTCGCCTGCGCCCTCGGCCTGAGCGGCTGCAGCGCCACCTCTGACGACCCCACCTTCTCACCCCTGCTTGACCTGGTCGAGCGGCGACTGGCCGTGGCCGATGTGGTGGCGCTGCATAAATGGGATAACGCCCAGCCCGTCCAGGCAACCGAGCGCGAGCAAGCCATCATTGCTGCCGTGCGCAACGCGGCGCCTGGCTATGGCCTTGACCCTGCGCGTGCAGCGGCGTTCTTTGATGATCAGATAGAGGCCAACAAGCTGGTGCAGTATGCGCGGCTGTCGCAATGGCAGCTCGCCGGAGCCGCGCCGGCACTGCCACGACATGACTTGCAACGCATCATCCGCCCGCGGCTGGACGGCCTGCAGACAGACCTGCTGCACCAATTGGCGTCTTTCGATCAAACCCGCAGCCGCCAGTGCGCGCGCAAGCTGGCCCTGGCATTGGCGCAACGCCAAGGCGATGCACTGCACCGTGCCGGCATGATCCGCGCCACCGGACAGCTCTGCAACTGAGCACGCGACCAAGATGCTCTATATTGGTGCATGGCGGGACCTACTGCTCTGCCATGCAGCCCAATATGGTTCAAGTGAATCGTTTAATCGATAGTTTTTGGCCTGCAATAGCGCATGAACAGGGCTTTTTCCGGTAATTGCGCTTCTTTTCGGAGCCTTGGTTTGTTTCTTGCATTTTCAAACCATCACGCGGATCACCAGCGCGCCCGCCCTTGGCTCAGCCAACGGCGGCCCATGTGCCAAAAGAGGTCGACGACGCCCCATGACCATCAGCGATGCGCAGCACCGTCTACTCCTGGACAACCTGACCACAGCGACCCTGCTGCTCAATGCCGAACTGCGCCTGGAGTACATGAATCCGGCCGCGGAGATGCTGCTGGCGGTCAGCGGTCAGCGCAGTCATGGGCAGTTCATCAGCGAGCTGTTCACCGAGTCGACCGAGGCGCTCAACTCGCTGCGCCAGGCCGTTGAACAGGCTCACCCGTTCACCAAGCGCGAGGCGCAACTGACCTCGCTGACCGGGCAAAGCATCACCGTCGATTACGCGGTTACGCCGATCCTGCATCAAGGCCAGACCTTGCTGCTGCTCGAGGTGCACCCGCGTGACCGGCTGTTGCGTATCACCAAGGAAGAGGCCCAGCTGTCCAAACAGGAAACCACCAAGATGCTGGTGCGTGGCCTCGCCCATGAAATAAAGAATCCGCTGGGCGGCATTCGTGGCGCGGCGCAGTTGCTGGCCCGTGAACTACCCAATGATGGCCTGCGTGATTACACCAACGTGATCATCGAAGAAGCCGACCGCCTGCGTAACCTGGTCGACCGCATGCTCGGCTCGAACAAGCTGCCGTCGCTGGCGATGACCAACATTCACGAAGTGCTGGAGCGCGTCTGCAGCCTGGTCGAGGCCGAAAGCCAAGGCTGCATCACTTTGGTGCGTGATTACGACCCGAGCCTGCCGGACGTGTTGATCGACCGCGAGCAGATGATCCAGGCCGTACTTAACATCGTGCGCAACGCAATGCAGGCGATCAGCAGCCAGAACGAATTGCGCCTGGGCCGCATCAGCCTGCGCAGCCGCGCCGTGCGCCAGTTCACCATTGGCCACATCCGTCATCGCCTGGTAGCCCGCGTCGAAATCACCGACAACGGCCCCGGCATCCCGGCGGAACTGCAGGACACCCTCTTCTATCCCATGGTCAGCGGGCGCCCGGACGGTACCGGCCTCGGCCTGGCCATTACCCAGAACATCATCAGCCAGCACCAGGGCCTGATCGAGTGTGAGAGCCATGCCGGCCACACCACCTTCTCGATCTTCCTGCCTCTGGAACAAGGAGCCACTGCCCCATGAGCCGAAGTGAAACCGTGTGGATCGTCGACGATGATCGCTCCATCCGCTGGGTCCTGGAAAAAGCCCTGCAACAGGAGGGCATGACCACCCAGAGCTTCGACAGCGCTGACGGAGTCATGGGTCGCCTGGCCCGGCAGCAGCCGGACGTGATCATTTCCGACATCCGCATGCCTGGCGCCAGCGGCCTGGACCTGCTGGCACAGATTCGCGAACAACATCCGCGCTTGCCGGTGATCATCATGACCGCGCATTCGGACCTGGACAGTGCGGTAGCCTCCTATCAAGGCGGCGCTTTCGAGTACCTGCCCAAGCCGTTCGACGTTGACGAGGCGGTCTCGCTGGTCAAGCGGGCCAACCAACATGCTCAGGAGCAGCAAGGCCTGCATGTCGCGCCGACGCTGACGCGCACGCCGGAGATCATTGGCGAGGCGCCGGCGATGCAGGAAGTATTCCGCGCCATCGGCCGCCTCAGCCACTCCAACATCACCGTGTTGATCAACGGTGAGTCGGGTACCGGTAAAGAGTTGGTTGCCCACGCCCTGCACCGTCACAGCCCAAGGGCTGCTTCGCCGTTCATTGCATTGAACATGGCGGCGATCCCCAAGGATCTGATGGAGTCAGAGCTGTTCGGCCATGAGAAAGGCGCCTTCACCGGCGCTGCCAACCTGCGCCGTGGTCGCTTCGAGCAGGCCGATGGCGGCACGTTGTTCCTCGACGAAATCGGCGACATGCCAGCCGACACCCAGACCCGCCTGCTGCGGGTATTGGCTGACGGTGAGTTCTACCGCGTGGGCGGGCATATCCCGGTCAAGGTCGATGTACGCATCATTGCCGCAACGCACCAGAACCTGGAAACCCTGGTCCAGGCGGGCAAATTCCGTGAGGACTTGTTCCACCGCCTGAACGTGATCCGCATCCATATTCCGCGACTGTCCGACCGCCGTGAGGATATCCCCACCCTCGCCAGGCACTTCCTCGGCCGAGCGGCGCAAGAGCTGTCGGTCGAGCCAAAGCTGCTCAAGCCGGAGACCGAAGAGTTCATGCGCAACCTGCCGTGGCCGGGCAACGTGCGCCAGCTGGAGAACACCTGCCGCTGGATCACGGTAATGGCCTCTAGCCGCGAAGTGCTGGTGGGTGACCTGCCGCCGGAGCTGCTCAACCTGCCGCAGGATGCTGCGCCGGTGACCAACTGGGAGCAAGCACTGCGCCAGTGGGCGGATCAGGCGTTGGCGCGGGGGCAGTCCAACCTGCTCGACAGCGCGGTGCCGAGTTTCGAGCGGATCATGATCGAGACCGCACTCAAGCATACCGCCGGGCGTCGGCGTGATGCTGCGGTGTTGCTGGGTTGGGGGCGTAACACCCTGACCCGCAAGATCAAAGAACTGGGGATGAAGATCGACGGCGGCGATGAGGATGACGGCGACGATCATTGATCCACGCTTGACGCCCTACACGCCGGGCCGCATAGCGGCCTTTTTCGACCGGTCCATCGCGCCCCTCTAGGAGCGGCCTTGCCGGGGCGCCGGACCGGTCGGAAAGGGCTGCGTAGCGGTCCAGGATCTGCGCAACGCCACAGAATCGCCGGGCCAGCTTCGCTGGCCTTTCCGACCGGTCCGGCGCCCCGGCAAGGCCGCTCCTACAGGGACCGCGCTCGGTTGCGGATCGGCGCAATCTGTACCATGCACCGAGATCGTGCCCAACGCACCGCAGCAAGGCACAAACGACATCAAATCCCGGCCTAATCACCCGCAAACCCTAACAAACACAGCGTTTAAAAAACCTGGCACGCCCCCTGCAATAGCTATTGCACAACCAGTTTCGGGGGCCCTGGTACAGGCAGGCCGGGTGACCCCTATTTTATTCGCAAGTCGAGCAAGTTCTGGGGACCTCGGTACAGGCAGGCCGGGAATCCCCTCTTTTATTCGTGCAGCTTCACCTGCACACGCCAACGTCCCGCGTCCTCTGCAGCGCTCCATTCGCCCTGCAGGGGGCGCGCGGCCACCACCGTCAGCAGCAAGCCCTTGTCGCTGTTCTGCAAACGCCAGCCGACCGGCTTCTCCTCCAGCATCAGTTGCCCGCGCTGCGCCTTGCCCTTCGCTTCGAACACAATCGCCACCGTACCTTCGACGTTCTCGCCATGCAGCTTTGGCTCTTCGTTGAACCACAGGTCAAGCCCGCCCTGCACTACTCCGATCTGCTCCAGCACACGCTCTTCAGGCGTGGTCAGGCGGCCGATCATCAAGCCGACCATCACCCCGACGATGGCCAGCGACAGCATTACCCGCGGGAACGCTTTCGAACGCTGATCCGGTTCAAGGGTAGAATGCTCGTCATCTTCACGCTTGGAGCCGTGCATGTTTCACGTCATCCTTTTTCAACCAGAAATTCCGCCGAATACCGGCAATATCATCCGCCTGTGTGCCAACAGCGGCTGCGCCTTGCACCTGATCGAGCCGATCAGCTTCGAGCTGGACGACAAGCGCCTGCGCCGGGCCGGGCTGGACTACCACGAGTATGCCACGCTCAAGCGCCACGAGAGCCTGGCGGCGTGCCTGGAAAGCCTCGGCCAGCCGCGTCTGTTCGCCTTCACCACCAAGGGCTCGCACCCGTTTCACGAGGTTGCCTACCAACCAGGCGATGCCTTCCTGTTCGGCCCGGAAAGCCGCGGCCTGCCGGCCGAAGTACTCGACGCCCTGCCCGCCGAGCAGAAGCTGCGCCTGCCGATGCGCCCAGGCTGCCGCAGCCTGAACCTGTCCAACACCGTGGCAGTGACGGTGTATGAAGCCTGGCGCCAGCAGGGCTTTCTCTGAGCCACAAAAAAAGCGCCCAACAGGGCGCTTTTCTCGGTCTGGCAGCCGTGCTTATTGCAGCGACGGTGCTTCGCCAGCGGCCTGCATGCGCTCCATTTCCTGCGCGTACAGGGCGTCGAAGTTCACTGGCGACAGCATCAGCGCCGGGAACGAGCCGCGGGTTACCAGGCTGTCCAGGGTTTCGCGAGCGTACGGGAACAGGATGTTCGGGCAGAACGCGCCGAGGGTGTGGCTCATGGAAGCCGGGTCAAGGTTCTTGATCAGGAAGATACCGGCCTGCTGCACTTCCGCGATGAAAGCCACTTCGTCACCGTTCTTGACGGTCACCGACAGGGTCAGCACGACTTCATGGAAGTCGCCTTCGAGGGCTTTCTGACGGGTGTTGAGGTCCAGCGAAACAGCCGGCTCCCACTGCTGACGGAAGATCTGCGGGCTCTTCGGTGCTTCGAAAGACAGATCGCGCACGTAGATACGCTGCATGGAGAATTGTGCTGCGTTGTCGTCAGTGGCAGCGCCGTTGTTCTGTTGCTCAGTCATGGCTGATCCTAATCCTAATGGGTTGAATGCGGTGTGACTCAGGCCGCGAGGAGGCTGTCGAGCTTGCCCGCGCGCTCGAGGGCGTACAAGTCATCGCAACCACCGACGTGGGTGCTGCCGATCCAGATCTGCGGTACCGAGGTACGGCCGGCCTTCTGGCTCATTTCGGCGCGAACCTGGGGCTTGCCGTCGACCTTGATTTCCTCGAACGGCACGCCTTTGCTTTGCAGCAGTTGCTTGGCGCGGATGCAGAACGGGCAGTAGTCGCTGGAATAGACGATGACGGGCTTCATATCACTTCACCAGGGGCAGGTTATCGGCTTTCCAGCTGGAAATGCCACCGCTGAGCTTGGCCGCGGTGTAACCAGCTTTGAGCAGTTCACGGCAATGGGTACCGGATTGCTGACCCATGCTGTCGACCACGATCAGGGTCTTGTCTTTATGCTTTTCCAGCTCGGCCATACGGCTGGCGAGCTTGTCTTGCGGGATGTTCAGGGCGCCAACGATGTGGCCGGCCGCGAATTCCTTGCTGGTGCGGATGTCGAGCACCACGCCTTTGTCGGCGTTGACCAGCGCAGTCAGCTGGCCGTTGCTCAGGCTCTGGCCGCCACGACGGATTTCGTTGAGCAACAGCAGGATCAGCAGAACAAAGAAAATCGCCACCAGAATGAAGTGGTTTGTGGCAAATGTAATCAGGTTAGCAACCATCAGGTGTGTTCCACGCGATTGAAAATGTCGGCCAGTATACACAGCAGCCAAGGCCCACCAAAGCCCGCCCGCCGGGCAGGCGTGCAGCATTCATCTGCAAACGTTGCAGCGCCAGTCGGCAAACACGATGAATTTTCGCCTGGGGTGGCGCATTTGCCCTAAAATCGGGTCTTTATCATCTTCTGGCAACCGTGAGTGCGATTGATGACGAACACCCCCAAGCCTCTGGTCCTGATCATCCTTGATGGTTTCGGGCACAGCGAACACGTCGAATACAACGCCATCCTTGCCGCGCAGACGCCGGTCTACGATCGCCTTTGCGCTACCCAGCCGAACGGCTTGATCTCGGGTTCGGGCATGGACGTCGGCCTGCCTGACGGGCAGATGGGCAACTCCGAAGTCGGCCACATGAACCTCGGCGCTGGCCGCGTGGTGTACCAGGACTTCACCCGGGTGACCAAGGCCATCCGCGATGGCGAGTTCTTCACCAATCCGGTGCTCTGCGATGCAGTCGACAAGGCTGTCGGCGCCGGTAAGGCCGTGCACATCCTCGGCCTGCTCTCCGACGGCGGCGTACACAGCCACCAGGACCACCTGATCGCCATGGCCGAACTGGCCGCGCAGCGCGGCGCCGAGAAGATCTACCTGCACGCGTTTCTCGATGGCCGCGACACGCCGCCACGCAGCGCGCAGTCGTCGCTCGAACTGGTCGACGCAGCGTTCGCCAAACTGGGCAAGGGCCGCATCGCCAGCATCATCGGCCGCTACTTTGCGATGGACCGGGACAACCGCTGGGACCGCGTCGCCGCGGCCTACAACCTGATCGTCGACTCCAGTGCCGACCACACTGCGGCTACCGCTGTGGAAGGGCTTGAGGCCGCCTACGCGCGCGGCGAGAGCGATGAATTCGTCAAGGCCACGCGGATTGGCGAAGCGGTCACTGCCGAAGATGGCGATGCGGTGATCTTCATGAACTTCCGTGCCGACCGCGCCCGCGAACTGTCGCGGGTGTTCGTCGAGCCTGACTTCAACGAGTTTGCCCGCACCCGCCAGCCAAAAGTGGCAGCCTTCATCGGCCTGACCCAGTACTCGGCGAAGATCCCCGCGCCGGCAGCCTTCGCCCCGGCCAGCCTGGACAACGTGCTTGGCGAATACCTGGCAAAAAACGGCAAGACCCAACTGCGGATCGCCGAAACCGAGAAGTACGCTCACGTCACCTTCTTCTTCTCCGGTGGCCGCGAAGAGCCGTTCGAAGGCGAAGAACGTATTCTCATCCCTTCGCCCAAGGTTGCTACCTATGACCTGCAGCCCGAGATGAACGCGCCTGAGGTCACCGACCGCATCGTCGAAGCGATCGAGCAGCAGCGCTACGACGTGATCGTGGTCAACTACGCCAACGGCGACATGGTCGGCCATACCGGCGTATTTGCCGCTGCGGTCAAAGCCGTCGAGGCGCTCGACACCTGCGTCGGGCGCATTGTCGATGCCCTGGACAAAGTCGGTGGCGAAGCACTGATCACCGCCGACCACGGCAACGTCGAGCAGATGGAAGACGAGAGCACCGGCCAGGCGCATACCGCGCACACCACCGAGCCCGTGCCGTTCATCTATGTCGGCAAGCGCCAGCTCAAGGTGCGTAAAGGCGGCGTGCTGGCCGATGTAGCACCGACCATGCTGACCTTGCTCGGCCTGGAAATCCCGGCAGAAATGACCGGGACTTCGATTCTGGTCGAATAAACCGCCCGCTACACCGCTGTTTCCAGACAAACGCCCCGCTGCAGATGCCGCGGGGCGTTTTGTTTGCAGGCCCAGGCGGGCATACTAGGCCAGTCTCCATCCCTGGTACGCCCACTCCATGTTCCGCGCCCTGATCCTTCTCGCCCTGTCATGCCTGCTCAGCCCGGCCTTTGCCGATGAGCGCGCACAGACCCAGCAACAACTGGATGCCACCCGCCAGGACATCGCCGAGCTCAAGAAGATGCTGGGCAAGCTCCAGGAAGAAAAGTCCGGTGTGCAAAAAGACCTGAAGAGCACCGAAACCGACATCGGTAACCTGGAAAAGCAGGTGGAGGCCCTGCAGCAAGAACTAAAAAAGACCGAGGGCGAACTGGAGCGCCTTGATACCGAGAAAAAAAAACTCCAGTCCGCCCGCACTGAACAACAAGGCCTGATTGCCAGTCAGGCCCGCTCGGCTTATCAGAACAACGGCCGCGAGGAATACCTGAAACTGCTGCTCAACCAGCAGAACCCAGAGAAATTTGCCCGCACCCTCACCTATTACGATTACCTGAGCAAGGCGCGTATGGAGCAGTTGCGCGTGTTCAACGAGACCCTGCGTCAGTTGGCCAATGTCGAGAAGGACATTGCCAGCCAGCAGGCGCAGTTGCTCGCCCAGAGCGGCAACCTCGACAGCCGCCGGCAGGAGCTCGAAGCCGAGCGCGACAAGCGCAAGGCGGTATTGGCCAAGCTCAACAGCGACTTGAAGCAGCGCGACCAGAAGCTGCAAGCCCGCGAGCAGGACCAGGCCGAGCTGGGCAAGGTGCTCAAGACCATCGAAGAAACCCTCGCGCGCCAGGCCCGCGAAGCTGAAGAGGCGCGGCAAAAAGCCCTGATCGCTCAGCGCGAAGCCGAACAACGCCGCCAGCAGGAGGCCTTGGCCGCACGCCAGGCCCCAGCCGAGGCGCCGGCCGAGCCGCCGAAAAAGGCCCTGACCACCCTCGGCCCGATGGTTTCCGGCGATGGCGCCAGCTATGGCGGTGCGTTTTCTGCAGCGCGGGGCAAACTTCCATGGCCAGTCAATGGTCGATTGCTGGCACGCTTCGGTGATGCCCGTGGTGGTGATGCCCGCGCCAAATGGGATGGTGTGATGATCAGCGCCAGCAGTGGCACCCAGGTTCGCGCAGTGCACGGCGGTCGAGTGGTATTTGCCGATTGGTTGCGTGGGGCTGGACTTCTGGTCATTCTCGACCATGGTAATGGCTATCTGAGCTTGTATGGCCACAACCAACGCCTGCTCAAGAGCGCCGGTGATGTGGTCAAGGCTGGGGAAGCCATTTCCACCGTGGGTGACAGCGGTGGCCAGGAAAGCGCAGGTCTGTACTTTGCCATTCGTCAGCAGGGCCGCCCGAGCGACCCGGCGCAATGGTGCCGTGGCTAGGCATTTCAACTTATTTACGGTGGCTGCACCGAGGCTCCTGCGGGAGCGCCAACAGGATCAGGAGTTCGTTCGACATGCTGCACTCGCCTCGCCTCACCCAACTGGCCCTGACCGTCGCCCTGGCGATCGGCGCGCCCCTGGCCCATGCCGCCGAGCCGGCCAAGCCAGCCGCAACGCCAGCTCCCGAGGCCACGGCGAAGTCGCCGCTGCCGCTGGAAGAGCTGCGCACCTTTGCCGAAGTCATGGACCGCATCAAAGCGGCATATGTCGAACCGGTGGACGACAAGACCCTGCTGGAGAACGCCATCAAGGGCATGCTCAGCAACCTTGACCCGCACTCGGCCTACCTCGGCCCGGAAGACTTCCAGGAACTGCAGGAAAGCACCAGCGGCGAGTTCGGCGGCCTGGGCATCGAAGTGGGCATGGAAGACGGTTTCGTCAAAGTTGTCTCGCCCATCGACGACACCCCGGCCTCGCGTGCCGGCATCGAAGCCGGCGACCTGATCGTCAAGATCAACGGCGCGCCGACCCGTGGCCAGAGCATGACCGAAGCGGTCGACAAGATGCGCGGCAAGATCGGCGACAAGATCACCCTGACCTTGGTCCGCGATGGCGGCACGCCTTTTGACGTGACCCTCGCCCGTGCGGTCATTCAGGTCAAGAGCGTCAAGAGCCAGCTGCTGGAAAGCGGCTACGGTTATATCCGCATCACCCAATTCCAGGTCAAGACCGGCGAAGAAGTCGGCAAGGCCCTGGCCAAGCTGCGCAAGGACAACGGCAAGAAGCTGCGCGGGGTCGTGCTCGACCTGCGCAACAACCCCGGCGGCGTGTTGCAGTCGGCGGTCGAAGTGGCCGACCACTTCCTGACCAAAGGCTTGATCGTCTACACCAAAGGCCGCATCGCCAACTCCGAGCTGCGCTTCTCGGCCGACCCGGCCGACGCCAGTGAAGGCGTACCGCTGGTGGTGCTGATCAACGGCGGCAGCGCCTCGGCTTCGGAGATCGTCGCCGGTGCCCTGCAAGACCAGAAGCGCGGTGTGCTGATGGGCACCGACAGCTTCGGCAAAGGCTCGGTGCAGACCGTGCTGCCGCTGGCCAACGACCGCGCCCTGAAGCTTACCACCGCGCTGTACTTCACCCCCAACGGCCGCTCGATCCAGGCCCAGGGCATCGTCCCCGATATCGAAGTGCGCCAGGCCAAGCTCACTGCCGAGGCCGACACCGAGAACTTCAAGGAAGCCGACCTGCAAGGTCACCTGGGCAACGGCAACGGCGGCGCCGACCGCCCGACCGGCAGCAGCAAGCGCAAAGAGCGCCCGCAGGATGATGACTTCCAGCTGAGCCAGGCCCTGAGCCTGCTCAAAGGCCTGAACATTACCAAGGGCGAATGATCCGCTGATGCGTTATCTGCTGTTGACCTTGTTCTGCCTGCTGACCGGCGCCGCCCATGCGGCGCCGGCCAAGGCTTACATGAGCATCATCATCGACGACCTTGGCCAGAGCATCGAGCGCGACCAGCGCACCCTTGCCCTGCCCGGCCCGGTGACCATGGCGGTGATGCCTGATACCCCGCACGCCAGTGACTTCGCCCGTCAGTCCCATAAAGCCGGCAAGACGGTGATCCTGCACATGCCGATGGACCCGGCCACCGGCCCATATGCCTGGCACCCTGGCCTACCGACCGAAGAGCTCGCCCGGCGCCTCGACGCAGCGTTGCTCAAGGTGCCGTTTGCCGCAGGCGTGAACAATCATATGGGCAGCCGCATGACCGCTGAGCCAACTGCCATGGCCTGGTTGATGGCTGAGTTGCAGCGCCGTGACCTGTTCTTCGTCGACAGCCGCACCAGTGCCGCTACCGTGGCTGCCGCCAAGGCGCAGGAAGACTGCCTGGCACACGTGTCACGGGATGTATTTCTGGACGACGTGCGCACCAGCGAAGCCATCACCGCTCAGTTGCGTGAAGGCGTCGAGCTGGCCCGCAGGCAGGGCTCTGCTGTGCTGATTGGCCACCCCTACGCACAAACGCTGGAGGTTCTGGAAAGAGAAATGCCCCGGCTCAAGAGCCAGGGCATCGAACTGATAGAGCTGCGCCAGATGATCGCCGTGCGCAGCAATCTGGCCATGCCTGCACATGGCAAGCAAGGCCGCTACAGCAATCGCTGAAGCCTACTCGAACGGGATGATGCCGAGCACATCGGCCTTGGTCAGCTTGCTGCGGTAGATCTCCAACACCTCACTGTTCTGCGCTGCACGTAATTGAGCGTCGCGGCCCAACGCGCGCTGCGCCCAGGTTTTGAGGTGCCCGGCGACAAAATCAAGGTCAGCTGCGCCCTCGCTGGCGTAGTGGAAATGCGCCTCCCACAAGCCAATGCCTCGACCATGTCCGGACACGGCCAGCCGCTTGATTTCATAGATATCCAGGTAGTCGTTGCGGGGCAGCGGTCTGCGTTTGACGGTGCGTACAATAGTCAGTTGTTTCTGCTCGTGCAGGTACTTGAGCGCTCGTGCCGTTGGGTGAGTGGTGTTGAAGTAGATCGATCTGAGCAAGTCATCCTGGGTCGCCTGCAATGACTCGATGCCCGTTTCAAGATCTTCATACAACGCTGCATCGCCTTCGCTGCGAGGCAGTGCTGCGAGCACCTCGCTGAGTTTTTCGCGGTGCAGCTCCAATACCGTGCTCAAGCCCAACGGCTCGTCAGATGAAACATAGCGCCGAGCGATCTTGACCACCGAATCCATCTCGTCCAACAGCGTGCGCCCGCGTCGGCGGACACTGGCAAGCCCTTGCGTCGATGGGGAAGCTCTGTCGAGCGGGTTGGACTCGGCGTCTTCGACCCATGCACTGTTCTGGCGTCTGAAAGTTTTCAAAACCTTGGAGTAGGAATCTCTTTGCTGGATAACCGACTCGCCATCGACCTGCACCTCCTCTCCCACCACGCTTCGGCCACGGTGCGTGCGGACCACTCGACGTATGCCGCCACGCTTCGCATAGAGAGGCGTACGCACCCTCGGTACATCCGCCAGCTCAAGTTCACGCAGGTCGCTGGCAATCTCGATCCTGACCGAATCCTTGAGCTTGCCGAGCGTCTGCTGGTATAGCCGCAGCTTGTCCGCTCGGATGACTCTCTTGCCCACGCTCAGCAAGTAATCGGCCATACTTGCTGCTTCCTCGTAGGCATCCATTACACCGTTCAGGACTTCCAGGCGCTCGCTCAGCGCGAGGTCCGCACCCGCCAGCTCGGCGTGCGCAGCACCAGCACTGGCCAACGCCGGGCCGTTGAGATAGTTCTGGTACTCGTTCAAGGTCGCTTCGTCGGCCCCACCAAGGCGATCCAGACTAAGCTCGGCAAGGTCCTGCAGCATACGGAATTCAAGGTCTACCGCGTTCGCTCGCCTTGTCTCGATGATCCGATTGAGCATCTGAGCCTTGGTGTCTCTGCCGCCTTCCTCGGATTTGAAATGAATCGTGCTGTCCTTTAGCGTTTCCTCGAGCAGGGCGTCGAACGGCCCGGACAGTTCGATCAACTCCTGCTCCCACACCTGCACGCCCTCAAGCGCCTTGGTGAAGTCCCGATAATGCTGGATTTCGACCTCGGTTTCCGGGAGGACCATCAGCTGCTCCCTTTGCTCCTCCACGTCTTCCTCGTTGATCATGTCCGCCAGACGGTTGTAGTAATGCCCACAGTTCTCGACCAGGCTGCGCCGAATATCGCTGCGCTGTGCGTCCAGCACCTGATCCAGCAATGGGTCAACGGACCTGACGGCAGTGATCTCGGTCAGAATACGATCATGCTTGCGGTCTACCTCGATCAGTCGTTTATAGCCACCGGCAACACGCTCGCTGTAGCGCTTCTGAAGGCTCCTGAGCAGCGCCAACTTGCTTACCTGAACGCTGTCCAGTGATGCCTCCTGTTCCAGATCAAGGATCAGCGCCTTGTTCTCGAACTCTTGCCTGATATATTTTTCAAGGTCTCGCCGCCGTGGCTCGCTGTCCACGATAAGCGCACTTTCCTGATTCTTGAGCAGAGTAAGCTGCTGCTTCTTGGTTTCCTGCAGGCGCTGAACGCGATTACGCGGCATACCGCCATCCAAGCGCAGCCGAGCATCGATACGCCACGCTCCGAACTCGCGCAGCAGCCACGGCCCGACGGCGCCGTCCCGGCCTTCAATGCGTGCGCCTTCGGCGCTGAGCGCCACCGCGTAGGTGTCCCCGCGCAGCGACACGTAATGCTGCCCGTCCTTGATGTACAAGCCTTGTTCAGGGCCAGCACTCAGCGGCTGAATGCCGTTGAGCGATACAGCACTGCGCATCGCCAGCAAGGTCTGCCGCCGTTGAGGAGGCAGGACATTGAAGCCCTGCCCTCCACTGAAGGAAAAGTCCAGGTTCACGCTGGCCTGGTTGAGCACCTCGCCAGGCAGGTAAACCTTGCCTTGGACTGGGCGAGTCATCGCCGTGGATGCACCGTTGCCTGCGATTGTCGGCCCGCGCAACAGATCCAGCGGCGGTTGCTCTACGGGGACGGGCTCCTGCAACTGCGGCAACCGCGCATGCAGCAGCGCCATGCCGGCATTGAGGATCAGGTCGACAACCGCCGCTGAGCGCCCGAAGGCACTAGCTTGAGCCAACGCGGTGAGGTCATTGTCGACGCTCTTGGCCAGTTGCACCATCCAGGCCACCACTGCCACCGGCCCGCGCAGTTGCAAGGTAATCAGGTCGAACAGCAACCAGGCACCTTCACACAGAATGGCCCAACGGCTCTCGGCATTCGACACACTCTGCCGGTCAGCCAGCTCCACCAGCAGGTCGCGGTTTGCTGCATACATCTTTGCGTCGACATCAACGCGCCAATACTGCGGCCAGAACGCAGGCGGTTGCACGCGCTCGGGCAGGAGCGAGGAATCGATGATCGGCACACCCAGATGCGGCTCGGTAAATCCGCCGTGCGCATACACGCTTCGAGCCTGTGGCAGGATCCACTCAAGGATGTCCTGCTGCAAGGCCATATCGGAACGAATCGCCTGCATCATCGCATCCAGACTGGCAAACTCGCACACCGAGCGCGATGCATACAACGGCCGATATAGCACAACCACCGCAGGCTCGACGCAAAACAGCACATACATTCCACGCACCAGGTCGTAGTGCTCACTGCTGGGCTCGCGCCGAAATGCAAGTGGCATCAACATGCTGCCTGGCAACTGCTTGTCATCCAGCCCCCGGCAGTAATTGACCACGGCTTGCAGCGCGGCCTCACTCAGGCTACCTGCCAGTTTTGCCTGCAAGGCACTGAACAGGAAGGAACAACGCCATTCACGTGCGAAACGACTGACGCGCAGCTCACGCTGGGCCGGCTCATCCAGACGGTCAGCGACATACACCGGATAATGAGCACCGATGTCGACACGCTGGATAAGTGCCTTGACGTACTCGACGTTCATCCAGTCCATGATCAGTTGATCGTCCCGATGCTCGATCGCCGTCACGGTAGCTCCGGCCAGTGAGCTCAAATTGCCTACGGCAAGCTGGGTAAGCGAAACCTTGCGCGTTTCAACCACCCCACCGCCAACACCCGCGCCCGCACCGCCGGGCACTCCCCTGGCCACGCTCAGGGTCAGCAACAGGTCATCCGCAAAGTAGTTGGCGTCGATCGGATGATCACTCAACATCTGCTCACGCAAACGCTGGCTGGCGTAGCCATGCAGGTCAAGAATGCCATCAAGTGCAGCGATACCGTCGGAGTCAGCCTGCGCCAGGGCCAGCTCGAACAGGCCACACTGGTAGGCAAAGCTGTCCTCGGAAGACGCTCTGTTCAGTCCTGGAGGCAGGATCAGTTTGGTATTGCCAACGTTGGAATAGGCCGGGATGAAGAAGCTGGCAGGGTCGCTCAGCGAGGCATATGCCTGCTCAAGCGCGCCGACATCTGCCAACAAGGCGGGGCGCAGCCGCGACAGCGTCGCCAGGAGAATATCCAGCAACATTGCCGCCTGCTGCACAAAGCAGTCGCCCTCCAACGCAAAGCGGTGCCAGGTCATGGCCTCGAAGCGGTAACGCACGCCGAGCTCGTCGGCAAGCGCAGCAGCAAACTCGTCGAACGAGTCGAATGCACGGATGACCCCCGAGGGTGCGCACCACAGAAGGGACTCGCGCTCGTCCCATTGCGCCTGAATCAGCAGGTTTGGCAATGTCTCGCTGAAGGTAGCCCCGCCAATATCCAGTTCGACCTGCACCAGATACACACCGGACGGCACATTGCCGCGTGCCAGCAGCTCGCGCACGCACTGCGCCTGCTGTTCGTCCAGCGCCTGCCAGGGCAAGTTGCAGAGTAGCGCCGATTTGAGCAGTTGCTGCAGCCAGCTCAGGTGGTCGACGCCCATGTTGCCAGTCGCCCGCCAATAGTCGACCTGAGCCTGACAGAAGTCATCTGGCAACTGCCTGATCAGTTCGTCGAAGGCTGTCTGCAGCCGCTCAGGCTTTATGACATCGCCCTCGCCGGTGGTCATGGAGTCTTCGATCGCATAAAAGCGCCTAGCCGGTTCCAGGCAGAAGTACTGGGCAACGTTGTCTACCGGCGACAAGTCCAGCAACTTGCCGTCCATCAGCGCTTGCAGCACCAGGTCGACCAGCGGTCGGAGAGGAAGTCCAGGTGTCATCAGCATCAGCCCTTCAGCTGAATGCATGTCAGGTCTGGCAGTCTTGAGAATGGGATGGTGTTCGATCAAGAGTTGCATGATCCGCTCAGCCGCGATCTGGCGCAGGCCAGGGCGGTTGGCGAATTGAGCAGCTACGCTGGCACGGAAATCAAAAGCTGTTGCGGATGGGTTGCTGGGCATGGCGGCACTTTCCTGAGGAGAAAAGGCTCAACCTAACGCGTAGTGCAGGGTGCTCCGGTGTTAGTTATTGCTGGGGTCGACACTGCGCCATCAGGCAGTTGGCGCAATAACGAAACAGACCCTGTCCAATGGACAAGGCCTGTTTCAAGCAGAGCTGCGCACGTGTCCTAGCTGTACACGCGCCCCAGCACCTGGCGATGGCTCTCGAACTGATCAAGCACGTCGCGAACGATCTGCTCCGGCAAGAAGCCCATCAGGTCGTACTCCTGACTACCATCGTGCAGATAGACCTCGGCGCGATAATAGCGTTGGCGCACATCGGCCTCGCCTTGCACCTGTGCCTCGTTGGGCGCCGCCAGGTAGCCGTCCAGGCTGACCTCGTAGACGAACGGGTTGCCCTCTTCCATCATCACCCGCAGGCCCATCATATTGCGCGACTGGCCTAAGCGGGTCTCGACCTCGAAACCCTGCGCCTGCAGCTGCGCTGCGGCGTCCTTGAGGGCCGGACTGACGTGTTTGTCCATGAAGCGCTGAACCACCGCCTGGGTCGGCTGCAACTCCATCGCACTGAGCCGCTCGCTGAAACCGCGACGGCCGCGCGCGGCCAGCTCGGCCCGCTCCTGCTCCAGTTGCGCGTCCTGCTTCATGGCCTTGTACAAGCCGAACATGAACAGCACCAGCACCACCGAGAACGGCAGCCCTGCGAGCACGACCATGGTCTGCATGGCGGCGAAGTTGCCTGCCAGCAGCAGGCCAATGGTTACCAGGGTGATTACCACCGACCAGAACACCACCATCCAGTGCGGCGCGTCCTCGTCGACCTGGCCGCCCTTGCACGACAGGTTGGCCATCATCACCGCGCCGGAGTCGGCCGGGGTCAGGAACAGCACGAAGCCGACGAACACCGCCACCCCGATGACGATCTTGGCTGCCGGGAAGTATTCCAGCAGTTGGTAGATCGACATCGATGGCTGCTCAAGCGCCGTCTTGCCCAGCTCCACTGCACCATGGTTCATCACCAGGTCCAGTGCGGTGTTGCCGAAGATCGACAGCCAGGCCAGGGTAAAGCCCAGCGGGATCAACAGCACGCCGGCAACCAGCTCGCGCACGGTGCGGCCCTTGGAGATACGGGCGATGAACATGCCCACGAACGGCCCCCAGGAAATCCACCAGGCCCAGTAGAACACGGTCCACAGGCCCAACCAGCGCTCGGACTTGCCCGCTTCGTTCTCGTACACATACAAGTCGAAGGTCTTCAGCACGATGCCGTTGAGGTAGTCGCCGGTGTTCTGCACAAAGCCGTTGAGCAGGTGCAGGGTGTCGCCGGCCAGCAGGACGAAGATCAGCAGGCCGCTGAACAGCACGATATTCAAGTTGGACAGGCGGCGGATGCCGTTTTCCACACCCGATACCGCGGCCACCGTCGCCACCGTCGCCATGACCAGAATGACGATCAGCAGGTTAGTGTTGCTGTGCGTCATGCCGAACAGGTACTCGAGCCCCGAAGCAACCTGCATCGAGCCGATACCGAGGTTGGTCACCAGCCCCAGCAGGGTCACGAACATGCCGAAAATGTCCACCGCATGGCCGGCGCTGCCCTTGACCCAGCGCTCGCCCATCAACGGGTACAGCGCCGAACGCAAGGCCAGCGGCTGGTTGTGCCGATAGGCGAAGTAGCCGACTGCCAGGCCAACCAGGGCATAGATCGCCCAGCCGTGCAGGCCCCAGTGCAGGAAGGTCAGCTGCAGGCCCTGGCGCGCCGCTTCTGCGCTGGCCGAGGTGCCTTCGGGCGGGTTGAAGTAATGATCCAGCGGCTCGGACGCACCGAAGTACAGCAGCGAGATACCGATGCCCGACGAGAACAGCATGCCGGCCCAGGCACCGTAGCTGAAGTCCGGTTGGCCATCCTTGCCGCCCAGCTTGAGCTTGCCGAAGCCGGAGAAGGCCAGAACGATGACGAACACCAGGTAGCCGCCAATCACCAGCATGTAATACCAGCCGAAGCTGCGCGTCAGCCAGGTCTGGGCGACGTTGAGCACTTCACCGGCGGTGTCGGGTACAGCGATAAGCAAGGCAGTCAGAACAAGGATCAGCAGCGCAGAGGTGATGAACACCACGTTGTTGACCCGGACCCTCTCGGCGGGGGGTTTGGTTAGGGAGGCAGAACTCATTGCACGAATGCTCCGGGCAGTGCTGGGGTGGAGGCTAATCAGTCAATCCCGTGCAATTGGTCAATTAATGCCACTGCGACAGGTGTTATAAAAGCACTCAGGAAAACCGTGATCCCGTAGCGAAACGATGCACAACTACAGAGCCAAGCCCCGCTCCGAGGGCCCTGCGCGCAGTCTCGCGACCGCTCGGCAGATTCTGTATCGCGCAGCGCCCATGCCCGTCAACGCCTTGTATTCCGGGGGTTGCACGTTTTTCTGGGGTGCCAATCGATGCCTTCTCGACAGCCTCAAACAACTGTCAATGGCACAAATTGTCGCAGAGCTTATTCTTTATTGATTGAACGTTCAATCAAAACAAAATAGACTGGCCTTCGCCGAGGCAGCCGCTTGTCG
>Ga0213828_1001469_pt1 | contig 19160 bp, 16 predicted proteins | sample MC6MC0897MG_FD_180664 | JGI IMG/M metagenome (GOLD analysis project Ga0213828, IMG submission 180664) | Enriched soil aggregate microbial communities from Iowa State University, Ames, United States - MC6-MC0897-MG | ecosystem: Environmental > Terrestrial > Soil > Unclassified | place: USA: Iowa... | reverse complement strand
GAGCCGGGGTCCGCATGGGTAAGACACATGGGAGACCGCAGGGTCGTCGCAACGCTCCTCAGGATTGCCGGGCATTGTACAAGGTTGGCGCGCCGCGCGGCTAGCAAATCCGGGCGGCGCGCGTGTTTCAGGTGGTGGTCGCCCAGTCGCTAGCCGCGCCGCGCGAATCGCCCTGGGTCAGCGGCACCAGCGCGTCCAGCAGATCCGAAGCGACCGAATCCCAGCTGCGGGTCAGCGCCTGCGCGCGCACCGCGTCCCGGTGCAGCGGCAGCGCGGCCAGGCAGGCCCGCTTCAGATCGTCGTCCAGCCGGCCCGTCACGCCCTCCTCGACCACGGCAAGCGGCGCCTCGCTGCGAAAGGCCGCCACCGGCGTGCCGCAGGCCATGGCCTCCAGCATCACCAGCCCGAAGGTGTCGGTCAGGCTGGGAAAGACGAACACGTCGGCCGCCGCGTAAAAGCCGGGCAGCGCACCGTCCTGCTGCATGCCCAGGAAGACCGCGTCCGGAAAGCGCTTCTTCAGGCGAGCCTCGTCAGGTCCTGCGCCCACCACTACCTTGCTGCCCGGCAGATCCAGGGACAGGAAGGCATCCAGGTTCTTTTCCTTGGCTACGCGGCCCACGCTCAGCCAGACCGGCCGGGGCAGGTCCTGGAACGCCTGGCTGGCCGAGGGCTGGAACTTGCGCGGATCGACCCCGCGCGACCAGACGCGCAGATTCGCCAGGCCCCGTCGCACCAGGATGTCGCGCACCGTGGGCGTGGGCACCAGCACGCATTGCGACGGCCGGTGGAACCAGCGCAGGTAGCGCCACGGCAGCGCGGCAGGAATGCCCATGCGCGCCTGCAGGTAGTCCGGAAACATGGTGTGGAACGACGTGGTGAAGCGCCATCCCCGCCGCATCGCCATGCGCCGGGCGGCCAGACCCAGCGGGCCTTCCGTGGCGATGTGCAGCGCGTCGGGGATGGTGTCGCCCAGGATGCGGCGCAGTTGCCGGCCGGGTTGCAGGCACAGCCGCAGATCGGGTTCGGAGGGCGCGGGGATGGTTCGGCTGCCCTCGGGGCTGACCACGATCAGCTCGTGGCCCCAGTCGCTGAGGATCTGCCGCATGGTCGACCAGGTGCGGACGACGCCGTTGACTTGCGGATGCCAGGCATCCGTGACGAGAACGATGCGCATGATGGAGCCGGAAGTGGGCAATGGCGCTATTCAGCCTGCGCCATGTGACAAGCCCAAGACGGGGACGCAAGCGCGCGGCTTCGCGTCTTTAACGTGGCTTCAATGGGGATGGCGGCGCGGTCATGCCCAGGCGCGGCGGCGCGTCAGTGCGCAGCGCATCAGTTGTTGCGCCGCGGATACCCTTGCGACTTGATGCGGATCCAGACTTCGCGCTTTTCTTCTTCCGACATGAACACCCAGTTGGCGACTTCCATGGCGGTGCGCCCACACCCGCGGCAGATGTCGTCAAACAGCGTGGAGCACACCGCCACGCAGGGTGAATCCGACATCTTGAAGGCGCGCTGGGCGTCCTCGGCGTCGGGCAATTCGGAAAGATCGGCGAAGTAACGATTCATGGGCCGAAGGTTACCACCGGGGGTGCGTCCCTTTTTGGATAGCCCTATCGCCTGCCGAGGCTTGATTGACAGGCGGTGCGCCCCCGCCCCTTCATCGCCAGCCGAAGAAATTCCCGGCTTCGGCCAGCACGGCGTCCGGCGTTTCCTCGGCCAGATAGTGCGCGCCGGGCAGCGGGCCGCCGGTCACGTCGTCGGCCACCGCGCGCCACAGGGCCAGCACATCGAAGTTTCGGCCCACGGCGCCGCGCTCGCCCCACATCGCGCGCACCGGCATGCGCAGGCGCTCGCCCGCCGCGCGGCCGGCCTTGTCGTGGTCCAGGTCGATCGTGGCGGACGCGCGGTAGTCTTCGCAAATGCCGGTTGCCCAGCCGGGTTGGCGCGCGGCGCGTTCGTATTCGGCCATGGCCTCAGCCGAAAAATGCGCCAGTCCGCCCGGCCGACCGCCCATCACGGACCGCAGATAGAAGACGGGATCGTGCTCGATCATCGTTTCCGGCGCCGGCGCCGGCTGGATCAGCCAGAACCAGTGGAAATAGGCCTGCGCAAAGGCGCGCGTCGTGCCTTCATACATATCCAGCGTGGGCGCGATGTCCAGCATCATCATGCGCGAGATGGCCTCGGGGTGGTCCAGCGCCAGCCGGTGCGCCACGCGCGCGCCGCGGTCGTGCGCCAGGATCTCAAAATGGTCATGGCCCAGACCGCGCATCAGCGCCACCATGTCTGCCGCCATGGTGCGCTTCGAATGCGCGGCGTGATCGGAACTGGCAGCGGGCTTCTCGCTGTCGCCATAGCCGCGCAGGTCGGCAGCCACGCAAGTCCGATGACGCGTCAGTTCGGGCCAGACGCGGTGCCAGATGGCGTGGGTCTGCGGATGGCCGTGCAACAGCAGCAGGGGCGGACCCGAGCCGTCGATACGCGCGGCGATCTCCACGCCGTTTGCCTGAAAGCGCCGCACCGGCAGGTCGAAAAAGGCGGTCATCTGCGTCATCTCCTTTTGTTGTCGCGCACGTTACGCGCTAGGCGGCGTCCAGCCGGTCGCGCACCTGACGCGCCACGTCCTTCATCCACGGAAAGCGCGCCCAATGGCGGGCTTCAAAACGCTCGACGTCGGGCAGATGTTGCAGCGTTGCACCCACCATGTCCTGTCCCTGCGCGAACATGTGCCGATGCCGCGCCGGCAGGTCAAAGTGTGCGGTCCAGCCGTCGGCCGCGCGCACCTGCCCGGCCATCACGTCGATGCTGACGCGGTTTGCGCCGGCCGCCGCAGTATTGGACACCTTCGAGAGCAAGGCGTCGACCTCGGCCGGTGGCAACGTCACCAGCAAGAGGCCGTTATTGAGTGCGTTGAAGTAGAAGATTTCGCCGAAGCTCGACGCGATCACCGCCCGGATGCCGAACTGCTGCAAGCCCCAGACGGCGTGCTCGCGGCTGGAACCGCAGCCAAAATTGGGACCTGCCACCAAGATGCTGGCGCCCGCGTACGCAGGCTGGTTCAGCACGCAGTCCGGCCGCGGCGCGCCCGCTTCGTCAAAGCGCAGGTCGTAGAGCAGCCCCTTGTCCAGCCCGGCCTTGTCGATGATGCGCAGGAACTGCTTGGGCATGATCTGGTCGGTGTCCAGATTGGAATACGGCAGCGGCGCGGCCACGCCTTCGGTCATGGCATTCATTTGGCGTCTCCCCAGGTGCGCACGTCGACGATACGGCCCGCCAGCGCAGCGGCTGCGGCCATTGCGGGACTCATCAGGTGCGTGCGCCCTGCCCGCCCCTGGCGTCCCTCGAAATTGCGGTTCGTGGTGGACGCGCAGCGCTCGCCGGGGCGCAGCACGTCGTCGTTCATGGCCAGGCACATCGAGCAGCCGGGCTGGCGCCATTCAAAGCCGGCCGCAATCAGGTCGGCGGCCAACCCTTCGGCTTCGGCCTGCGCACGCACTGCGCCAGAACCGGGCACCACCATCGCCCGCACCCCCGCCGCCACCTTTTTGCCGCGCGCCAGATCGGCCACGACACGCAGGTCTTCGATGCGGCCGTTGGTACAGGAACCGATGAAGACCCGGTCGATCGGCACGCCCGCGATGGGCGCGCCCGCGGCCAGGCCGATGTAGTCCATGGCTTTTTCCAGCGCCAGCCGGGCCAGCGCGTCGGGCTCGTCCCGCGGATCCGGCACGGCGCCATCGACCGGCATTGCCTGATCGGGGCTCGTGCCCCACGTCACAAACGGCGTGATGCGGCCCGCGTCGAACGCGTGTTCCACATCGAAGCGCGCGTCGTCATCCGAGCGCAGCGTGGCCCACCAGGCGCGCGCGTCGTCCAGCATGGCGCCGCGCAGCTGCGGCGCGTGCGCCGTGACGTAGGCATCAGTGACGGCGTCCGGCGCGATCAGCGCGGCGCGCGCGCCGGCTTCGACCGTCATGTTGCACAGGGTCATGCGCGCTTCGGCCGACAGCGCAGCCACCGCCTCGCCGCAGAACTCCACGGCATGGCCGCGCGCGCCCTGCGCGCCGATGCGGTGCACGATGTAGATCACCAGATCCTTGGCCGACACATGCGCCGGCAGCGCGCCGTCGATGCGGATCCGCATGTTGCGCGCCACGCGGTACACCAGCGTCTGCGTTGCCAGAATGTGCTCGACCTCGCTGGTGCCGATGCCAAAGCCCAGCGCCCCCAACGCGCCGTACGTGGTGGTGTGGCTGTCGCCGCACAGCACCACCATGCCGGGCAGGATCATGCCGTGTTCCGGCGCGATGACGTGCTCGATGCCTTGCAGCGGATCGGTGGTGTCAAAGAGCGCGATGTGCTGCGTATCGCAATTGCGCTTCAGGTTCAGCGCCTGCCGCGACGACGCATCGTCCGCAATCACGCGCAGCGCGGAAGGCACGGGATGCGTGGGGATGATGTGGTCCACCACCGCCATCTGCTGGCCCGGGCGCAATACGTCGCGGCCCCGCGCGGCCAGGCCGCTGAAGGCCTGCGGGCTGGTGTACTCGTTCATGATGTGCAGGTCGACGTATAGCAGCACGTGCTCCGCGTCGATCCGGGCCACTTCATGGCTGGCCACCAGTTTGTCGTAAAGCGTCATGCCGGGCATGTCTGTGCTTCCTTGCTTGAAAGAGGCGCCCGCGGTGCGCGCGGGCGGGTATTGCGGCCGGCGGTATTGCCGCCGGCTATTGCGGGTGCATCCTGCGCGTTCAGTTCGCCTCGATGCCGGCTTCCTTGACGATGCCGGACCAGCGCGTCATCTCGGCGGCCACCATCGCGTCGGTCTTGTCCGGCGTGGTGATCAGCGGTTCAAACCCCTCCCGCTGCATGCGTTGCGTCAGCGCGTCCGTTTTCAGCGCCTGCCCCAGCTTCGCGTTCAGCGTGTCGATCACCGCCTGCGGCGTGCCGGCCGGCGCGCTGACGACGAACCAGGTGTTGAATTCATAGCCAGGCAGACCAGACTCGGCGATGGTCGGCACGTCGGGCAGCAGCGGCGAGCGCTTGGTGCCGGTCACGCCGAGCGCGCGCAGCTTCTTGCCGTCGACCTGCGGTTTGGCGGCGGACAGCACCGGAAAACTCATCTGCACCTGGCCGCTGATCGTGTCGAGCATGGCCGGGCCGCCGCCCTTGTACGGCACGTGCATGATCTGCGTCTTGGACACGGACTTGAAGAGCTCCGCGGCCATGTGGAACGTGCTGCCGGTGCCGGCCGAGCCAAAGCTCAGTTCGTTCGCGGGACGCGCGAGCACGTACGTCAGCAGCTCGCTCACCGACGCGACGGGCAACGAATTGGTGACCGTCAGCACGTGCTGGGACGTGCCCACCGTTCCCACCGAGCGCAGATCCTTCGCGGTGTCGAATGGCATGTTTTTGAAGAGCGCCGGATTGATCGCCAGCGACATGGTGTTGATGCCCAGCGTATAGCCGTTGGGTTCGGCGCGCGCCACGGCCGACATGCCGATGTTGCCGGACGCGCCGGCGCGGTTTTCGACGATCACGCTCTGCCCCAGTTCCTTCGCCCACGCGTCGGCGATCAGGCGGGCCGCGATGTCCACGCTGCCGCCCGGCGCGAACGGCACGATCAGCGTCACCGCGCGTTCAGGAAAGGCATTGCTGGCCGCGGCGGCATGGGCCCAACAGGATGCGGCAACGGCCGCGCACAATGCGCCGGCCAACCTGGCTATCTTCATTTCGGGTCTCCTCGTGTGGCCGCGTGGCGCGGCTCTGTATCGGTAAACCCAGTGTATAGGCCGGTTTCGTTCTTATAATTCGCTGAATTTATAAATCTTTATTAAATTTAATTTATAAATCGCCATGGACGCGCTCTCCGATCTCGCCTTCTTTTCGCTGGTGGTCAAGCACGGCAACCTCTCGGCCACGGCGCGGGAACTGGGGCTGACGCCGCCCGCGGTCAGCACCCGGCTGGCCAAACTGGAACAGCGGCTGGGCGTGCGTCTGTTGAACCGCACCACGCGACGTGTCAGCGTCACGCAGGAAGGCGAGCTGTACCTGGCCGAAGGCGCGCGCATCCTGGCCGATCTGCAGGCGCTGGAACGGTCGGTGTCCAGTGCCCGCGCCCAACCGCAGGGCCTGCTGCGCCTGAACGCGACGTTCGGCTTTGGACGCGCGCACATCGTGCCGGCCGTTTCGGATTTCTGCAGGCAGTTTCCCGACGTGGAAGTGCAGATGCGCCTGACCGACAGGCCGCTCAATCTGATCGAGGAAGGCTTTGACGTGGCGGTGCGCTTCGGCGACCTGCCGGACGCGCGGCTGACGGCGCGCAGGATCGCCTCAAACCGGCGCCTGCTGTGCGCGTCGCCGCGCTACCTCGAGATTCATGGCGAGCCGCGCGCCCCCAGCGACCTGCAGCGCCACCGCTGCATCGTCGTGCGCGAGAACGACGTGGCCTACGGCACCTGGCGGCTGGAATCCGGCGCGCGCGCGGAAACGGTGAAGGTGCGCGGCCCGGTCAGTTCGAACGACGGCCAGAGCGCGCTGGAATGGGCGCTGGACGGCCACGGCATCGTCATGCGGTCCGAATGGGAAACCGCGGCGCACCTGCGCGCCGGCCGGTTGCAAGAAGTGCTGACCGACTGGCGCACGCCGCCCGCGGATATTCACGCGCTGTACCCGGAACGCCTGAACCTGCCGGCCAAGACGCTGGCGTTCGTGGACTTCCTGTCGCGACGCTTTGCGCGCCGCCTGCGGGCGCCCGGCTCCGGCGCCGCCGTGTGGTGAGGCCTCAGATCTCGTCGATGGCCGTGCTGGCCGGCGCGTTCTTTTCCGCGTCGATGGCGTAGCGATCCCGCGTCCGCACGTAAAAGCTGGCGCCAAACCGGCCCACCGGAAAATAATCCTGCAGGCGCACGCGCCACGTCTCCGTGTCGATCAAGCCATCGCGCGCATGCAGCCAGCGCACCTGGCCGATGAAGATCTGGCGGCTGGCGGTCTCCATGGTCTCGAACAGCGTGCATTCGAAGGCAACGGGCGCTTGCACGATGCGCGGCGGCGCGACGCGGTGGCTGGGCGCGGCGTCCAGGCCCGCGTGCGCCAGTTCGCTGACATCGGAGGGCAGGCGGTCGCCGCAGCGGTGCATCTTTTCGGCCATGGCTTCGTCGGTCAGGTGAACGACGAACTCGCGGTCACGCGCGATGTTGACCGCGGTGTCCTTCAGCCCGCCGTCTTCCAGGCGGTTGATGCTGACCATCACGATAGGCGGGTCCTCGCCCAGCATGTTGAACATGCTGAACGGCGCGGCGTTGACCACGCCGGTCTCGGACAGCGTCGTGATCAGCGCGATCGGACGGGGCACGATCAGGCTGGCCATCAGCTTGTAGCGCTGATATTCGGTGATAGCGTCGAAGTCGATTTCCATGTCAGGCCAGTCCCAGCATCTGGGCAAGGGTTTGGGCGGGCTGCGGGCGCTCAAGGCTGATGCGCCGCTCCAGGTCCGCCAGGTGGTTGTCGTTGGTCCGCACGGCTTCGGCTACGTCGCCGCGCTCCATCATATCCACGATCAGCACGTGCTCGCCGTGTTCGCAGGCGGCGTTGCCGGGCGGCTCGTACAGCGCCACGATGAGCGAGCAGCGCGAGACCAGCTCGGCCAGGTAGCCGTGCAGGATGGTGTTGCCGGACAGTTCGCCCAGCCGCACGTGAAACGCGCTGGCCTGCCGCGCCCAGGCCGGTTGCCCGGCGCGGTGCAGCAGCGCGTGCTCGTCGCGCAACTGCTTGCGCAGCGAGGCGTAGTCGGCCCGCGTGGCGCGGGCCGCGGCCAGCGGCAACAAGGCCGCCTCCAGCGCGCGGCGCGCCTGGAAGATCTGGCGGGTGTCCTCGGGCGTGGGTTCGGCCACCACCGCGCCGCGGTTGTGGTGCAGGTCCACGACGTGCTCGTGCGCCAGCCGCTGCAACGCCTTGCGCGCCACCGATCGCGATACGCCGAACAGCTCGCAGATCGCGGCCTCGGGCAGCTTGGTGCCAGGCGTCAGGCGCTGGCTCATCACGCTTTCGTAGACCGCCTCGCAGATGCGGCGTTCCATGTCGGCGTCGGGCAGGACGTCATCGTCCGCGGCGGGCTTGGGGGGCTTGGACCGGGCGGCGGCGGCGCGGCGGGATTGGGTTGGACTTGGCACTGCGGCTCCTAAATGATCACACCCGGCGGCAAGCCGTCCACATGCCGGCAGATCTCGCCTGGCGTGGTGAACCAGATCTCGCCGCGATCACGGGCGGCGGCCAGTGGCGCCAGCGCGCGCCGCAGGTGACGCAACCGGTATGGCTGGCCGACGATGTAGGGATGCAGCGCAATGCCCATGACCAGCGGCTGGCGCACCGCCTGCGCGCGCATCTCCTCGAACTGGTCAAGGATCATATCGGCAAAATCGCGCGCGTCCATCTTGCGGCCCATGATCATCGGAATGTCGTTGAGTTCCTGCGGATACGGAATGGCCCACAGGTCGCCCGCGCGGGTGCGCATACGCATGGGCTGGTCGTCGTGGCACCAATTCAGGGTGTAGCGGTAGCCCGCCTCGGCCAGCAGGTCGGGCGTGGCGTGGCTTTCCGAAATCCACGGCGACAGCCAACCCGCCGGCTCGCTGCCCGCGTGCCGCAGGATGCGATCGCGGCAGTGCGCGAGCAGCGCGCGTTCCTCGGCCTCGGGCAATCCGCCCTGCCGGTGCGCGTTGCTGTAGCCGTGTCCGATGAGCTCGTCGCCGCGCGCCAGGAAGGCGTCCACCAGATCGGGGCAATGCTCATACAGCGCGGTATTGATCAACACGCCGGCGGGCAGGCGCAGCTCGTCGAAGAGTTCCAGGCAGCGCCACGCGCCCACGCGGTTGCCGTATTCGCGCCAGGCGTAGTTCAGGACGTCCGGATGGGGCGACGCCGGGCCGAGTTCCGCGCCCAGTCCTTCCCCGAACGCGAAGTGCTCGATGTTGAAGCCCAGGTACACGGCCAGGCGTGCGCCGTTCGGCCACGAATAGTCGGCGCGGCCCGCGATGGCGCGGTACGGGAAGCGGCCGTGGCTGGCCAGCGGTTGCGGCGTCCAGGCGGCGTTGCCTTCGCGCCCCGGTTTAGTGCTTGGAAGCGAGGATGGATTCATTTTGGTGCAAATCCTGAAGCATGATTGTGAACAAAATCGCTGCGGTTTTGGCGACAAAATCCTGACATCGGTGTGCACATATCCCGCCTACACTGCCCGCGCCCAGCGGCGGCGGGACGAAAGCGGCATGCAGCAATGAACGCGGATCAGGTGGCATGGATCTTGCATAAGGGAACGAAGCAGCACTTAACCCCATGCAAGATTCATTCCACTTTTTCAGGAGTGTCCCGATGACCCCGACCCGTCGTTCCTTTATGCGCCACGCGGCCGCCGCCGCGCTTTTCGCCGCGGGCCTTGCCTCGCAGCCGGCGCTGGCAGCGGACCCGATCAAGATCGGTCTGATCACCGCGCTATCCGGGGAGTCGGCGCGCGCCGGCGAAGCGCTGACGCGCGGCATCACCGTCGCCATTGACGAGATCAACGCGCGCGGCGGCTTGTTGGACGGCCGCCAGGTCGTGCTGGTGCGCCGCGACGACGAAGGCAATCCTGCCAAGGGCATGGCCGCCGCGCGCGAGCTGATCTACAAGGAAAAGGTCGCCGTGCTGTTCGGCGGCCTGGACACACCGGTCTCCATGGCCATCGTTCCCATCGTGAACCAGGAGAAGGTGCCGTTCATGGGGCCGTGGGCCGCGGGCACCGCCATCACCCAGAACAAGGGCAATCCCAACTTCGTGTTCCGCGTGTCGGCGATGGACGAGATCGTCGACAGCGCGATGGTCCAGTACGCGAAGAAGACGTTCCAGAGCGCCAAGCCAGGCATGATCCTGGTGAACAACCCCTGGGGCGAATCCAACGAGAAAGGCCTGAACGCCGCGCTGGAGACCGCCAAGATCACGCCCGCCGGCGTCGAAAAATTCCAGCCCAACGATCTGGACATCGTGCCGCAACTGAGCCGCCTGAAGGCCGCCGGCGCCGACACGCTGTTCCTGGTCGGCAACGTGGGCCCGTCCGCGCAGGTGGTGAAGTCGCTGGACCGCATGGGTTGGAAGGTGCCGATTGTGTCGCACTGGGGCCCGGCCGGCGGCCGCTTCACGGAACTGGCCGGTCCCAACGCCAAGAACGTGCACTTCGTGCAGACCTACAGCTTCTTCGGCAAGCAGGGCCCGGTGGGCGACAAGGTGATGCAGGCGCTCAAGACCAAGTATTCCGACATCAAGGGTCCGCAGGACATCACGCCGGCCGTGGGCGTGGCCAACGCGTACGACGGCATGCAGCTTGCCGCGCTGGCCATCGCGCAGGCCGGCTCGACCGATGGCGACGCGGTGCGCCAGGGCTTCTACAAGATCGGCAAGTACGAAGGCCTGATCAAGACGTATGAGCAGCCTTTCACGCCGGCCTCGCACGATGCGCTGCGTGAGGACGACTACGTGTGGACGCAGTTCATCGACAACCGCATCCTGCCCGTCAAGGGCGTGCAGTAAAGCGGCCAGACGCCGCGGGAGACGCGCATGTTGTTGATGTCCGCCATCGTCAGCGGCCTGGGACTGGGAAGCATGTATGGGCTGATGGCCCTGGGCTTTTACCTGACCTATGCCGTGTCCGGCACAGTGAACTTCGCCCAGGGCAGTTCCATGATGCTGGGCGCCGTGCTGACCTACACGTTCGCCCAGACGCTGGGCTGGCCGCTGGCCGTGGCGCTGCTGTTTGCGCTGGCGCTCTGCGCGCTGTACGGCCTGGTCGTGGAGCGGCTGGCGGTGCGGCCGTTTGCCAGCCGCGGCTCCAATGCGTGGCTCATGTCCACGGTGGCGCTGGGCATCGTGCTGGACAACGTGGTCATGTTCACGTTCGGCAAGGAGCCGCGCAGCCTGCCCTCTCCGCTGGCGCAATCGCCGCTGGGGATCGGCGGGCTGGGCCTGGGCATCTATCCGCTGCAACTGCTGATCCCGGTGGTGGGTCTGGCGCTGGCGGCTGCGCTGCACACCTTGTCGCGCCGCACGCGCTGGGGCGTGGCGCTGCTGGCCGTGGTGCAGAACCCGAACGCCGCGCGGCTGATGGGCATCCCCGTGCGCCACGCCATCATGGCCGCCTTCGCGGTGTCCACGCTGTTCGCGGGCGTGGCCGGCGCGCTGGTCGCGCCGCTCTTTAACGTGCAGGCGGACATGGGCACGCTGTTCGGTTTGAAGGCCTATGTGGTCGCCATCCTGGGCGGCATCACCAGCGCATGGGGCGTGATGATCGCGGGCTTGCTGTTCGGCGTGGTCGAAGCGCTGATCACCGTGGCGCTGGGCTCCGGGTATACGCAGATCATCAGCTTCACGCTGGTGATCGTCATGTTGGCCGTGCTGCCCAATGGCCTGTTCGGGCGCGCCGATGTGAGGAAGGTCTGATGAACAAGCAATCCGCAATGCGCTGGCTGCCGCCGGCGCTGTATGCCCTGCTGGCCGTGGCGGCGCTGATGCTGGCCGCCACCGTCAACGGCTACTACGTTTTCGTGCTGGGCAATGTGGCGCTGCTGGCGCTGGCCGGCATCGGCCTGAACGTGCTGCTGGGTCTGACCGGCCAGATGTCGTTCGGCCACGCGGGCTTTTATGCCATCGGCGCGTACACCGTCGCGATCCTGACCGGCCAGGCCGAATGGAGCTTCTGGCTGGCGTGGCCGGCCGCCGCGCTGGTGTGTGGCGCGTTCGGCCTGCTGCTTGCCGTGCCCGCGCTGCGCGTGAAAGGCCCGTATCTGGCGATGATCACCATCGCCTTCGGCTTCATCGTGGAACACGCGCTGATCGAAGGCGGCTCGGTCACGGGCGGGCAGAACGGCCTGATGGGCATCGTGCAGCCGGCCCTCGGCAGCCTGGGCGGCGACCGCGGCGTGGCCATGCTTGCCATCGTGGCGGTGTTTGCCGCGCTGATCGGCTATGCGCTGCTGTCGCGCGGCGCGTGGGGCGCGGCCATGCGCGCGGTCAAGGACAGCGAGACAGCAAGCGAATCCATCGGCATCAATCCGCTGGTGGTCAAAGCGGTGGCCTTCATGGTGTCGGCCGCGGTGGTCGGCCTGGCGGGCGGGCTGTATGCACCGCTCACGGGCATGATCACGCCGCACAATTTCAACTTCATGCAGTCCATCCTGTTCGTGCTGGCGGTGACCATCGGCGGCGCGGGCTCGCTGGCCGGGCCGCTGCTGGGCGCGGTGGTGGTGGGCCTGCTGCCCGAAGTGCTGTCCAGCCTGGAGGAATACCGCTTGCTGTTCTTCGGCGCCTTCCTGCTGGTGGTGTTGTGGGCCGCGCCCGAAGGCGCCGCCGGGCTGCTGGCGCGCTGGCGGCGGCGCGCGCAGACGCAAGGGCTTGCGCCTCGCCACGGCGCGTTGCCTGCGACCGCGCGTGCGCGCCGCACGTTGCAGGCCGACGCGCTCACCATGACCTTCGGCGGCGTGCGCGCCGTGCAGGCCGTGTCGTTCACGGTGCCGCCCGGTGCGGTGACGGCGCTGATCGGCCCCAACGGCGCGGGCAAGTCCACCGTCATCAACATGCTGAGCGGCTATTACCAGCCGACAAGCGGCCGCGTGGCGCTGGGCGATGCCCCGCTGGCCGCGCTGCCCGCGCATCGCGTGGCGCGCAGCGGCATTGCACGCACCTACCAGACCTCGCAGCTCTTCGACACGCTGAGCGTCGAAGACAACGTCGCGCTGGGCATGCTGCGCGGACGGTTGGGCGGGCTGCTGGCGTCGCGCCGCTACCTGGCGCCCGACGTGCGCGAACGCGCGCGCGCCCTGCTCGCGTTCTGCGGCTACGAAGGCGCGCTGGACATTCCCGCGGCGGACCTGCCGCACGTGGACCGGCGGCTGGTGGAGATTGCGCGCGCGCTGGCCACCGATGCCGACGTGCTGCTGATGGACGAGCCCGCGGCCGGACTGTCGCGCGAGGACAAGACGCGGCTGGCCGGGCTGCTGCGGCGCATTGCCGAGGCGGGCGCGGGCGTGCTGCTGGTCGAGCACGACATGACGCTGGTGATGGGCGTGTCCGACCACATCGTGGCGATCGACGCCGGACGCGAACTGGCGCAGGGCAGCGTCGCCCAGATCCAGCAATCGCCTGAAGTGCGGCAGGCCTATCTGGGCGACGAGGCGGCCCGCCGGGCGCCCGCCGCGCGGCGCAGGCCGGCGGGCGAGGCGCTGCCGCCCGAGGTGCTGGGTGTGGGCAATCTCACGACCGGCTACGGCGCCAATCCCGTGCTGCACGGCATCGACCTGCAGGTCAGGCAAGGCGAGATGGTGGCGCTGCTGGGCGCGAACGGCGCGGGCAAGTCCACGCTGATGCGCACGCTAGCCGGGCTGCACCGGCCCGCGCAGGGCGGCATGCACCTTCAGGGTCAGGAGCTGCACGGTCTGGCCGCCGACCGCATCGTGGCGCGCGGCCTGGTGCTGGTGCCGGAAGGACGTCAGGTGTTTCCGGGACTGAGCGTGCTGGACAACATCCGCCTGGGTGCCTTCCTGCATCCGCAGGATCGTGAGGCGCGTGTCGAGGAAATGCTGACGCGCTTTCCGCGGCTGCGCGAACGGCTGCACCAGCGCGCGGGGTTGCTGTCGGGTGGTGAACAACAGATGCTGGCGATCGCTCGCGGCCTCATGGCCAAGCCCGTGATCCTGCTGCTGGACGAGCCGTCGCTGGGCCTGGCGCCCAAGATCATCGACGAGCTGTTCGATGCGCTGGACCGGCTGCGCAAGGAGTCGATGACCATCCTGCTGGTGGACCAGATGGCGGCGCTGGCGCTGTCCCTGGCCGACCGCGCGTACGTGCTGGAATCCGGCCGGGTCGCCGCGCATGGCGCCGCGGAAGACATTGCCAAGGACGGCGCGCTGGCGCGCGCGTATCTCGGGGCATAGCGGAAGTGAGGCGCCGAGGCGGCCGCCTGGAAGTGTGGCCGCCGGAAGGGCCTAATGGGTCTGGAGGGTCTGAAGGGCTGGAAGGGCCGGAAGGGCCGGAAGGGCCGAAGGCGGCCCCGCGTGAACATCACGCGGCGTCCGCCCCCAGCCGCGCACCCGCGCGCACAATGCCGCAACGCTTGTGCGCGCGCATCACCACGCCGACTTCGCTGTTCAGCACGCCGTCCAGCTCGCCCAGCCGCCGCGTCACCACGTCCCAGAGATGCAGGCTGTCGCGGCACAGCACGTGCCAGAAAAGCTGCGACGCGCCGCTGGTGCCGAACAGGCAGCGGGTATTGGGGTCCAGCGCCAGATGCGCGGCCAGCGCGTCCACCGTTTGCGGACGCACCTGCACCGAGATCACCGCTTCCACCGGAAAGCCGACCAGCGCCGGCTCGACTTCCACGCGAAAGCTCAGCGCCCGGCGCTCCACCAGGTTCTGCAGCAGGCGATGCGCGGTGGGCTCGCTGACGCCGGATCGTTCGGCCAGCTCCGCCAGGCTGGCGCGGCCATCGCGCATCAGGTGCGACACCATGCGCTGCTCGGGATCGGTCAGCGCGGCTGGCGGGGACAGCAGCGGCGCGTCCGCATCGCCTTCAGACGCCGGCTGAATCCGCCACTGGCCCGCGCGCCGGAACGGCCGAAGCACCAGCCGCGCCTCCACGTGCTCCACCCCGTCGATGGACGGCAGCACGTGGGTCACGACGTCCGGCATATCGGCCGCGTCGGCCAGCGTCAGCTCGGCCATCAGATCGGCGGAACCGGCCAGTGTCACCACGAGCTGGCTGATGTCCAGCTTCGCGAGTTGGTCGGCCACCTCCGGCACCCGGCCAGACCGGCAGCGCACCCAGGCGTGCAGCACCACGCCGCGGCCGGTGGCCAGCGGGTCCGGTTCCGCGATGACGCGCAGCGCGTCCGCGTCCATCAGGCGCTTGATGCGCCGCGCGACGGTTCGCTCGGCGATGCCGGTCGCCGCGCCCAGCTCGCGCCAGGACGCGCGAGGCTGCGCCTGCAGCGCGACGAGGCACGCGAGATCCGTGTCGTCCAACGCGGCGCTTAGGGAATTACCCTTACTTGACGTGACCATATCCATTAATCTAACGTTCGCGCATTGATAAAAACACAAAATTTAGCGGTCTATTTGACCAAAAAACAAAACACAATTTGAGGACGTCATGAGCAGCACATCCGCAACCTTGCGCGCGGCGCAAGGCGCAAGCGCCCCGCCCGTTTCGCGCGGCCGCACGATTCTGGCCGGTAGTGTAGGCAATGCGGTGGAATGGTTCGATTGGACCATCTACGCGTCGTTCGCCATTTTCTTTTCCAGCCAGTTCTTCCCGCCCGGCAACGAAACCACTGCCCTGCTTGCGACGTTCGGCATCTTCGCGGTGGGCTTCTTCATGCGTCCGGTGGGCGGATGGGTGCTCGGCATCTTCTCCGACCGCTACGGCCGCAAGGCCGCGCTGGGCCTGACGATTTTGATGATGGCGGGCGGCTCGCTCATCATCGCCATCACGCCGACCTACGCCACCATCGGCATCGCTGCGCCGCTGCTGCTGACCGCCGCGCGCCTGCTGCAAGGCCTGTCGCTGGGCGGAGAGTATGCCTCGGCCACGACCTTCCTGGCGGAAATGGCGCCGCCGAACAAGCGCGGCTTCTATTCCAGCTTCGTCTTCTTCAGCGCCGCGGTCGGCATCCTGGCCGCCTCGGCCGTGGGCTGGATCCTGACCACCGTTCTCACCAAGGCCGACATGGCCGAGTGGGGCTGGCGCATCCCGTTCCTGTTGGGCGCGCTGGGCGGCCTGGCCGGCATGTGGATCCGCCGTGCCATCCCGGAAACCGAAGCCTTCTCGCACGCCAAGAAGGCCGGCATCGAAAAGCAACCCCTGCGCACGCTGCTGCGCGACCATCCGCGCGAAGTGCTGCGCATCGTGGGCTTCTCGGTCCTGACCACGTTCGCGTTCTACATCTTCGTGGCCTACGTGCCCACCTACGCCATCCGGCAGGTCGGCGCCGACCCCAAGACCGCGTTTGCGGCCAACACCGTCGCGCTGATCGTATTCATGCTGGTGCAGCCGCTGTTCGGCATGCTGTCCGACCGCATCGGCCGCAAGCCCCAACTGATCTTCTTTGCCGCCGGCTACCTGATCTTCTTCTATCCGGTCATGACCACGCTCGGGCCGTCATTCGGTTCGATCCTGGCCGTCGAACTGTTCGGTTTGGTGCTCTACGCGATGTACACCGCGATCGCCCCGGCCATCATGTCCGAGCAGTTTCCCACCAGCGTGCGCGCCGTCGGCATCGGCACGCCGTACAACCTGGTCGTCGCGCTGCTGGGCGGCACCACGCCCTACCTGCTGACCTGGCTGCAAAGCAAGGGCATGGAGCGCTGGTTCTTCTATTACGTGCTGGCGGGCGCCGTGATCACACTGATCACCTTCATCCGCATGCCTGAGACGAAAGGCCAGGTCCTGAAATAGACCAGCCCCGGTAGGCCATCCCGGTAGGCCGTCCCCCGCTCAGCCATCCCGATCAGATCGCTTTCCGGTCCCGCCGAGGACCGGAAGGCTTTTTCCATTTCGACGAGACACATGCCCGCCCAAGACACCACTCCGCATTTCCAGGACGCCCGCCAGCTTGCCCGCGCCATCCGCGAGCGCAAGCTCCGGTCGCGCGATCTTACCCTGCATTTCCTCGACCGCATCGAGCGCGGCGCCGCACTGGCCGCCTACAGCGTGGTCACGGCCGAGCGCGCGCTGGCGCAGGCTGAGGCGGCAGACCGTTTGCTGGACGCCGGCATCACTCTGGGCCCGCTGCATGGCGTGCCGGTCGCAGTGAAGGACAGCGTGCAGTGGGAAGGCACGCCGTGCACCGGCGGCTCGCAGGCGCGCGCCGGCGTCGTCAGCACGGAAACCGCCGCGGCAACGCGCGGGCTGGCGGCGCAAGGCATGGTGATCCTGGGCAAGACGCGCATGACGGAGTTCGCGTTCGGGCTGTCGGGACAGAACCCGACGCAGGGCACCGCCCGCAATCCGTGGGACGCAACGGTGGCGCGCGCGCCGGGTGGCTCGTCCAGCGGCGCGGGCGTGGCGGTCGCGGCCGGTCTGACGCCGCTGGCGCTGGGTGGCGACACCGGCGGCTCGGTGCGCGCGCCGGCGGCGTTGAATGGCGTGGTCGGCTACAAGCCGTCCTCCGGCCTTATCAGCCGCGCGGGCTGCCTGCCGCTGTCCGACACGCTGGACGTGCTGGGCCCGATTGCGCGCAGCGTCGGCGACGCCCGTCTCCTGACCCAACTGCTGGCCGCCCCGGACGTCGATGACGGCGCCACGCTGGCGCTGCCGGCCGCCCGCTTCACCAGCCTGCGTCACACCGCCGCGCGCCAGCCGGGCGCCGTCGCCGTACTGGCGCCGCAGGCCTGGCCGGCCCCGCTGACCGACGAGGCGCTGCAAACCTGGCACGCGGCGCAGGGACGCCTGGCAGCGGCTGGCTTTACGCCCACCGCCTGGCACCCGCCCGCCTCGCTGTCCTTTGCGCGCATGGCGGAAGACAACTCGCTGGTGCTGGCGTACGAAGCCTTCCGCTATTTCGGCGCTTTGGCCGAAGACGCCTCGCAACCGTTGTGGGACGTGGTGCGCGCGCGCATCGCCGCTGGCGGCCGGATCACGCAGGCCAGCTACGAGGCCGCGCTGCTGCGCCGCCAGGCCGACATGGCGGCTTTCGAAACCGCCATGCGGGGCGTTGACGCCCTGCTCATGCCCGCCAGCGATCAGGCCGCCCAGGCGCTGGACGCGCAGGACACGCGCCACGCCGGCCTGGGCAAGCTGCTGCGCCCGGCCAACTTCCTGGGCGCGGCGGCCATTGCACTGCCGGCGGGCCTGGACATGGACGGCATGCCGTGCGCCGTGCAACTGCTGGCGCCCGCAGGCGGTGACGCCGCGCTGCTGGACTGCGCAGCGGCGCTGGAAACCGTGCTGTCTCCAACGCCGCTGCATCCGGATCTGTCCGCCTGGGGGCTTTGACGCCGCGCGCAGCCACGGCAGAAGCCCGGCCCGGCCGGCGCGCGCCGTGAATCAAGAACGCCGTTCATCGGCGGCACAAAACGAAAAAGCGCCCAATCGGGCGCTTTTCGTTATCCGCATCGCGGATCCTGGATCGCGTCAGGCGGACTTCTTCAGTTCCTGGACCTTGTCCGTGGCTTCCCACGAGAACTCGGGCTCGGAGCGGCCGAAGTGGCCATAGGCGGCGGTCTTGGTGTAGATCGGGCGCAGCAGGTCCAGCATGTTCACGATGCCCTTCGGACGCAGGTCGAAGTGCTCGCGCACCAGCTTGGCGATCTGGTCGTCGGGGATGACGCCGGTGCCTTCCGTGTAGACGGTGATGTTGATGGGTTCGGCCACGCCGATGGCGTAGCTGACCTGCACCTGGCACTGGCGCGCCAGACCGGCGGCCACGATGTTCTTGGCCACGTAACGGGCGGCGTAGGCGGCCGAACGGTCGACCTTGGACGGATCCTTGCCCGAGAACGCGCCGCCGCCGTGCGGGCAAGCGCCGCCGTAGGTGTCGACGATGATCTTGCGGCCGGTCAGGCCGCAATCGCCTTGCGGGCCGCCGATGACGAAGCGGCCGGTCGGGTTGACCAGGAACTTGGTCTTGGGCGTGATCAGGCCTTCGGGGAAGCTGGGCTTGATGATGTCTTCGATGACCGCTTCGCGGATGGTCTCTTGCGAGACTTCGGGCGCGTGCTGGGTCGACAGCACCACGGTGTCGACTTCGGCGGGACGGCCGTCGACGTAGCGGAACGTGACCTGCGACTTGGCGTCCGGACGCAGCCAGCCCAGGCGGCCGTCCTTGCGCAGTTCGCTCTGGCGCTGCACCAGGCGGTGCGCGTACCAGATCGGGGCAGGCATCAGGTCGGGGGTTTCGTCGCAGGCGTAGCCGAACATCAGGCCTTGGTCGCCGGCGCCCTGGTTCAGGTAGTCTTCCGAGCTGCGGTCCACGCCCTGCGCGATGTCGGGCGACTGCTTGTCGTAGGCGACGAGCACCGCGCAACCCTTGTAGTCGATGCCGTATTCGGTGTTGTCGTAGCCGATGCGGCGGATCGTGTCGCGCGCGACCTGGATATAGTCGACGTTGGCGGTGGTGGTGATTTCGCCAGCCAGCACGACG
>Ga0213828_1001464_pt1 | contig 19216 bp, 19 predicted proteins | sample MC6MC0897MG_FD_180664 | JGI IMG/M metagenome (GOLD analysis project Ga0213828, IMG submission 180664) | Enriched soil aggregate microbial communities from Iowa State University, Ames, United States - MC6-MC0897-MG | ecosystem: Environmental > Terrestrial > Soil > Unclassified | place: USA: Iowa... | reverse complement strand
GTGCCGCGCTCGAGGTGATCGATCACGCGGCCCGGGGTGCCGACGATGACGTGCACGCCACGGCGCAGGGCCTGCAGCTGCTGGCCGTAGGGCTGGCCGCCGTACACCGGCAGCACGCGGAAGCCGGGAATGCCCGACGAATAGGTCTGGAACGCCTCGGCGACCTGGATGGCCAGTTCGCGGGTGGGCGCCAGCACCAGCACCTGCGGCTTGGTCTGGTTGAAATCGAGGTTGGACAGCACCGGCAGCGCGAAGGCGGCGGTCTTGCCGGTACCGGTCTGTGCCTGGCCGAGCACGTCGCGGCCTTCCAGCATCGCCGGGATCGTGGCAGCCTGGATGGGCGACGGGGTTTCGTAGCCGACGGTGGCGACGGCCTGCATCACAGCGTCGGACAGGCCGAGGTCTGCGAACAGCAGCGGCGCGGAAGTTTCTTGGGACATGGGGAACTCCAAAGCACTGCCGTTGAGGAGGCAGTGAGATAAAAAAGGGGATGGTCCGCGCTTTGGGCGCCCTTTCTTATCGCGTGCCCTGGCGCTGCTCGGTCGGAGGAGAATTCACTCACTCAGGGGGCGATGATACCGCATCGCACCTGAACAACGTGTACAGCTTCCCATCTGCATGCCGTTCTGCCGCCCGCTGGCGCACAATACGCGCCCTTTCCCGGCCCGGCCACATGGCCGCGCCCCTTCCCAGGATACCCGTTCCATGCAGACCCTCGAATTTGAACTGGACCGCGATTACGTCGAGCTCAAGCAGCTGCTCAAGCTGGCCGACCTGGTCACCAGCGGCGGCGAGGCCAAGACCGTGATCGGCGACGGCCAGGTCCTGGTCGATGGCGAGGTCGAACTGCGCAAGGCCTGCAAGATCCGCGGCGGCCAGGTGGTGCAGTTCGGCGACACCACCATCAACGTACTGGCCGACAGCGACGCCCCCTGACCCGCCTCAGACCCGCGCCTCGCGCTGGGTCAGGTGGGCGGCGATCAGCTGGCGGAACGGGGTGACCCCCTGCGCCAGCCGCAACCCCGCCCTGCGCAGCACCCGCGCGGGCAGCCGGTCATCGGTGTAGAGCGCGGCAATGGCATTGGTGGCTTCGTACAGTGGGCGGGACGCCAGCCGGTGGCCGCGTTCAAAGCTGGTCAGCCCGGCCGCGGCGCCGATATCGCCGCCGCGCGCCGCCGCGTGGTTCAGCACGGTGGCCAGCCGGTGCGCACCGGCCAGGCCGAGGTTGAACCCGTGCGCGGTGACCGGGTGCATGCCCACGGCCGCATCACCGATCAACGCGCAGCGATCGCCCACGAACGCATTGGCATACACCCCTACCAGCGGATAGGCCACGGGCGCGGCCACCGGGACCATCGCCCCCAGCCGCTGCTCGAACAGGCCACTGATGCTGTGCCCGAAGCGGGCCGGGTCCTGCGCCATCAAGGCCTCGATCTGGCGCGGCGGCAGGGTGATCACCGCCGAGGCCTGGTCGCCGTTGAGCGGCAGCAGCGCCATCGTGCGGCCATACCCGAACCACTCCCACGCGGTGTGCTGGTGCGGCACCTCGATCTGCATCCGGCAGACCAGCATCGACTTGCCGAAGTCGCGCATGCGCGCGCCGATGCCCAGCATGCGCCGGGTGCTGGAAAAGCGGCTGTCGGCGGCCACCACCAGGCGCGCGGCCAGGCGGCGTCCATCGGCCAGGGTGACCACGCTGCGCGCTGCGCCCGGCACGATGCCGGCCACGCGCGTCTCATCCATCAGCTGCAGGCCCGGCTGGTCCTGCACGCTGGCCCAGGCGGCGCGGCGGATCAGATGGTTGGGGACCAGCCAGCCCAGGTCCTGCGTATCGCGCTGGGTGGCGGCAAAGGTCAGGGCGAACGGCGAGCGGCCGTCCATCACCTTCGCGTCGCGCAGCGGGGAGACCTCGGCCGGATCCAGCCGCTGCCAGATGCCCAGCGCCTCCAGGATCTGCCGCGAGGCATGGGTCAGCGCAATCTCGCGGCCGTCGAAGGCCGCGTCCGCCAGTGCCGTGCGCGGCTGCTGTTCTACCAGCGCCACCTGCAGGCCGCTACCGGCCAGCGCGCGGGCGAAGCACAGCCCGGCCGGGCCGGCGCCCACCACCACCACGTCCACCGGCTGCTCCGGCATGCACTGCTCTTGCGGGGGTTGGTCCGACATGTCCGATCCTGCGGTAACGGGTCCAGGCCAGCTTAGCGCCGAACCCCGGCGCCCCGCCTTGATCTGGATCAGCGGCCGCAGCTGCCGTTCACTGGCCCGTTACAGCAACGCCCACAGCAACAGCACGATGCCCACCAGCGACGCCAGCCACACCAGGCTGCGCACGTACGGCACGCCGGCCGCGTACAGCGGCAGATACACCACCCGTGCCCAGAAATACAGCTGCGCGGCCAGCGCGGTCAGCCCGTCCTGACGTTGGGTCAGCACCACTGCCAGGATCGCCGCCGCGAAGAACGGGAAGGTCTCCATGAAATTGGACTGCGCACGCTGCAGGCGCCCGGTCAGCGGCCGCACCGGTGGCGTCTGGCCATCGCGGGCCGAGGCGTTCCACTGCAGCCCGCGCTCGCGGGTGACGGCAGTGGAGGCGGCGAACAGGTGCACGATGCCCAGCACCATCGACCACACCAGCATCTGGATCTCGATACTCATGCTGCACTCCTCAGGAAATGACGGCGGCGATCAGGGCGTGGCGGCGCGCACGCTGTAACCGGCCAGGCGCCAGACCCGGTCTTCATCCAGCCGGAACGAGACCAGCTCGCGCACCGGCTGGGCGCTGTTGGCAAACCGGGTGGGAAAGCTGACGTTGATGTACAGCCCTTCGGGCACGGTTGCACCGGCGGCGTACTTGACCCGGGTCACCACCGGCTGGCCGCGCGCCGCCAGCGCGCCCAGGCGCTTGCGGTCGGCGCTGAGCTGGCTCACGAAGGCCTGTTCGGTGACCGATTTTTTCGCCACGGCCGAGGCCCCTTTCCATGCCTCGGCGGCACGGTTGGTGTCCACCAGCTGCGCCACCTGCAACGCGGCCGCACTCATTTCCGCATCCTGCTTGTGCACCTGCGCCTGTTGCGTCGGGGTCAGTGCCGGGCGTGCCGCGGGTGCGGCAGCCGGTGCCGGGCGCGCAGGGGCCGGCGCAGGCGTGGCCGGCGGCGGGGTCTGGGCCTGGGCAACGGCAGCAAGCAGGAACGAAGACAGCAGCAGCGGAACACGCATCAGGACACCGTTGGCTGGAAGGATCCAGGCCAGTCTACGGGAACCCCGTGAGTGGTTCGTCAGTTGCGCTCGGCGGTTTCCGGCGAGGGCTGGCCGACGTCGCTGGCGGTACGTTCGGCCGGCGCGTCCTGGCCGGGTGCAACGCTGGACGGCAGCAACGTGGACACGTCGATTTCCGACAGCGGGCTCTCGTCCGGGCAGGTGGCATCGGGGAATCCGTAGCGCTGCTTGAGCGTCTGCCCGCAGCTGTTGACGGTTTCCAGTTCGGCGCCTTCGCGTTTGCAGGTCTGGTCGAAGGCGATCAGGAACGCATCCTTGCGCCGCACGAAATCATCGCCGCACTTGCGCATCTGCTTGATCCGCTCCAGGTCGTCCTGCACCGCATTGGTGCCGTCCAGCCCGAACTGGCGCAGCTCGTCGCTGGTCAGCAGGCGCAGGCTGCGGTTGGGCACGGTCATCATCAGGTCGGCCACGCCCACCGCCACGCCGTTGCGTTGCAGGTAGTCCTTGACGTTGTCGTAGACCTCATGGAGCTCGCGGTTGAGTTCGGCGCGCGAGGTGGCCTTGGAACTGATCCGCATCATCCGGTGGATGCCGACCTTGCCGGCCACCAGGCGGTTGTCGCCGGCGGCCAGCACGAACACGCAGGCGCTGTGGCAGACCGAGCCTTCGCGGATCCAGATGGTCCAGTTGGATTCGCCGATGCGGTCGCCGGCCACGATCGCCGCTTCCACCTGGCCGCCGCTGGAATCCAGGTCCAGCACGCGCTTGGAGATGCGTTGCGCGTCGGCCACCATCGCCAACCGCGCCACCAGTTCGGAGAAGCCGGGGTTGATCTTGCCCACGTAGCGCACCCGCACCAGCCCACGCTCCACGCACGGTGCCAGCGCGGCGTCGATGCTGGCGCGGTCCAGGCTTTCCAACGCGATGCCGTCGCCGCCTTCGCCGGCGTAATCGGTATCGCAGCTCACCCACGCCTTGCCGTTCTCCAGCGCCGCCTCGCCCCAGCCCTGGTCACCACGCTTGGGCGGCAGCGGCGCCGGTGCCGGCGCATCGGCGGCATTGAACGACACCATGTGGTCGCCATCGGCGGTCTGCGCGCGCACCGCCTTGTCGGCGGCGGTGACGTTGCCGGGATTCTCCAGCTGGCTGCAACCGGCCAGGCCCAGGCACAACAGGGGCAACCACCACGACTTGAGCAACATGAACGACCCGGTATCCGTACGAAGGAGCGCGCGCAGCGGCGCGTGAACACACAGTCTAGTGCGCGCGACCGTCGGCGCGGGAACCTGCCCTGAACCAGAGCGGCCGGCCTTCGCATTGCTGTCCGAAAATGGCGAGCCGGGCGCGGCCGCCGGGCATAGACTGGCCCCCATGGACACCGCCCTGCCCCTGGACTACGCCGCCTGCGAAAGCGCCCGCCTCGCCCGCGATGCGCGCTTTGACGGGGTCTTCTTCACCGCCGTGCGCAGTACCGGCATCTACTGCCGGCCGGTGTGCCCGGCGCCCGCGCCGAAGCCGCGCAACGTGGACTACTACCCCACCGCTGCGGCCGCTGCGGCTGCGGGTTTCCGTCCGTGCCTGCGCTGCCGCCCGGAACTGGCGCCGGAGGCCCAGGACGCGCTCAGCAACGAAACCCTGCAGCGCGCGTTGGCCCTGATCCACGATGGCTACCTGCAGGACGCCGCAGTACCGGCGCTGGCCACCCGGCTGGGCCTGAGCGCGCGCCAGCTGCAGCGTCTGTTCGTGGCGCGACTGGGCGCGGCGCCGGCGCAGATCCACGCCACCCGCCGGCTGTTGCTGGCCAAACAGCTGCTGACCGAAACGGCGCTGCCGGTGACCGACGTAGCGATGGCCGCCGGGTACAACAGCCTGCGCCGCTTCAACGCCGCGTTCGTGGACGGCTGTGGCATGCCGCCCACCGCCATCCGCCGCCAGCGCGGGGCCCTCGATGACGGCGCGCTGACCCTGCGCCTGGGCTATCGGCCGCCGCTGGATTTCGACGCGATGCTCGGCTTCCTGCGGCGTCGCTCGATTCCCGGCATCGAATGCATCGACGCGGACAGCTACCAACGCGTCATCGGCCCGCCCGAGCGGCCCAGCGTGCTGCGGGTCACCGCCGACCCCAAGCGCGCCGAGCTGCGCCTGCAACTGGGCCAGGTGGACCCGCGCGCCATCCCCGGGATCGTGCGCCGGGTGCGCCGCATCTTCGACCTCGATGCCGACCTGCGCATCGTGCACGCCACCCTGGCGCAGGATCCACTGCTTGCGCGCGGCATCGCCCTGCGCCCAGGGCTGCGCGTGCCCGGTGGCTGGGATGGGTTCGAGGTGGCGGTGCGTGCGGTACTCGGCCAGCAGGTCAGCGTCGCCGCCGCCACGACTCTGGCGCGCCGCGTGGTGGATCGGTTCGGGCAAGAGCTGGACGGCATGCCCGCCGGCCTGGACCGCCAATTCCCGACCCCGCAGGCGCTGGCCGAGGCGCCGCTGGAATCGATCGGACTGCCGAAGACGCGCGCCGCCACCGTCCGCGCCGTGGCGGCGGCGGTGGCCGAAGGCCGCCTGGATTTCGCCGCCGGCCAACGCCTGGAAAGCTTCGTCGAACGCTGCGTGGCCTTGCCCGGGATCGGGCCATGGACCGCGCATTACATGGCATTGCGCGCACTGGCGCTTCCCGATGCCTTCCCGGCTGGCGACCTGGTGCTGCAGCAGGTTCTGGGCGACGGAACACGCCTGAGCGAACGCGCCACCGAAGCGCGCTCGCAGGCCTGGCGACCGTGGCGCGCCTATGCCGTGCTGCACCTGTGGCACCTGTCTACCCCCACCTCTGGAGTGAGCCCATGACCCTGTTCTACGACACCTTCGACAGCCCGATCGGGGCCCTGACCGTGGCCGGTGACAGCCAGGGCATCCACCACATCCTGTTCGAAAACAACCGCTACGACGCCAAAGGCCGTGCGCAGTGGCAGCGCGATGCCGATGCACTGCGCGATGCACGCACCCAATTGCTGCAATACCTGCACGGTGACCGCCAGCGTTTCCAATTGCCGCTGGCACCGCAGGGCACCGAATTCCAGCTGCGCGTGTGGAAGGCGTTGGCCGACATTCCGTTTGGCCAGACCTGGAGCTACGTGGAACTGGCCCGCCACATCGGCCACCCGACCGCCAGCCGCGCGGTCGGTGCCGCCAATGGCCGCAACCCGCTGCCGATCGTGCTGCCCTGCCACCGGGTGATCGGCAGCAGCGGCGCCCTCACCGGCTTCGGCGGCGGGCTGCCTACAAAAGCTGCGCTGCTGCAGCTGGAAGCGCAAACCGGCGCGCTGTTCGCCTGATCGCGCACGCGGCGCACACCGCGCACGCGCTCTGACCGTGCCATGGGTTGTCTTCGCCGCGTCACTCCGCCGGACTATCATGGCCGGATGACTTCCGTCCGCCTTTCGTTGGCGCTTGCCGCCACCCTCGCGTTGACCAGCTGTGCCAGCGTTCCTTTCGACTCTCCGACGGCCGGCAGCACGCCGGTCGCCACGCCCGCCGCCGCGCCGAAGCTGCTGCTGGTGTCCATCGACGGCCTGCGTGCGGACATGCTCGACCGCGGCATCACCCCCAACCTGTCGCGCCTTGTCGACGGGGGCGTGCGTGCGCGCTGGATGACACCGTCCTATCCGTCCCTGACCTTTCCCAACCACTACACCCTGGTCACCGGGCTGCGTCCGGACCATCACGGCATCATCCACAACAGCATGCACGAGGATGCGCTGGGCAGTTTCCGTCTGAGCAAGCGCGAAGCGGTCAGCGATGCCCGCTGGTGGGGCGGCGAACCGATCTGGGTGGGCGCGGAAAAAGCCGGTGTTCGCACCGCGACATGGTCCTGGCCCGGCAGCGAAGCCGCCATCCAGGGCGTACGCCCCAGTCAGTGGCGCACCTACGATGCCAGCGTGCCTCTGCCCGACCGGGTGGACCAGGTGCTGGGCTGGATCGGCCAGACCGACGCCGATGCGCCGCGGCTGGTCACGCTGTACATGGAACAGGTCGACCACGCCGGCCACGACCACGGCCCCGATTCGCCGGAGTATGCCGCGGCGATCGGCGAAGTCGACATCGCCATCGGCCGGCTGCTGGACGGCCTGCAATCGCGCGGGCTGGACGCCAGCACCAACGTGATCGTGGTGTCCGACCACGGCATGGCCAGCGTGCCCGACGGCCAGACCATCGCGATTGAAGACATGGTCGACCCGACGATTGCCACCGATGTGTCGATGGGGCAGTCGGTGGGGTTTGCGCCTTTGCCGGGCAAGCGCCGCGAAGCCGAAAAGGTGCTGCTGGGTGCACATGCGCAGTACGACTGCTGGACGCGGCAGACGCTGCCGGCGCGCTGGCACTACGGCTCCAACCCGCGCATTCCGCCGATCGTGTGCCAGATGCACGAGGGCTGGAACGCGCTCCGCCGCGCCAGCGTGGCCACGCGCGCGCCCGGCACCCGCGGTTCGCATGGGTACGACAACGCCCTGCCGTCGATGCGCGCGGTGTTCATCGCCCGCGGCCCGTCGTTCAAGCAGGGCCAGACCATCGAAGGCTTCGACAACGTCGACGTGTACCCGCTGCTGGCGCGCCTGCTGGGCGTTCCAGCGGCGCCCAACGATGGGGATCCCGAGCGGTTGCTGCCGGCGCTGCGCTGACCCGGACACCGCGCGTGAGGCGAGGTGTCTGGTTGAGGCATAAAAAAAACGCGGCGCAAGCGCCGCGTTTTCCTCGACCCGCCAGGCGGGATCAACCGGCCTTGGCGACAGCCTTCTTGGCCACGGCCTTCTTCGCCGGTGCCTTGGCAACGGTCTTCTTGGCGACCGGCGCAGCTGCGCCCACGGCCACCTTGCTCACCACGTGCGAGCGCGAATTGCCGTAGCTGGCGTTGAAACGCTTGCCCTTGGCGGTCTTGCGGTCACCCTTACCCATGTCGTCAACTCCTTAGTCTGAAACCTGATTCTGATTACCCCGCACTGACACGGGTTCGGCGGGGCCGCCCTCTCAGGCGCCCCCGCGCACGATCTGGAAGCCTACCATGCGAGCTCTCAATGAGCACAGCTGGCGTCATGGACGTGGCCGTGGTTCAGGCGCAGGTTGACCAGGTGCGCAACGCCCACCAGCACGCCGCCCAGGGTCATCACCACCGCATGCGGCACGGCTGAATGGTGCAGCGGTGCATACAGCAGGCCGGCCCAGAGGGCGGTCAGCCCGGGCAACAGGAACCCCAATGCGCGCAGCGCGCCATGGCGGCGGTAGCCCCAGACCAGACTGAACAGCCCCAACAGGGTCACAAAGCAGACCAGGGCCAGTTCCACGCCGTCGCTCATCCAGACCGACAGGCCCAGCGACGGTGCAGCGGCCAGCAGAATCGGCAGCACTGCGCAGTGCACGGCGCACAGCAGGGAACCGGTGGCACCGAAGCGATCCAGCAGATGACGGACTCGAGCGAACAGGGGCATGACTTCCAGCAGGGTCGGCGAAGCGTTATGGAATAATATAACATCAATCCCGACGCGCACTCCCGTCCCTCCGCTCCTCTCCCTGAAACGCCCCGTTCCACCGTTCCCCGGGTTTCGCGCGCCCCACCATTGATACATTATAACATTTGACCGACGGACCCTTGCCCATGCGCTCTTCCCGCTCCCTTCAGCCGCACGCCCTGTCCCTGGCGCTCGCCGCGGCGCTGATTCCCTCGCTGGCGCTGGCCGCCGACGAGGCTGGCCAGCGTGACCACCACCTGACCGAACTGTCGACCGTGAAGGTGACGGCGTCACCGCTGCAGGGCGATGCCGAGTCGCTCGCACGGCCGGTGGACGTGCTCGCCGGTGAGCGCCTGGACGAGCAGAAGGCCGGCACCCTGGGCGATACGGTGGCCAAGCTGCCCGGTGTGCAGAGCACCTTCTTCGGCCCCGGCGTGGGCCGCCCGATCATCCGCGGCCAGGAAGGCCCGCGCGTGGCGGTGCTGTCCAATGGCATGGGCAACATGGATGCCTCCACGGTCAGCGCCGACCATGCCACCAGCATCGAGCCGTTCCTGGCCGACCAGATCGAAGTGCTCAAGGGCCCGGCCACCCTGCTGTTCGGCAGTGGCGCGATCGGTGGCGCGGTGAACGTGGTGGACGGCCGCGTCGCCCGCGAACTGCCGGACCGCCCGCTCAGCGGTCGCGCCGAACTGCGCGGCAATTCGGTCAATGACGAGCGCAGCGGCATGTTCCGCCTGGACGGTGTCAGCGGCAACGTCGTGCTGCACGTCGACGGCCTGGTCCGCAACGGCGATGACTACCGGATCCCCGGCTACGCGGTGATCGATGGCCTGGAAGACCACAGCGGTCACGACCACGAGGACGGTGACAGCGACGAGCCGCGTCGGGGCCGGCTGGACAACAGTTCGATCCGCACCCGCGCCGGCGGCGTCGGCGCCACTTGGCTGGGCGATGACGGCTACTTCGGCGTATCCGCCAGCACCTACCGCACCAACTACGGCATTCCAAACGGTGCGCACGTGCATGCCGACGACGACCATGATCACGACCACGATCACGACCATGGCGACGAGGAAGAAGGCGACGAGCACGACGTCCGCATCGACATGGTGCAGAACCGCTTCGAAGCCAAGGGCGGCATTTACCAGCCGACCTCGTTCCTGAAGAACATCAACCTGCGTACGGCCTACACCGACTACGAGCACACCGAACTCGAAGCCGGCACGCCGGCCACGCGCTTCACCAACCGTGGCATCGAAGGTCGCCTGGAAGCCGTGCAGGAACAGATCGGCGGCTGGGACGGCGCCTTCGGCCTGCAGTTCGGCAACAGCGACTTCGGTGCGAAGGGCGAGGAAGCGTTCGTGCCGGATACCGGGACGAAGAACATCGGCCTGTTCGTGCTGCAGGAGAAGCAGTTCGGTCCGTTCAAGCTCGAACTCGGCGGTCGCCATGACCAGGTCAAACTGGACCCGACCGGTGATTACCGCGCCCGCAAGTTCGACGCCACCAATCTCTCCGCGGCCGGCATCTGGACCCTCAACGACGCCGTGGATCTGCGCTTCGGCATCGACAGCTCCGAGCGCGCCCCGACCAACGAAGAGCTGTATGCGGCCGGTGCGCACATCGCCACCCGCTCGCTGGAGATCGGCGATGCGAACCTGAAGACCGAACGCGGCCAGCGCGTCGAACTGGGCATCCATACCCATAGCGACCGCGTCGACTTCTCCGCGTCGATCTACCAGACCAGGTTCAAGGACTTCATCTACCTGGCCGACACCGGGGTGGTGGAATCGCTGCCGGTGCGTCTGTGGACGCAGCAGGACGCCACCTTCAAGGGCGCCGAGGCCGAAGCGCTGTTCCATCTGTTCGAGGGCAACGCGGGCGATTGGGATCTGCGGGTGTTCGGCGACTATGTGAAGGCGGAGCTGGACGGCAGTGGCAGCCGCAACGTGGACATCGCCGTGCCGCACGGCGACCACAACCACAATTACAGCGTGGCGTTGGCCAACACCGGTTACCTGCCGCGGATCGCGCCGGGCCGGGTGGGCGCGGACCTGCGCTGGTCGCGTGACGGCTGGCGGGCATCGGTGGGCGCGGTGCGCTACAGCAGCCAGAAGGATGTGGCGCAGAACGAGGATCCGAGCAAGGGCTACACGCTGGTGGACGCACACCTGGCCTACCGCTGGGACCGCAACGACAGCAACAGTTACGAGATCTTCCTGGACGGCAGCAACCTGACCAACCAGGAAGTGCGCCCGCACACCTCGCTGCTGCGCGACTACTCCCCCCTGCCGGGCCGCGGCGTCGCCTTCGGTATCCGCGCCTTCTTCTAAAACACGCTTTGCGACTGGGGTCGTTTTATCACCCTGAGGGGGCCGAAAGGCCCCCTTTTTTTTAAGCCAAGAGCGCTGTTTCCGTTTGCTACCAAGCTGGGCGGGGGTGTGTGGGTTCACGGGACGCGCCGCAAGTCCCGCTCCGCGGCCCGGCCCAGCCGCTGGCGGCTGTGCGTTCGGACGCATGCGAGGCAGTGCCTCGCAAGCAATGCGCCCTCACCCTTGTACGCTCCGTCGCGCCATCCGTGGCGCTCAGGGTCCCGTGAACCCACACACCCCCACCCTCGACAGTTGGTTGGTGGCCGTGGAAAAACCGACAGCAACAACAACAACAAGATCAACAGCGAGAGCAACTACTAGAGCAACGGCCGCTCCGATAACCGATGCGAGCGGCGCAGTAAACAAAAGCCGCGATGCCCAGCGGTTTGCCAGCACGCGCGTGATCTGTGAGATGGGTGGCGGGTACGCGGTTCCAGGACCGTTGGGCGCCATGGATGGCGCCCACGAGCCCCCAGGGATGGGTTCACGGCGTGTCCTGGAACCGCGTACCCGCCACCCATTCAGGCCAACCACCGGCCACCGCCAAACCCGGCTTCGGCTTCGGCTTCGGCTTCGGCTCCAGCCCTGGCCCTGGCCCTGGCCCAGGCACTTGACCTTTTACGTGCATATACACGTATGATCCAGCCAGCCCACCCAGCGCGCCCCGCCATGGACCCCACCACCGCCAGCCCGTGCACCTGCTTCCGCCTGCGCCGCGCCTCGCGCCAGCTCTCGCAGATCTACGACAGCTACCTCGCGCCCGCAGGACTCAGCCTCAACGCCTACTCCATCCTGCGCCGCGCCCCCACCCCCCGACAGCTTGGCGACCTCGCCGACGCCCTCGGCATGGACCGCACCACCCTCACCCGCAACCTCAAACCCCTCCTCCTCGCCGGCTGGCTCCAGGAATACCGCGGCCACGACGCCCGCCAACGCCTCATCGCCATCACCCCCACCGGCAAAGCCATCCTGCGCCGCGCCCGCCCGCTCTGGCAGCGTGCCCAGACCCACATCGAAAACACCTTCGGCACCCGCCCCACCGCGCAGCTCAACACCCTCCTCGACCAGCTCGACCACGCCGTGGCAGAGGGAACCCCCGCATGACCGCCCCGACTGCCGCCCCGCGCGCACCGACCCTGCACTGGGGCCTGCTCGTCGCCGCCTCCGCCATCCTCATGGTCACCATGGGCGTACGCCAGACCAGCGGCCTCTACCTCGACCCCATCCACCGCAGCACCGGCGTCAGCATTGTTGAAATAAGCTCCGCCCTCGCCATCGGCCAGTTCGTCTGGGGCGCCGTACAACCCGTGTTCGGCGCCGTGGCCGACCAGCGTGGCGCGCTCCCCGTACTCCTGTTCGGCGGCGTCCTGCTCGCCATCGGCCTCCTGCTGGCCCCCTACCTCACCAGCCCCCTCGGCCTCAGCTTCAGCCTCGGCCTGCTAATGGCCGCCGGTGCCGGCGCCGGCAGCTTCTCGGTGCTGATCGGCGCCACCGCGCACCGCCTGCCCGCTGAAAAACGCTCCTTCGCCGCCGGCCTCATCAACGCGGGCGGCTCACTGGGCCAGTTCGTGTTTGCCCCGCTCGTACAGTGGATCATCAGCAGCGCCGGCTGGGCCCGCGCCATGTTCACCATGGCCGCCGTCACCCTGCTCTCCCTCCCCCTGGCCTGGCCCCTGCGCCGCCGTCCCGGCGACCATGCCGCCGGCGCCGGCACCGACGACGACGGCGGCCTGCGCGCACAACTGCGCCTGGCCGTGCGCGACCGCAGCTACTGGTGCCTGCACCTGGGCTTCTTCACCTGCGGCCTGCACATCGCCTTCCTGGTCACCCACCTGCCTGGCGAAATCGCCCTGTGCGGACTGTCGCCCACCGTCGCCTCCACCTCCATCGCGCTGATCGGCCTGTTCAACATCGCCGGCAGCCTCATCGTCGGCGCGCTCGGCCAGCGCTACCGCATGAAGTACCTGCTGTTCTGGATGTACGCCAGCCGCGCGGTGATGATCGGCGTGTACCTGGTCGCCCCGCCCACCCCGACCACCTTCTACGTGTTTTCCGCCGCGCTCGGCTTCACCTGGCTGGCCACCGTCCCGCCCACCGCCGGCCTGGTCGGCAAGCTGTTCGGGCCACGCTACCTGGGCACCCTGTTCGGCCTGACCCTGCTCTCGCACCAGCTCGGCGGCTTCTTCGGCGCCTGGCTGGGTGGCGTGGCCCTGGCCCATTCCGGCAACTACCTGTGGATGTGGTACGCCGACATCGCGCTGGCCGCCATCGCCGCCGTGGTCAACCTGCCGATCCGCGAAGCGCGCTATGGTTGCCACGGCGTCCCCACCTCCCGTTGATGCCGGTGCACCGATGACCCATTCCTTCCCTGCCGGTTCACGCCTGGACCGTGACGCCCTGATCGCCCTCATCGCGCGCATCCAGGCTGCAGCGGGCAGCGAACGGGACACCGATGCCGATATCCAACGGCTGGTCGACGCCGTGCTTGATCCGGACGCGGTGAACTACATCTTCTTCGAGGACCTGTCCGCGCCCCAGATCGCCGACCGGATCCTGCAGTACCGTCCACTGGCGCTGTGACCTGACGGCTTCACGCGCTGCAGACCTTTCCGCACCCTGCCCTACCCCCGCTGCACCGGCCCCTTCCGCTGCGGACATTTTCGTCCGAAAATGCCGCATGACCTCCCAACGTGCCGATGCGGCTGCGCGCCGCGCCCTCATCCTGGACGCCGCTGATGCAGTGTTCGGTCAGCATGGCGTCACTGCTCCGCTCGACCTGGTGGTCGAACGCGCGCAGGTCGGCCGCGCCACCCTGTACCGCAATTTCCCCGACCGCACCGCGCTGGTGGAAGCGCTGCTGCAACGCACGGTGGCGCGCATCAACCGCCAGGTGGAGAGCCTGGGCGAGCGCGATGACGCGTTGTTCGAGGTACTCGAAGGCATGGCCGCGCGCATCGTGCAGTCGCCTGCGTTGTCGGACTACTGGCGCGCGGTGGATCCGGATGAGCCGGCCATCAAGGCTGCCCGGCACACCATCTGGGGCCTGCTGGAAGCGCCGATCCAGCGCGCCATCGCCGCCGGCCTGTGCCGTGCGGATCTGCAGGTGACGGACATTTCACTGATCTCAGGCATGCTGGGAGCCGCGCTGCGTGGCAAATCCCGCGAAGAGCGGGCCAAGCTGGTGGCGCGCGCCCTGCAGTTGCTGCGTACCGGACTGCAGGGACCCGTCGACGCGGAGGGCTGATGGCGCAGTACCTCAAACCGATCCCGGACTGGGAAGACCACGAGAAGCCGACCCTGCCCGGCTCGGCGTCGATGCCGTGGCATCCCTGGCACCGGCGTGTGGCGTATGCCGCCGTCGCACTGCTGGTGGGTATCACCGGTGGCCTGGGCAATGCGCTGGTCACTGCCAACCTGCCCTTCATGCAGGGCCAGCTCGGCCTGACCCCGGCGCAAGGCAGTTGGCTGGTGGCCGCCTATGCGATGGTCAACGTCACCGCCAACCTGCTCGCCTTCAAGTTCCGGCAGCAGTACGGCATCCGCCTGTTCGCCGAAATCGGCTTGGGCCTGTATGCCGCGCTGGCGGTGCTGCACCTGTTCGTGGGCAGCTATGAAACCACCGTCCTGACCCGCGCGGCCAGCGGCTTTGCCGGCGCCGCCTGCAGCACCCTGGGCACGCTGTACATGTTGCAGTCGCTGCCGCGCAGATACACCGGCAACCTGCTGGTGATCGGGGTGGGCATCTCGCAGCTGGCCGTGCCGATCGCCTGGCTGGTGTCGCCCGGGCTGGTGGACACCGGCCAGTGGCACACCCTGTACCTGTTCGAGGCCGGCCTGGCCCTGTGCGCGTTCGCGGCGGTGGTGGTGCTGAAGCTGCCGCCGGGCGTGCAGATCAAGGCGTTCGAGCCGTTGGACTTCCTCACCTTCGCCCTGCTCGCCCCGGCAGTGGGCCTGCTGGTGGTGGTACTGGCCCAGGGCTACGTGCGCTGGTGGCTGGATACGCCGTGGCTGGGCTGGGCGCTGGTGGCCTCCATCACGCTGGCCACCGCCGGCTTCATTCTCGAACACTACCGGCGCAACCCGCTGCTGCAGACGCGGTGGCTGGCCAGCCTGCCGGTGCTGCACTTCATCGTCGGCGCGTTCCTGATCCGCTTCCTCACCACCGAGCAGTCATACGGCGTGGTCGGATTGATGCGCCAGCTGGGCATGGGGCCGGACCAGATGCGCCCGCTGTTCGGGGTGATCCTGGCCGGCGTGATCACCGGCATCGCGGCGGCCTCGCTCACCTTCGGCCCCAAGCGCATCATCGCCCAGTTGCTGATGGCCATTCTGCTTCTGGGCAGCGCCGCCCTGCTCGACCAGAGCCGCACCAGCCTGGACCGCCCGCACGATTTCTTCGCCAGCCAGTTCCTGGCGTCGGTCGGCGCCGGCATGTTCATGGGGCCGTTGATCATGCTCGGCATCACCCAGGCCTTGAAGCAGGGCGTGGACCACATGATCACCTTCCTGGTCACCCTGTCGATCACCCAGACCCTGGGCGGGCTGGCCGGCTCGGCGGTGCTGGGCACCTACCAGCTGCACCGCGAGCAGCTGTATTCCACGGCACTGGTCAGCCAGCTCGACCCGGCCGATGGCGTGGTCGCGCAGCGCCTGAAACAACAACAGCAGCTCTATGCCGGGGTGATCACCGACCCGGTGCAGCGCAGCGCGCAGGGCATGGCGCAGCTGGCGTTGACCGCCCGCCGCGAAGCCAACGTGCGCGCCTTCAATGATGTGTTCCGGCTCAGCGGCACGGTCGCGCTGGGCTTCCTGGGCTGGTTGCTGCTGCTGTCGGTGCGTACCGCCGTCCTCAAGCAGTGGCGCAAACGCCGCCCCTCCCCTCCAGTCGCGGCGCCGCTGCCCGCACCGCCCCGATGAGTCCCCCCATGCCCACACCCCCGCCCCGCGACGACAGCGCACCCGAGAACGTCAACCCGGCGCCGCCGACCGATGCCGCGCCCGCCGGCAGCGCGGCCGCGGCAGGCGCGGTGCCGCCGCCGAGCGCGCCCAAGTACCTCAAGCCCAGCACCCGCAGCGTGGTGATCATGATCGTGGTTGCGCTGCTGGGCATCGCGCTGATCCTGCGCGCATGGTCGCTGTGGCCGTTCGACAGCACCCGGGTGAGCACCGACAACGCCTACGTGCGCGGCCAGATCACCGTGCTGGCGCCGCAGGTCAATGGCTATGTCACCGAGGTGCTGGTCAAGGACTTCCAGCACGTCAAACAGGGCGATCCGCTGGTCCGCATCGACGACCGCATTTACAAGGAAAAGGTGGCCCAGGCCCAGGCCGACCTGGACAGTGCGAAGGCTGCGCTGGCCAACTCCGACCAGGCCCAGGCGCAGAACCGCGCGCAGATCGGTGCGGCACAGGCCAACCTTGTCGCCGGCCAATCGGAGCTGGCGCGGTCGCGCACCGAGCTCAAGCGCTATGAAGCACTCGCCGCGCAGCAGCTGGTGGCGCTCAGCGACCGCGACAAGCTGCGGACCGGGGCGCAATCGGCGCAGGCGGCCGTGCTGCAGTCGCAGGCGCAGATCCGCATCGCCGAGGAAACACTGACCTCCACCCAGGTGGCGCGCAAGGGTCTGGAAGCCCGCGTGGAAACCGCGCAGGCACAGCTGGAACTGGCCCGGATCGACCTGGCCAATACCATCATCCACGCCCCGCGCGACGGCCAGATCAGCGAAGCCTCGGTGCGCCTGGGCCAATACGTCACGGCCGGCTCGCAGCTGCTGTTCCTGGTGCCTGACACGCTGTGGGTGGTGGCCAACTTCAAGGAAGGACAGACCTGGAAGATGCGCATCGGCCAGCCCGCCTCCTTCAAGGTGGACGCGTTCGACGGTGAAAAGCTGCACGGGCACATCGAGCAGATCGCCCCTGCGACGGGCTCGGAGTTCAGCGTGCTGCGCCCGGACAACGCCAGCGGCAACTTCACCAAGGTGGTGCAGCGCCTGCCGATCCGCATTTCCATCGACCCGGACCAGCCGCTCGCCAAGCGGCTGCGCCCGGGCATGTCGGTGGTGGTGAAGGTGGATACGGCAGCAGACGGCAGTGACACCGCTGCGGCGGAGCGCCGGTGAAGTTCAACGCACTGGCGCAGAAGGCGGCCAAGGGCAGCGCGCCATCCGCTTACGGCGGTGCGCTGGAGGTGGAACACTTGATTGGCTTCGCCCGGGTCCACGGCACCGAGGGTGCGGCGGAGATCGAGCGCTTGAGCGTGCTGCACGGGTGGCTGGACGACGGTCTGCTGCCGGATGGCCGTCGCGTGGTGCCGTTCGGTCGATGGGCGACCGCCTGTGCGGCATACGCGCGCGACGGCGTTACCGGACTGCGCCCCCTGTTGGCGGATCCGGCGATGGCCAGCTTCGCCATCGGGATGCTTGAAGCAGTACGCACGCGCGACGCCATCACTGAACTGCTTGCCTATTGCGAACGTGCCGACTGGCACACGAGCAACGCGGACGCAGCGCCGTGGAGTGCGCTGGGTGCGTTGAACATGCAGCTGTCCTTCGAGGACAGTGTGCCGATCGATGCGACGCTTCAGCATGCGCTGTACGAAACGGCCGTGAAGGCATGGGGTGCAACCTCCATTGCACATCTGAAGGCGGTCGCGCTTTACGCCCTGCGCGGCGCGCCCTCGGCCGCATCGTTTGCGTGGGTCGATGCACTGGTCGTGGCCGATCCCGCGCTGGTATCCGCCCGCGGGGTCGTCCTGAAAAGCCTCAAACGCCGTCTCGATGCAAGCTACGCAGCCCCGGATGCCCGGAAGAGGCGTGAGATCGCGAAGGTCCGCAGCAGGGCCACCTGACGCACAGGGGCAGCCACGCATGGCGTGGCTCTACCCGGGGCAGGGTCGATCCGGGACATCGGGAAAAAAAAGCCGCGCAGGGCGCGGCGATTTTTGCAGCGAACGCACCGACCAACGGTCGGTACCTACCCGGCGCAGCGCGCGCAGAGGCCGTGCACTTCCAGGGTCTGCGCCTGCGGCTGGAAGCCCAGCTCCTTGGCGCGCTTTTCCAGCTGGCTCACGATGTCCTTGTCTTCCAGTTCCACCGCACTGTGGCAGCTGTTGCAGATCAGGAACGGCACCGAATGCTGCGCGCTGCTGGGATGGTGGCAGGCCACGAACGCGTTGACCGATTCGAGCTTGTGCACGAAACCGTTGGCCATCAGGAAATCCAGCGCGCGGTACACCGTGGGCGGGGCGTCGGCACCGACGCCCTTGCCGCTGCGCACCCACTCCAGCAGTTCGTACGCCTTGACCGGCTTGCCGGCCTCGGCGATGAGACGCAGCACGTTGGCGCGGATCGGGGTCAGGCGCAGCCCGCGTTCCGAGCACACGCGCTCCACCACCTTCACGAAGTCGGATGCGTCGTGGACGTGGTGGTGCGGAGCGGTACAAGCGGTTTTGGCAGGCATGCGCGGTCTCCTGTGGTCAGGCCGTCGGTACTTTAGTGAGTGCGACGTCGATGCGTTTCAAGGCCTCTTCACGCCCGGCCAGGAACACCGTCTGCGAAATGTCCGGGCTGACCTGGGTGCCGGTGATGGCCACGCGCAGCGGCTGGGCCACCTTGCCCATGCCGATCTCCAGCGCCGTGGCCACCTCGTGCAGCGCCACCGACACGCCCTCGGCGGTCCAGTCCGCAACCCCCGCCAGAAGCTCGCGGGCCTTGCCCAGCGCCAGTTCCGCGCCCGGCTTGAAGTGCTTGGCCACGGCCGCCTCATCGTACTCGGTCAGCGGCTGGTACCAGACCACCGCCTTCTCGGCCATTTCCTTCAGGGTCTGCACGCGGTCGCGCAATGCCACCACCACGTCGGCCGGGGCCGGGCCGGCGGCCAGATCCAGGCCGAGCTTGTTCAGCTGGTAGACCAGGTGCGGGGCAATGCTGTCCGGCGTTTCGGTCTTCAGGAAGTGCTGGTTGACCCAGCCCAGCTTGGCCATGTCCAGGCGCGCGGCCTTGGAATTGCAGTTGGTCACGTCGAACAGGTCGATCAACTCCTGGCGGCTGAACAGCTCCTGGTCACCGTGCGACCAGCCCAGCCGGGCCAGGTAGCTCAGCAGCGCGTCGGGCAGGTAGCCGGCGTCCTTGT
>Ga0213828_1001463_pt1 | contig 19219 bp, 21 predicted proteins | sample MC6MC0897MG_FD_180664 | JGI IMG/M metagenome (GOLD analysis project Ga0213828, IMG submission 180664) | Enriched soil aggregate microbial communities from Iowa State University, Ames, United States - MC6-MC0897-MG | ecosystem: Environmental > Terrestrial > Soil > Unclassified | place: USA: Iowa... | reverse complement strand
CCCATCCCCCCACCATATTATCTACAACACCCCCCCAATTATTCAGAGCCTCATCGTTCCTAACGCTCGGCAACTGAACCATCACCTTACTTCGGCTTGGTCCGATAAGTCGGCCGGTACTCGGTGTAATACACGGTGTTGTCTGGAATATCCTTGTTCACGAACGCCTGGGCGCCGATCGTCACGTTGTTGCCGATATTGATTTCACCGACGATGCAGACGTTTGCGCCGATTTCGACGTTGTCACCGAGGCGCACGTGACCTTGGGTATAGTCCTTGGAACCGATGGTGGTGTTCTGGCGAAGGCGAAGGTTTCGGCCGATGATGGCCCGATGGGTAATGACGATGCCGATGCGATGCGAGAAGCAGATACCCGGACCGATTTGTGCCGACAAACCAATGTCGATGTTGTGCTCGCGGATCAGTTTTCGATTTATCCGCTTTGCCCACTTCTTGTAGTTCCAGAACCCGCGAGGCTTGTTGTGCAGGTACTGGGCAATCCTGAACCAGAAAACGTAGTGGTACCGTTCTTTGGCCAGAACCCTGTTGATCAGGGTGCTCAGTTTTACGCTGCCGTCTTCCTTGGTAGCAATTTCCTCCTTCAGGTAAGCGCACAGCTCCTTGAAATCCCTCATTTATCTTTCCGAATATTGGCCGATTGTGACGGCGTTAATCATGAGGCGGATTATGTCAGGGCTGAAATAGTATCGATACAGATCGTTATGCCCGATCGCTATCTGGAGAAGTGGTGGGATGGAGAGAGCATTGCCTTCAGTGCAAGCAAGTCAATTCAGGGAAGTGCACCGTTTAATCCATGAGCCGCCGGCAGTAAACTCCTGGCTCAGGCCGCCGGCCCATTCGGATCGCTACGCCACCGCGCAGATCCAGCGGTGATTCTGCCGATAAGGCGCGCGAGTGAAGTGGACATCTGCAACCAGATTCAAACCGCGCTCCTTGAGCGCTTCGGTCAGTTGTACGAGTGTCTCTGCCTGGATAGTCATTGCTGTTACCTCGTCAGATTGACTGCGTTCATGATTCTTGACCGGGCAGGCAACTGACTAATTCAAACTTTCTCCGGCGAATACTTTTTGCCAGCAGGACAGCAACGAATGCCGAAAAAACCACCCGTCGCCCGAGAGGCCGCCACCGCTGCGGACATCGAGCGCGCCATCCAGGCCTTGAACAAAATGGCCGAACGTCTGTGGGGCGATGGTCGAGAAGCAGAAGCCAAAGCGCTGCTCGACGCGCTGGATGCCTTGAACCGGGCGCTCGACCGGATCCGCATCGGCGAGAGTCGCCGAGCGGTGACACTCCATTGAGTCTTACGGCTTGAGAATCAACACGGGCTCACCCTTCTTCACAATGTAAGTCGCCAACTCCGAGCCCTTGTCCGAGCCAATGTTTTTGGCGATATGCGCAACCCCTTCCGGGATGAACAGCGAGTCACCCGCCTTCAGCGTCACCGGTGCCCTGCCCTCCAGTTGATATTCGAAAGTGCCGCTGATCACGTACGCCACCTCGACGCCCGGATGTGCATGCCTTGGTGAAGCCACGCCGGAATCGAAATCGACCCGCGCCTGGATCACTTCGCGATCCGCAGCGCCGAGGTCCTGGCGAACCAGATCGGTGCGGCTAAGTCCTTGCTGCCAGCTCTTGGGTTGCGTGTCAGCGGCCTGTGCGATGCCGGTCAGGGAAGCGAGAATGACGGTGGTTGCCAGAAAGAATGGACGGCGCATGATGTAGCCCTCTTGTACGTAGTGGTGGTGTGACCTCTACTGTGTGCGGGGCATGTAGCGTGGATGTGTCGTGAACCCGTTGTTTGTTATTGGCATGTGTATCCGGCCGGGATTGATACACGCTTATACAAACGTTTCGCCGCTTTGGCACTGCGCCAACAGCCATGTCCTCAAGGCGACGATTTTCTTCGAGTTGGCGGTTTCATGGGGCGTCACCAGATAGAAGCCCAGATCATCCTTCAGGCGCAAAGCGAAAGGCGCCACCAATCGCCCGGCTCGCAGGTCGTCGTCGACATAGGTCGAGCGCCCGATGCACACGCCCTGCCCGTCAACGGCTGCCTGCACCGCCATCATCGCCAGGTCGAAGGTCAGTCGCGACCCTTTGGCCAGTTTCGCTGGCTGATCCGCCGCGCTCAGCCAGGTGTTCCAGTCTGCGGCGGTCATGCCGCTGACTTGCAGCATCGTGTGGTTGGCCAGGTCAGCCGGCGTCTGTAAGGCCTTCCCACCCTCGAGCAAGGCCGGACTGCACACCGGGAAGATCTCATCGGACATCAGCCAGTCCGCACGCAAGCCCTTCCAGTCACCGCGACCATAACGAATCGCCGCATCAATCCCGCCTTGGCGAAAATCCACCAGATCGGTGGCGGCGCTGACCCGCACATCAATATCAGGGAACGCCTGCTGAAACGCCGGCAGACGCGGCAACAACCATTTGGACGCCACCGACACTAATGTGCTGATGGTCAGCACCGTGTTGTCGCATGTCGCGAACAACTGCTCCGTCGAGTAGCGCAACTCATGAAACGCCGAGCGGATGCCCGGCAAGTAAGCCTGCCCGGCATCCGTCAGTGCCAAGCCGTCCTTGAGCCGCAAAAACAGCGACACACCAAGCTCCGTCTCAAGCCTGCGAATCTGATGGCTGATGGCAGTTTGCGTGACGTTCAACTCTTGCGCAGCCTGGGTAAAGCTCATGTGCCGCGCGGCGGACTCGAAGGCTCTCAAGCCATTCAAGGAAGGTAGTCTGGCGACCATATGGCGTTAAACACTCATGAGATTTTGTCATACGCTATCACTTGAAATGACCTTTGCGAAACGCTCAGTGACGATGGATTCTGGCGCCTTCTTTCAAAAAGGATCTGCCATGAAACTGTATTTCGCGCCGATGACCTGCTCGCTGTCATCGCACATCGTGTTGCGGGAACTGGGCTTGCCGTTCGAGCTGATTCGCGTCAATAACCACAGCAAGCGCACTGCCGATGGCCGCGACTTTCGCGAGATCAATCCCAAGGGATACGTGGCTGCCTTGTTGCTGGATAACGGCGAGGTATTGACGGAGGGGCCGGCGATTCTTCAATACCTGGCCGATCAGGTTCCGCAGCATAAACTGGCGCCGGCCAATGGCACGTGGGAACGCTCGCGTTTGCAGGAGCATCTGAACTTCATCAGCAGCGAAATCCACGGCGCGAGCGCGCCGCTGTTCAACAATGAGATCCCGGAGTCGATCAAAGCGATCTTCAAACAAACACTGTTCAAGCGCCTGGACTTTCTCAGCCAGACACTCGCCCCCCAGGACTATCTGATGGGCACATTCACCGTGGCCGACGCTTATTTGTTCACTGTCTTGCAGTGGCTGCCGACCTTCAATATCGACATTGAAAACTGGCCGGTACTGGCGACCTACATAAAGCACATAGCCGAGCGCCCAAGCGTACGCTCGGCCATCGCGGCAGAACAAGCCACACATCCGGTCTGATCCGTGCCGATACGCAAACGGGCGATGTCGCCAATGAATCTGTAAACTGGCGCGATTTACTCGCTCAGACAAGGGATCAACATGGCCAGCCAAGACATCACCTTCACCCCTGATCCTGACGCAGACTCCATTTCTTCCGACGTAGCGACCTTCGCTGGGATCATGGTGTCGACCCAGATCCCGACCCGCGCCGATGGCACTCTGGAACTGGGTGGTATCACCGAGCAAAGTGAGTGCACATTGCAAGCGCTGAAAGTCGCCCTGGAACGCGCCGGCAGCTCGATGGACCGGGTCATGCACCTGACCATTTACCTCACCGACATGGCTGATCGCGCGGCATTCAACGAAGTTTACAAACGCTACTTCGCCAAGCCATGGCCGGTGCGTGCAGCGGTGGGGGTGGCGTCGCTGGCGGTTGAAGGGATGCGCGTGGAAGTCACCGCAATGGCCGCCATGGCCTGAGACTCACCGCACAACCCAATGTGGGAGCGAGCTTGCTCGCGAAGGCGGCAGCGCATTCAATATCAATGGAGACTGAACTGACGCTTTCGCGAGCAAGCTCGCTCCCACAGGGCTGTGCAGTGTCAGCTGCCATCGGGCAGCACAGGCGTGCCGGGCGTGCATTTCACGGGTAGAATGCGCGCCTAACCGTGACAGCCTGACTAAAAAAACTATGTCCTTGCCCAAGCATCATCTGGAATTGCTCAGCCCTGCCCGCGATGTCGCCATCGCCCGCGAGGCGATCCTGCACGGCGCCGACGCCGTGTACATCGGCGGCCCGAGCTTCGGTGCGCGCCACAACGCCTGTAACGAAGTCGGCGAAATCGCCGAACTGGTGGAATTCGCCCGCAAGTACCACGCGCGCATCTTCACCACCATCAACACCATCCTGCACGACAACGAACTGGAGCCGGCGCGCAAGCTGATCCATCAGCTGTACGACGCCGGTGTCGACGCGCTGATCGTTCAGGATCTCGGCGTAATGGAGCTGGACATTCCGCCGATCGAGCTGCACGCCTCGACCCAGACCGACATCCGCACCCTTGAGCGGGCGAAGTTCCTCGACCAGGCCGGATTCTCGCAACTGGTCTTGGCCCGCGAGCTGAACCTGCAGGAAATCCGCGCGATCGCCGACGAAACCGACGCTGCCATCGAATTCTTCATCCATGGCGCGTTGTGCGTAGCCTTCTCCGGGCAGTGCAACATTTCCCACGCGCAGACCGGGCGCAGCGCCAACCGTGGCGACTGCTCGCAGGCCTGCCGTTTGCCGTACACCCTGAAAGATGAAAAGGGTGGCGTGATCGCTTACGAAAAACACCTGCTGTCGATGAAAGACAACAACCAGAGCGCCAACATCCGCGCCCTGGTCGAAGCCGGTGTGCGTTCGTTCAAGATCGAAGGTCGCTACAAGGACATGGGCTATGTGAAGAACATCACCGCCTATTACCGCCAGCGCCTCGACGACGTGCTCGAAGACCGTCCGGACCTGGCCCGAGCCTCTAGCGGCCGCACCGCGCACTTCTTCCTGCCTGACCCGGAAAAGACTTTCCACCGGGGTAGCACCGATTACTTTGTCACTGATCGCAAGATCGACATCGGCGCCTTCGACTCGCCGACCTTCACCGGTCTGCCAGTGGGCACAGTCGAGAAAGTCGGCAAACGCGACATGCAGGTCATCACCCACGAGCCGCTGTCCAACGGCGATGGCTTGAACGTGCTGGTGAAGCGCGAAGTGGTCGGTTTCCGCGCCAACATCGCTGAAGCCAAAGGCGAGTTCGAAGAAGACGGCGAGAAGCGCTACCGCTACCGCGTCGAGCCGAACGAGATGCCGGAAGGCTTGTACAAGCTGCGCCCGAATCATCCGTTGAATCGCAACCTCGATCACAACTGGCAGCAAGCGCTGCAAAAGACCTCTTCCGAGCGTCGCGTGGCCCTGAGCTGGGTCGCGCGTTTGCGTGAAGAACAGCTGGAAGTCACCGCCACCAGCGAAGAAGGTATCAGCGCCAGCGTGACCCTCAACGGTCCGTTCGGCGTGGCCAACAAGCCTGAGCAAGCGCTGGAACAGTTGCGCGATCTGCTCGGCCAGCTCGGCACCACGCAGTACCACGCCACCGACATCAAACTGGATGCGCCACAGGCGTTCTTCATCCCTAACTCGCAGCTCAAGTCGCTGCGCCGTGAAGTGATCGAAGCCCTGACCGCCGCCCGTGTCGCTGCGCATCCGCGTGGCGGCCGTAAAGCCGAAACCAGTCCGCCGCCGGTGTACCCGGATTCGCACCTGACCTTCCTCGCCAACGTCTACAACCAGAAGGCGCGGGACTTCTACCACCGCCACGGCGTGAAGCTGATCGACGCGGCGTATGAGGCGCACGAAGAGCCGGGCGAAGTGCCGGTGATGATCACCAAGCACTGCCTGCGTTTCTCCTTCAACCTGTGCCCGAAACAGGCGAAAGGCGTGACCGGCGTGCGCACCAAAGTCGCGCCGATGCAGTTGATCCACGGCGATGAAGTACTGACGCTGAAGTTCGATTGCAAGCCGTGCGAGATGCACATCATCGGCAAGATGAAAGGCCACATCCTCAACCTGCCGCAACCGGGCAGCGTGGTCGGCCATATCAGCCCCGAAGACCTGATGAAAACCATTCCGCGCGCACCGCACTGAGTGGTTGGCGAGTACGGTGCTTCGGCGCCGTACTCGCCCGCCCTTCTGCGAATACAGCAAATCGCAGGCATAAAAAAACGCCAACTTCTTGCGAAGTTGGCGTTTTTTCGAATATGGCAGGGGCGGCTGGATTCGAACCAACGCATGGCAGGATCAAAACCTGCTGCCTTACCGCTTGGCGACGCCCCTACTGCTCTTCCCAGCTACTTCGTTAGGTTCGCTGTGAGAACGGGGCGCAATTTACCAAGGTTTTTTGGCTTTGGGAAGCGCGAAGTGAAATATTTTTTGTTTTAAAACAGCGACTTATTATTTTGGCTTGAATCAGGTCCATGCTGAGTCGGTTTCGCCGCCGTGTATCACACTGTGTACGAACCCTCTCGCGACACATCGACTTTCGATAAAGCCGTTCTTCGACACAGGCCAGATACGTCCCAACGCTCAAATGCACGCAAGGTTTCAAGGGTTCATTCAGACCCCGTGGCCAAAGGCTCGCAAAGGAGACGTCACCATGAAGATGGCACTGCACACCCGCAAAACCGCGTTCGGTTTGTCGATTCTGGCTTTGTCGTTGTTCGGCGCTTTTGGCAGCGCTCAGGCGCAAACCTCTGAGCCTGCGGCCGCCAGCTATTCCGCGCCCTCGCCCTTCGGCCCGCTCAAGCATGTTAAGGCCGGCGTGCTCGACGTGGCCTACGCCGAAACCGGCCCTGCCAATGGTCCGGTGGTGATCCTGCTGCACGGCTGGCCCTACGACATTCACAGCTACGACGAAGTCGCGCCGTTGCTCGCGGCCAAGGGTTATCGGGTGTTGATGCCGTATGCGCGCGGTTATGGCGATACGCAGTTCCTCTCCAAAGACACCCTGCGCAATGGTCAACCGGCGGCGCTGGCCAGTGACGTCATCGACTTCATGGACGCGCTGAAGATCAAGCAAGCGGTGCTCGGCGGTTATGACTGGGGCGCGCGTTCGGCGGACATCGTCTCGGCGCTGTGGCCGGAGCGGGTGAAAGCGCTGGTCTCGGTCAGCGGTTATCTGATCGGCAATCAGGCCGCCGGGCAAAACCCGCTGCCGCCCAAGGCTGAATTGCAGTGGTGGTATCAGTTCTACTTTGCGACGGACCGTGGCCGCGCCGGGTATGAGAAGAACACCCACGACTTCGCCAAATTGATCTGGCAGACCGCTTCGCCGCAGTGGAAGTTTGATGACGCCACGTTCGACCGCAGCGCCAAGGCGCTGGAGAACCCGGATCATGTCGATATCACCGTGTTCAATTACCGCTGGCGTCTGGGCCTGGTGCAGGGTGAAGCGAAATACGCGGCACTGGAACAGAAACTCGCCACCGCGCCTTCGATCAGCGTGCCGACCATTACGCTTGAGGGTGACGCCAACGGAGCGCCGCACCCGGCGCCAGAGGATTACGCCAAGCGTTTTACCGGCAAGTATCAGTTCCGTTTGATCAATGGCGGGATCGGGCACAACTTGCCGCAGGAAGATCCGCAGGCGTTTGCCAAGGCCGTGATTGATGCGGATCACCTGTAGAAACAAACAAGCAGTCAGCCGCAATGGCTGACTGCTTGATTATTTGAGGGTGGAATTGAGGCTGGAGGGATGGTCACGTTTTGCAGATTCCTTGCCTGAACGGGCGTCATCGCGAGCAGGCGAACGCCTACAGGGGGAACGCATTTCAAATGTAGGAGTGAGCCTGCTCGCGATGACGCTAGAACAGACACCCTCAACCCCGACTAACGTGCGCAATCACTCGGTTGGCACAACCAGATCCAACGCTTTGTTGACTGCCAACTCTCCCAACATGACCACTTGCGCAATGCCCAGCAGCGTATGGCGGTTTGATCCCTCCAGCACGCCGGCAAAATTGCCGAGCATGACCGTGGCCGACGCCAGCGAACCGCTGGCATTGCTCAGCAAGGACTCGGCGTCGGATTGCGGGTTAACCATGAACATCGTGCTGGGCGTGTAGGGTGTGGCCATAATCGCGGCAGGCAACAGGTAATGGTCGAGCGCCCGTTCTGCCGCTTCGTGCAGCTTTCTTGAATTGGGCGATGCGTACGGCGATACCAGGTCGGTGACCGGTGGTTCGGGTGGCTGAGACATCTGCTGAAACTCCAGACAAGAACCGTTTTGCGGCTCTTTGATAGAAGGCGTGAAGCGCCGTGATCGCGGACGCTTCCGTGCAAATGAGGGCGCGAGCGCCCTCACCCATCTGCATCGCGACTAGTGCGGCAAGCGCTGGTTATCCAGAACTCGGCCGACCACCAGTTCACTGAGCATGATCACCTGTTGCAGGATCAGCATCTTTTTGCGCTGTGAAGGATCGATCACGTCGGCGAGATCTCGGGCCATGTCACTGGCGCAGGACAAGGTTTCAGTGGCTTCGACGAGCAGGGTTTCGTTATCCACCGTGGGGTCGATCAGGTAGATCTTGCCGGTTTTTCGGGTGGGTATTGAGGTCTTCAGCGCGGAGGGATTGAGGTAGAAGTTGATCGCGCGGTCGGTGGCCTCTTTGATGTTTTGAGGTTCGAGCGCGGCGTCGTAGGGGATTGGATCGGTTTCTGGCGGGTTTGGCGTAATTTTGAACATAGATGACACTCGCTTAGCAAAAAATAAGGAGCCATCACTCACGCTACCAAACGAGGGTGGTGACCATTGCGCAGGTTGGTAGACCGGTCTAAGCGAGTAAACCCCGGCGCTCCCGAAAGAGCCCCACGCATGGCCACCATATAAAACCGAGCCTCGAAAAGAGACTGCATATAGCGGCGCATTACGCTTAGAAAACGGGCTACCAAACCCGATCACTGTTTTGCAGTGACAGGGAAACGATACAGCCCGCCTCAAGGCGCGTAAGCCGGCGGATTCTGGCGTACGCGTAGGCAACGGCGCAAGGTGCTGTAGCCGTTATGGCGTAACAGTGCGTGTAAGTTAAACGTGTGTGGGTGATGGCGTTTAAAAGCCCCTCACCCTAGCCCTCTCCCAGAGGTAGAGGGGACCGACCGTGGTGTTTGGGAGAGGTACGCCGACGTGTGATTGCGCGGTGCACTCTGGTTGGGAAACGGCTGTCGTTATTTGACCAGCCGTTTTTCTTTGGAAGGTCTGTAGCCGAAATACGAGCTGTAGCATTTGCTGAAATGACTCGGCGAGACGAAGCCGCACGCGACCAGCACTTCCACTTGTGAAAGCTCGGTGTGTTGCAGCAAGCGCCGTGCTTCGGTGATGCGCAGTTCCAGGTAATAACGCTGCGGCGTGGTGCCCAGTTGCTCCTTGAACAAGCGCTCCAACTGACGACGGGATCGGCCGGCATACACCGCCAGTTGCTCCAGCTCCAGCGGCTCCTCCAGATTGGCGTCCATCAGTTTCACCACTTCACGCAGCGGCGCACTGACGCAGAGGTTTTCATCCGGTTTGATCCGGCGGTAGCGCGATTCCTCGAAGGCGAGGATGTCTTCGATACCTTCGACCAAGGCTTTGCCGTGCAGGCTCTTGATCCAGTCCAGCGCCATGTGGAAAGCCCCGGACGGACTCGAGGCCGTGAGTCGGTCGCGATCGATCACGTAAGGCTCACTGCTGACATGGGTGGCTTTGGCGATCTCGGTCAGCGCCGGGCGGTGTTCCGGGTGGATCGCGCAGCGATAGCCGTCGAGCAATCCGGCGCGGCCGAGAAACCACGAACCGTTCCATAACCCGGCGAGCGAGATGCCGCGCTCCGCTGCGGATCTGAGCAAGCCGATGAACTCATCACTCGCGCGCAGTTCGGTGCGATACCCGCCACACACCACCAGCAGATCCAGTTGCGCCAGCGCGGCTGAATCCAGACGTGCATCGGGGCGGATCACCAGGCCCAGGTCACTGATGACTTCACCGTCACCCAAACCAAACGTGCGCGAAGAAAACAGCCCCGGGCGCAGCAGGTTGGTGGTGACAACCGTATCCAGCGCTTGGGTAAAGGCCGGCAGTGAAAAGTGCTCGAGCAGCAGAAAACCGGTGCGGGTCAGGCGCGTGTCATCCGCGCCTTGCTCATTCAGATAGCGGAGGTTTTTCCCCTTCATGCCTCCGCTGAATTGGCGTCGTTCGATCAAGTTGTGGTCCATCGGTCATGTTGTTATGCGCCGATAGTTGGCTTGATCGGTGAAAGAGTCAATCACGCCTGTGGTGGATGGCGGGTGACGCAGTGACCTGCGCCACCACTGGGGCGATGGCAGCGATACGAATCCAGACTCAAACAGCCGAGAAAAACCCGGCGCCTAAACGTCCCTCGAGACGCCCACACAGCACGTAGTGCTGATAGCCGCTGGAGAACGATCCCTGGGAAATCGCGATCCTGACATCGTCATTCAATCGAAGGTATTGGGCTTCATCAAAGTTTTCTGCGCTGACTTCGCCGGCACGCCCGAGCCGCTCGCTGTCCACCGTGAGACCCTGGCTGGCGAAGTGCTCGAAATCGATGATGCGATTCACCGCGTGGCGCTCCAGCACTCCCTGATTGGGATGCATCGAGTAGATATGCAGGCCTTTATTGGCGCAGCGGTCGCACATGTCGACACAGTTTTTCTGCGTGGATTTGCGCCGCGTCAGTTCTGCAAGCGGCATGTCGAGGTACTTGCCGACCTGATACTCGGTCTGATTGAAGATCGTGCAGCACAGCACCGTGTTGCCATTGCAGTCGATGACCAGCCAGTCATCCTTGAGCGTGCACGCCATCTTGGGAAAGTTCTGGATGACGTTGACGAGATCGTCGTACGGCGGCAGTGCGAGGCGTTTCAGGGTATCAAGGTCGGTAGGCGTGACAGACGGGTCACGCTCGACAATGGCCAGTGTCTTTTCCAGCGGCATCATCACGGAATACCCGGTGGTGAACATGAAGCCAAGACGTTCACTGAACTCGCGCATCAGTGATTCTTCTTCGATGTTATCCAGGTAGCGGTGATAGTAAACATCAACGCGGGTCCTCAGACCGAGGCGCTGTTTGATCTCCTGCAGGGCGATCATGTTTTGTTTTACTACTTCGATATCGCCGCCAACATGGCCCTTTTCGTAGGTCTCCTGGTAAAAACCCGAGAGCGAAATACGGAAGTAACTCGGCTCGGCCATCAAGGCCTTTTCCATATTCTTGGCGAGGTTCAGGTTGGTGCTGATGCCGCTGCCCAGGCCGGCAGCATTGATGACCTCGATAAACTCGCCAATTTTTGGATGAATCAGCGGCTCGGTCCAGTTATAGAGGTAGATCGTGTTGACGCCCTCTGTCTTGGCCTTATCGACAATCTGCTTGAACATGTCGAGCTGCATGGCTTTTTTGAAATTGAGATTTTCCGAGTTGCCCATTGGGCAGGACGGGCAGCTCAGATTGCACGCACCGACGATATCGATGTACATATTCATGCGGGTGAAGCTCCTAGAATTGAAAGCCATGCATCTCATCACTACGGGCTTTCAAGTCGCCTGATTGTGTTGGTATTTTGACGGCACTGGCACAGCAGCTAGCAATAACTGCACCACAATGCTGCTACGCCATCAACTCAACGACCCAATCGATGAACACACGCAATTTCAGACTGACATGCCGGTTCGGCGGATACGCGATGTAGAGCGGCATCGGCGCGAGTTTCCAGTCTTCGAACAGCGGCACCAGCTCACCGCGCGCCTCGTGGGCGGCAGACATGTATTTGGGCAGCCATAACACCCCCATGCCCGCCAGACCTGCCGCGAGATAAGCGTTGCCGTCATCGACTGCCAACACGTGACGACCCTTGACTTGCAGGTTTTCGCTGGCGTTGTGCAAGGCGTACGGTACCGGTCTGCCGGTGCGTGCCCAGAGAAAAGCGACGACCCGATGATGGCTGTCTTCCAGGTCCCGTGGATGCGCAGGCGTACCGGCACGGGCCAGGTATTGCGGCGCGGCAAACACGCCCAGTTCCAGATCAGCGACCTTGCGCGCCATCAGCGACAGATCCATGAGTTCGCCCCCGCGCACCACGCAGTCGACGTTCTCATCAATGATGTCGACGATGCGGTCGCTGACGCCCATGTCGATCTGAATGTCCGGATAACGCGCGTGAAACTCAGGCAGCGCCGGCACCAGAATCAACCGTGCGAACGGACTCGGAACGTCCACGCGCAATCGCCCTTTGGGCAACGCCGCCGCGCCGGGCAGGCTGGTTTCGGCGTCGTCCATATCCGCGAGTAACTTGATCACCCGTTCGTAATAAACGGCGCCATCGGCGGTGACGTTGACCTTGCGCGTGGTGCGATTGAGCAATTTCACCCGCAGCCGCGCCTCCAACTGCTGAACCAGTTGGGTCACGGTGGTCTTGCTCATGTGCAAGGTTTCCGCCGCTTTGGTGAAACTCCCCGCCTCGACCACTCGGGCAAAGGCCTGCATTGCGTCAAAACGGTCCAAGCTGCGCCCCCCGATTGTTTGGATTTTACAAACAGTGAACGCCAAGCTTGCGCGTTTATCGGTCAGCTGCAAATACCTAAAGTGGCCCCCATCAACTCACCGATGGAGACACCCCCGATGACTCAGCGCGATGTAGTTTACCCACCCGCACGACGCACGCTCTATGAACGCCATCGCTACTCGCCGGCGATTCGTTCCAACGGATTCCTGTTTGTCTCAGGGCAAGTCGGCAGCACCGAGGACGGCACGCCCGAACCGGACCTGGAGAATCAGGTGCGCCAAGCCTTCAACAACCTGAATGCGATTCTCACCGAGGCCGGTTGCAGCTTTGACGACGTGGTCGATGTCACCGTGTTCATCGTCGATCCGCCGTCGAAATTCGAGACGATCTGGAATGTCGTGCTGACAGAGTTCTGGGGCGACGCGCCGCATCCGACGGTGACAGCGGTGGGCGTGACGTGGCTGTACGGGTTTGATTTCGAGATCAAGGTGATTGCGAAGCTGCCTGGATCCTGAGATGCATCAAACCTGCAGGAGCTGCGGCACGCTGCGATCTTTTGATGTTGACCTTTAAAATCAAAAATATCGCAGCGTGCCGCAGCGCCTACAGGGACAGGGCGTAAAACATCGTAAAGCTCCAATGCTGGCCTTTGCCGCCTCGAATGCGTATAACCTCGCCGTTTCGTCTACCCTGACTTTGCGCCCCGCGTTGATCCTGCAGCGGCGGCCTATCGCCTTTTGACGCTTACGAAACGGAGAATTCCATGCTCAAACGCACCCTGGCACTGACCGCCGGCCTGGCCCTGTCCTTTTCTACCTTGATGGTGCAAGCCGCTGACGTGTTGCGCGTCAGCGCGATTCCCGATGAAGCCCCGACCGAGTTGCTGCGCAAGTTCGAACCGCTGGGTGCTTATCTGGAACAGCAACTGGGCATGAAGGTGCAATTCGTGCCGGTGGCCGACTACCCGGCAGTGGTTGAAGCCCTGGCGACCGATCGCCTCGACATGGCCTGGCTCGGCGGCTTCACGTTTGTGCAGGCACGCTTGAAAACCGACGCAACGACGCCGGTCATTCCGTTGGTGCAGCGTGAACAGGATGCGCAGTTCACCAGCAAATTCATTACTGCTGACCCGAACGTGAAGAGCCTGGCGGATCTGAAGGGCAAGACCTTCGCTTTCGGTTCGGTGTCGTCGACCTCCGGCAGCCTGATGCCGCGTTACTTCATGCTGAAAAACGACGGCATCAAGCCTGAGGGTTATTTCAGCCGCGTCGCCTACTCCGGCGCGCACGATGCCACTGTAGCCTGGGTGCAGGCCGGCAAGGTTGACGCCGGTGTATTGAACGCCAGTGTTTGGCAGAAACTGGTCGATGCCGGCAAGGTCGACACCAACAAGGTCAAGGTCTTCGCCACCACGCCGACCTACTTCGATTACAACTGGACCGTGCGCGGCACCCTCGACCCGGCTCTGGCGGCGAAAATCAAAAAAGCCTTCCTCGATCTGGACCCGGCCAACCCGGAGCAGAAAAAGATTCTTGATCTGCAGGCCGCCAGCCGTTTCATCGAGACCAAGCCTGAGAACTACAAGGGCATCGAGGAAGCCGCCCGCGCTGCCGAACTGCTGAAATGACCCTGAGCCTCAACCAGGGCAGCCTGCGCCACGCCAATGGCGTCGACGCCCTGCGCGGTGTCGATTTGCAGATTGGCGTCGGCGAACAGGTCGCGATCATTGGCCCGTCCGGGGCCGGTAAATCGAGTTTGCTCAACCTGCTGGCTACCGCGTTGCGGCCCAGCAGCGGTGAAATTGAAGTGTTGGGTGAACGCGCCTGGCACTTGTCCGCCCGCCAACGCCAACGCCTGCGTGCGCGAATCGGTCTGGTGCATCAGGCGCCGCCGCTGCCGCCGCGTCAGCGCGTTGTGACAGCCGTATTGGCCGGCAAGCTCGGCCAGTGGAGTCTGGGTAAAAGTCTTTTGAATTTGTTGCATCCGCTGGATGTGGCCGGTGCGCGCGCGGCGTTGGCGCGGCTGGATCTGGGTGACAAATTGTTCGCCCATTGTCAGCAACTGTCTGGCGGTCAGCTGCAACGTGTTGGCATCGCTCGCGTGTTGTATCAGGCGCCGGAAATTCTGCTGGCCGATGAGCCGGTGTCGGCGATGGACCCGGTGATGGCCGGGCACACGCTGTCGATCCTCTCGCGGCATGCCCGCGAACATAACGTCACGCTGGTGGCGAGCCTGCATGCGGTGGATCTGGCGCTGTCGCACTTCCCGCGAATCATCGGTCTGCGCGACGGGCAGATTCTGTTCGACAGCGCCTCTGATCAAGTCAGCCACGAGATGCTCGACGCGCTGTACGCCAACGAAAAACTGCAATCGCCGACCGCTGCGGTGGCGCCTTTGACTGTGCAGATTCCACGATGCTGAATGGCGATTCACGGGATCCGGCGGCGTGGCCGCGATTGCTGCTGACGTTGCTGGCGATTGCCTTGCTGTGGCCGGGCATTCAGCTCAGCGAGTTGAATCTGGGCGTGCTGCTGCCCGACAGCCAGAATGAGATGGGCCGTTTTGTCGCGCAATTCTGGCCACCGGCGCACGACGAAGCGTTTCTCCAGTTACTGCTCAAAGCCACTCTGCAAACCCTGGCCATCGCCACCGCCGGCATGGCATTGGCGCTGTTGCTGGCGATACCGGCCGGCCTGATTGCCAGCCGCGCGCTGTCGCTGTCCGCCGCCTCGCGCGGTGGCGTACCCAGTCGTCTGGGGCGTCTGCTGCGCTGGCCGGTACGCGGCTTGCTGATCTTTTTACGCAGCGTGCCGGAAATCGTCTGGGCGCTGTTGTTCGTCCGCGCCGTTGGGTTGGGCCCGGCGGCCGGTGTGCTGGCCATCGCCATTACTTACAGCGGCATGCTCGGCAAGGTCTACGCGGAGATTTTCGAATCCACCGACCAGCGCCCGGCGCATGCATTGTTGCAGGCCGGCACCGGCCGACTGGCGGCGTTTGCTTACGGCACTTTACCCAATGTCGCGTCGGAACTGCTGTCGTATACGGTCTATCGCTGGGAGTGCGCGATCCGCGCATCCGTGGTGATGGGGTTTGTTGGCGCCGGAGGTCTGGGTCAGCAGATTGACCTGTCGATCCGCATGTTCGCCGGCGGTGAAGTCGCCAGTATTCTGCTGTGCTTCCTGATTCTGGTGCTGGCCGCCGATCAACTCAGCCGCTTGTTGCGCTGGAGGCTGACATGAATCGGCTGATCAACCTGCTACTGATTGCCGGTATCGCGCTGGCAGTGATTGCCTCGTTCGCGTATCTGGGGCTGGATCTCGGCGAACTCGGCAGCGCCACCAGCCTCAAGCAGATGGGCGCGTATGTGCAGCGTTTTCTCAGCCCGGACTTGAGCGCCGATTACCTCAAGGCAATCTTCCACGGTTCGTTGGAAACGTTGGCGATGTCGGCCCTCGGCACGCTACTCGCGGCGGTGTTCGGCATCGTCCTTGCGTTGCCTGCCGCCGGGCGTTTCGGCTGGCCGCTGCAAAGCGCCTCGCGCCTGCTGCTCAATGCCTTGCGGGCGATTCCGGAACTGGTCTGGGCCGCGCTGATGGTACTTGCCGCCGGCCTTGGCCCGAACGCCGGCACCCTCGCCCTCGCTCTGCACACCACCGGCGTGCTCGGCCGATTGTTCGCCGAAGCACTGGAAAATACGCCGCCGCAACCGGCCGAAGCGATTCGATTGCAGGGCGGCAATCCAATCCTTGCGTTCTGCTACGGCACACTGCCGAACCTGGCGCCGCAACTGCTCGCCTACATTCTGTATCGTTGGGAAAACAATATTCGCATGGCCAGCGTGCTGGGATTTGTCGGCGCCGGCGGGCTTGGGCAGATGCTTTATGTGAGCCTCAGCCTGTTTCAGGAAGCGCAAGCCAGTACGGTGATTCTGGCAATGCTGGTGCTGGTGTTTGTGGTCGACTGGCTGAGTGCGTGGAGTCGTCAGCGCTGGGTCAAGGCCTGATGCGCGGGCCGGCGGGTGGATATCTGGCAAAAGCTGATTATGCTTCAGGAAACCTTGCAGTAATGCGAGGCAGTCAGACTGTGCAAGTTTCACGCGAGAGCAGTTGCGGCATACGCCACAAGGCCAGAGTGCGATAAGCGGTAACGGGGGACTCCGGCCTTCAACAATAAGCACGACGGAGAACACCCATGGCCACAATCGACACAGCATCCACCGGCAGTCCACCGCGCAGCGGCGGCATCACCAAGGAGGAGCGCAAGGTCATCTTCGCGTCTTCCCTGGGCACGGTTTTCGAGTGGTACGACTTTTACCTGTACGGCTCACTGGCGGCGATCATCGCCAAGCACTTCTTCGCCGGCGTCAACGAAACCACCGCGTTCATTTTTGCCTTGCTGGCCTTCGCGGCGGGGTTTGCGGTGCGGCCATTCGGAGCGATTGTGTTTGGCCGGCTCGGTGACATGATCGGGCGCAAACACACGTTCCTCATCACCATCGTCATCATGGGCGTCTCGACCGCGATTGTCGGTATTTTGCCCGGCTACGCGACCATAGGCGTCGCCGCGCCGGTCATCCTTATTACCCTGCGCCTGCTGCAGGGTCTGGCACTGGGTGGTGAGTATGGCGGCGCCGCGACCTACGTGGCCGAACACGCGCCGCGCAACAGACGCGGCTTCTTCACTTCATGGATTCAAACCACCGCGACGCTCGGCCTGTTTCTGTCGCTGTTGGTGATCCTCGCTTGCCGCACGGCGCTGGGCACTGAAGCCTTCGAAGCGTGGGGCTGGCGGATTCCGTTTCTGCTGTCGATCCTGCTGCTGATCGTCTCGGTGTACATCCGCCTGCAACTGAGCGAGTCGCCGGTGTTCCAGAAAATGAAGGCCGAAGGCAAGGCGTCGAAAGCGCCGCTGACCGAATCCTTCGCGCGCTGGGACAATCTCAAAGTGGTGATCATGTCACTGCTCGGCGGTACGGCCGGACAAGCAGTGGTCTGGTACACCGGGCAGTTCTACGCGTTGTTCTTCCTGTTGCAGACATTGAAGATCGACCCGCAGACCGCCAACCTGCTGATTGCCGGTTCACTGCTGATCGGCACGCCGTTCTTCGTGATTTTCGGCAGTCTCTCCGACCGGATCGGGCGCAAGCCGATCATCATGGTCGGCTGCATTCTGGCGGCGCTGACCTACTTCCCGATCTTCCATGCGCTGACCCAGTACGGCAATCCCGACGTATTCATCGCTCAGGAGAAGAACCCGGTCAAAGTCATCGCCAACCCCGACCAGTGTTCGTTCCAGTTCGACCCGGTGGGCAAGGCCAAATTCACCAGTTCCTGCGACCTGGCCAAGACCCTGCTGGCGAAACGGGCGATCCCGTATGAGAACGTGATCGCCGAACCCGGCACCGTCGCGCAAGTGCGCATCGGTGACAAAGTCGTCGAGAGCTTCGAAGGCAGCGCGTTGCCGGCCGCCGACTTCAAGGCTCGCAACGATGCGTTCACCGCAACCCTCGGCACCGCACTCAAGGAGGCCGGTTATCCGGAGAAAGCCGATCCGGCGAAAACCAACTACCCGATGGTCCTGCTCCTGCTCACCGTGCTGGTGATCTACGTAACCATGGTCTACGGCCCGATTGCGGCGTGGCTGGTCGAGCTGTTCCCGACCCGCATCCGCTACACCTCGATGTCGCTGCCCTATCACATCGGCAACGGCTGGTTCGGTGGCTTCCTGCCGACGGTGGCGTTCGCCATGGTTGCCGCGACCGGAGATATTTATTACGGCTTGTGGTACCCGATCGTGATTGCGGTGATGACGGCGATACTGGGTACGTTCTTCCTGCCGGAAACCAAGGATCGCGACATTCTCAAAGACTGAAAACCGTCAGCGCGCCCTCTCCATCGCGGGAGGGCGCCATTCGGCACAACCCGGCAAAAATATCGAACGCCTGCCGCACTGCCTGCCTCCAATGTTTACACCACTGGAGGTCAGCAACATGAACAGCAACGATAAAACCCCGAACGCCCCGTCAACCGATACGTCCGGCAAACCGGTGAATGTGGTCGAGCGCGATCTTCAAGACCGGGACGATGAAACCGAAGCCGTGGATAAGATCATCACGCCCTCGTCCACAAGAGTGAAGGAGCAGGACGCCGAGACGCTGCAGCGCAAGATCGATGAGATCGAACGCAAAGTGGCCGATGGTAATTAGTGGTATTGAAGGCGATCGCGACAGTCTGCTGGATCTGCCCCCTCACCCCAGCCCTCTCCCCCCAGGGGGCGAGGGGGAAAGGGAGCCGATTTGTGTGCTTTTCAGATCTTGCATTCAACTCGATATTTCAAGTCGGCGTAACTTGCACAAACACCTCGGTCAGTCCCCTCTCCCCCAAGGGCGAGGGGGAAAGGGAGTCGATTTGTGCGCTTTTCAGATCTTGCGTTCAACTCGGTCTTTCAAGTCGGCGTCATTTGCACAAACACCTCGGTCAGTCCCCTCTCCCCCAAGGGCGAGGGGGAAAGGGAGTCGATTTGTGCGCTTTTCAGATCTTGCGTTCAACTCGGTCTTTCAAGTCGGCGTCATTTGCACAAACACCTCGGTCAGTCCCCTCTCCCCCAAGGGCGAGGGGGAAAGGGAGTCGATTTGTGCGCTTTTCAAATCTTGCGTTCAAC
>Ga0213828_1001462_pt1 | contig 19220 bp, 18 predicted proteins | sample MC6MC0897MG_FD_180664 | JGI IMG/M metagenome (GOLD analysis project Ga0213828, IMG submission 180664) | Enriched soil aggregate microbial communities from Iowa State University, Ames, United States - MC6-MC0897-MG | ecosystem: Environmental > Terrestrial > Soil > Unclassified | place: USA: Iowa... | reverse complement strand
ATTCCCTTTTGCATCAATGACTAAAATATCACCTTCACTAGCAGCTCGAATGGCTTCCAGTACAGCACCATTTTCGCCATCTGGTAAACGCACTGTTACCGCACGCCCAGCAATTTTAAAATGATCTGCTAACGGTTTAATATCACTGCGTAAATTTGTATGTCCCCCTGTCGCATCTGAAATCGCAGTCGTTGGCAAATGTTTAAAACTTACTTCCACCTTCGTCATCTATAACACCCCTATTATGATTTATGAAAGCCTTACACAATTATTGTAAATAAAATTCATCTGCTATTTCAATATATATCAGAAGATTATGTAAATAAAACATTCAATCATGTTATTGTTCGGGGTTTCAACCACTCAATCAAATTACATTAAATAATTTCAATAAATTGCTTGGATTGTTTATCTAATGCTTCTGCTGCAGTTGCAATTTCAGCAAAATCGTTTGTTGTAACATTAATTTGACCATTTGTTTTTTCAACCTTTTCAGCGATACGTGTAATATTTTCCGTAACTTGTCCAATCTCTCGCTCTATGCCCTCAACATTACTTTTTACTTCTGAAATAGATTGCTCCACCCTTACAGAAAGTTTTCTAACCTCTTTTGCTACAACATCAAAGCCTCGGCCATACTCACCTGCTCTTGCTGCTTCAATAGCTGCATTTAAAGCAAGTAAATTTGTCTGAGACGCGATTTCTTGAATGGTCTTTACAATACCTTTAATGGATTCAGCTTGCTTCTGTAGCTGCGCAAGATTTCTAACATTATCGACTGACTCTTGTGAAACCTCTTTGACTGTTTCCAGTAAATCCTCACAATTTTGAATACCAGCCTCTGATCGGCTATGAAGCTCTTTAGACATGATCTTTAATGTATCAGCTACATGAACAATTTCATTTTGGCGTTCAGTAATATTAGTTGCAATTTTCGATACGCCAATAACCTTTCTTGAATTATTAGCAAAGACAGGCATATAGGTAGCCTCAAGCCAAATCTTATTTCCGCTTGCATCCATTCTCTCGATTTTATCCTGATAGCTATTACCAGCAGCTAAGTTGCGCCAAAATTTTTCGTAGTTTATGCTATTCGCAAATTCCGGTGAGCAAAAATCTTTATGATCCTTCCCTATCATTTCTTCCACTTTATAGCCTAATGCTTTAGCAAAAAGCTCATTTACATAGGCAACTTTACGCTCCATGTCAAAACGGATTATGGCTATATTTCGCTCAATTGCCTGCACTACTAGATCATCCGTAACTTGTGTATCTAATATTTTCTGCATAACCCACACCTAACTCTACCCTAAAATTTTACTTAAAAATAAATTATTTTACATCAATAGCACTTATAAAGATTATTTATTACAAAAAAACATGGGCACATTACCCATGTTTTTTTAAAAAATGTAATACTTCTTGCGATGTAGTAGCTACATGAATAATTGATTTTTGTTCAGCACGTATAAAGCCTTCCTCAAACATTTTTTGAAAATGTTGTAGAAGCGCATCATAAAAGCTATTTACATTATATAAAATTATTGGCTTTTCATGTAGTCCAATTTGTGCCCACGTAAACACTTCAAAATATTCATCCATTGTCCCGCCACCCCCCGGTAGGGCTATAAAAGCATCTGCTAACTCTACCATTTTGGCTTTACGTACATGCATAGACTCAACAAAATGAATTTCTGTTAAAGAGGCATGCGCTAATTCCCGCTTCTGTAAATGCGTTGGCATTACTCCAATAACCTCTCCGCCAGCTGCTAATACTGCGTCTGCTACTTTTCCCATTAGTCCTGTTTTCGAACCACCATAAACTACACCATGACCATTTTGAGCTAATACAGTCCCTAATTCGGCTGCCTTGTCTGCATAAATTGGGTTTATGCCTAACCCAGAACCGCAATACACCGCTATTCTTATAGTAATCCCTCCTATTTCAAAAGACGTGACACAATAAGCTACATATTGTCTCACGTCTTTTTGATTATTTATTTTCTTCAATTGCTTGAGCCTGCCACTTCGCTTTCGGCCAGAACGCCATAATTTATCTTCCTATTGTTTTAGAAATATTAGCTTTAATAAACCTTCTATTTACGTAAATGGCTTGTTTGTTTTAGCATATGACTGATGCGGCTCACAATTGATTCAATTGCTTCAGGATTTTTTAATAAATCATAATCATTAATGTCTAAACGTAGAACTGGGCATGAATTAAAGTTATTGATCCAACTCTCATAACGTTCATGCATTTCACACCAATAATCATTCGGTGTTTGCTGCTCCATCGCACGACCACGCTCTTGAATACGTCCAATAACAGAATCAATTGGTCCTTCTAAATAAACAAGTAAATCTGGATGCGGGAAATATGGCGTCATCACCATAGCATCAAATAAATTTGTATAAGTCTCGTAATCTGTTGGACTCATTGTACCTTTGTCATAGTGCATCTTCGCAAAAATTCCTGTATCTTCGTAAATTGAACGATCTTGAATAAACCCACCGCCATACTCGAAGATACGCTTCTGCTCCTTAAAACGCTCCGCCAAAAAATACACCTGTAAATGGAAACTCCATTTTTCAAAGTCCTCGTAAAACTTATCTAAGTATGGATTTGTATCCACCTTTTCAAATGACGTACGAAAGTTTAACGCCTCTGCTAGCCCCTTTGTCATCGTTGATTTTCCTACACCAACCGTACCAGCGATTGTAATGACTGTTTGTGGAGGAATATCGTATTTCTCTCTCAAATTCATTGCTGCAAGCTCCTTTGTTGTAACGTATCCTTTATTGTTTGTAAAACATATTTCAAATCATCTGGATTTTTAACAAAATCAAGCTGATCGCCATTAAATCGAATAACAGGAATTTCGGGATGCATTTTCTCAAAATGCTCGATAAAGGTATGATAATCTGCCACAAGTTGTTCCATGTAATCTCGTGAAATCATTTTTTCAAATTCACGACCACGCATCGCAATACGTTTCATCAACGTATCCACACTAGCGTGTAAATAAACAACTACATTTGGAACAGGCATATCTTTCGTTAATATTTTATAGATTTCTTCGTACTTATCATACTCTGTAGACGCCAATGTACGCTTTGCAAATATTAAATTTTTAAAAATATGGTAGTCCGCTACAACAGGTTTTTCATGTGTCACACGGAATTTTTTAATATCTGATAATTGTTTATAGCGATTACATAGGAAGAACATTTCTGTTTGGAAGCTCCATTCCTCAATGTTCTCATAAAACTTATTTAAAAAAGGGTTTTCGTCTACTATTTCTTTTAATAGATGGTAATTAAATGTCGCTGCAATCTCTTTCGATAAAGAGGTTTTACCAACACCAATCGGACCTTCTACCGTAACAAATGGAATCGTCACCAGAAGCTCCTCCTTTATGTTCTATGGATTCTATCGTCATTACCCTAGCTTTGAGGCTTTCATTATATCAATTATGCCTCGGCATAATTGCGTCCGGAATCGGCTTTATGCTTAGGCCTGCACGAGGGCCGACACGATGTCGGTCATTTCGGTAATGCCACAGGACGTGGCGTTTTTACCGATGCAGGTCAGTTAGCCGTTATCTCATGGATGCGATGATTCAAAAGACATTTGTAACTGCCGTTTCACTTACGTTACATAAAACACTTGCTGAAAGAAGTTAAAAATGAGTCAGTATTTTTCATTGTATCATAGTGAGAAAATGAAAAACAGAATCAAGCCAGTTCTCTATTAAATTTGGCAACAACAAACAACACGAAAAAAATAGACCCACAAAAGTGGATCTATTGTTACCCTTATAATTTAACTCGCTGTAAACGCAGTGCATTTAAAACGACAGATACCGAACTAAACGCCATCGCTGCACCCGCTACCCAAGGAGCTAACAGTCCAAATGCAGCAATCGGAATACCTAATGTATTGTAAGCAAATGCCCAGAATAAGTTTTGTTTAATGTTACGCATCGTTTTACGACTCATAATGATGGCATCTGCAATACTGTTTAAATCACCACGAATTAGCGTAATATCTGCTGCCTCCATTGCAACGTCGGTACCGGTACCGATTGCCATCCCAATATTAGCTGTCGCAAGTGCGGGTGCATCATTAATGCCATCACCAACCATCGCCACTTTTTTACCCGTAGCTTGCAGTTTTTTTACTTCATCTGCTTTGCCTTCTGGAAGAACTTCAGCAATCACATGATTCACGCCAACTTCTGCTCCGATTGCTTGTGCTGTACGTTCATTATCACCAGTCATCATAATCACAGTAATGCCCATTTCTTGTAGACGATGAACTGCCTCTTTTGAAGTATCTTTAACTGTATCAGCAACTGCTACTAGGCCAGCATACTGACCGTTAATAGCAGCTAACATAGCAGTTTTACCGTTTTCCTCTAGTTGCTCCATTGTTGGTAGAATATCATCAATATAAATTCCGTATTGCTGCATTAATTTACGTGTACCAATTACAACCCCTTGACCAGAGACAGTCGCTTGCACACCGTAACCTGGTATCGCTTCAAAGAATTGAACATCTCCTAACTCAATACCACGATCAGCAATTCCTTGAACAATTGCTTCTGCTAACGGATGCTCTGATTGCTTCTCCGCTGCCCCAATTAACGATAAAAAGCGTACTTCTTCTTGATTTGCTGTTAGTACGATATCCGTTAAGACAGGTTTGCCGTGTGTCACTGTACCTGTTTTATCAACAACCACTGTGTCAATGCTTTGAGTTTGCTCTAAATGCTCTCCACCTTTAAATAAAATACCAAATTCCGCCGCACGACCAGAGCCCGCCATAATAGATGTTGGCGTTGCTAATCCAAGCGCACATGGACATGCGATCACAAGAACTGCAATTAATACTTCAAGTGCTGGCGTAAACTCACCTGGTTGCACCCAAATAATCCAAACTAAAAACGTGACAACAGCAATGCCTACAACAATGGGTACAAATATACCTGAAATTTGGTCTGCTAAGCGTTGAATCGGCGCTTTTGAGCCTTGTGCATCCTCTACAACTTTAATAATTTGAGCTAATGCTGTATCGCGACCAACTTTAGTTGCTGTCATTTTAATAAAGCCATTTTTATTAATAGTTGAACCGAATAATAGGTCACCTTGCTTTTTATCAACTGGTAGACTTTCTCCAGTTAACATCGATTCATCCACAGCTGTTGTTCCTTCTAATACTTCACCATCGACTGGAATTTTTTCACCTGGTTTTACTAAAATAATGTCCCCAATAGCTACTTCTTCTAATGGTACTTCTTTTTCAACACCGTCTCGAATAACGACCGCCGTTTTCGCTTGAAGTCCCATTAATTTTTTAATAGCTTCTGACGAGCGGCCTTTTGCTTTTACCTCAAATAATTTACCTAATAAAATTAAAGTAATTAATACTGCACTTGTTTCAAAATAAAGGTGAGGGCTATGATGTGATCCTGCAGTTACAATAGCTTGATACACACTATAAAAATAAGCAGCAGATGTGCCCATTACGACAAGTACATCCATATTGGCACTACCATTGCGCAAAGCTTTATAGGCGCCAATATAAAATTGTTTTCCAATGATAAATTGAACAGGAGTAGCCAACACCATTTGTACCCACGGATTCATTAAAAAATCGGGAACATATAAAAATGATGTAAATGAAAAATGCCCCACCATCGTCCAAAGTAGTGGTAATGAAAGAATGGCCGATAAAATAAATTTATGTTGCTGTTGCTTGATGGCCTGTTCTCGATGATCTACTGTCTCTTGCTCATCTGCTTTTTGATGCGCTTCATATCCTAATTTTTCAACCTTCGCAATAATATCTGCAATCGTCACCTCAGATGGGTTAAACTCTATAGTTGCTTTTTCCAGCGCTAAGTTTACGTTTGCAGAGGATACACCTGCTAGTTTATTTAAACCCTTTTCTATCCGTGTTGCGCAGGCCGCACATGTCATACCTGTAATATCGAATTCAGTTTTTTGTTTAACGACACCATAACCAAGTGCTTCAATTTTCTTTTCAAAGTCTTCTTCATTTAGTTTTGTCGGATCGTATTTAATGGACGATTTTTCAAGAGCTAAATTAACCGTCGCTTGTTCTACACCATCCATTTTATTTAAACCTTTTTCTATACGAGTGGCACATGCCGCACATGTCATACCTGTAATTTGCAAATTCGCTTCCTTTATTTCTGAACTCATGATTATTTCTCCTCCCTACATACCAACAGGGGGTATGTGTAATTGAAAATAATAGAGTGCTACTTGAGCACCCTATTTATATTATTTAACGTCATAGCCTTGATCGTCGATTGTTTCTTTAATTTGATCTAGAGATACTTGTGTTTCATCAAATGCTACATCTACTAAACCATCAGCTAAGTTTACTTTTACTTGTTCAACGCCTGCTAAAGCTCCGACACTTTTTTCCACTGAGTTTACACAATGTCCACATGACATTCCTTGTACGTTTAAAGTTACGTTTTGCATAAATATCTCTCCTTTAATTTCATACTATATAGGGGTATATTTTCATGAAAAAAACTTTTATTTTTTCATTAATTTTTGAATGGTCACTACTAACTCATCTAACACTGCTTCATCACCTTCTGATAGGCGATCTACTACACATCCCTTTAAATGACCTTCTAATAATATTTTTGCTACACTATTTAAAGCAGACTGTGTGGCAGACAGTTGCGTAATAATATCATCGCAGTAAACATCTTTGTCAATCATCCCTTTAATGCCTCGGATTTGACCTTCGATTCGATTTAAACGAGTCGTTAAATCTTTTTTTACGCGTTCAGGATGATGGCTTTTTCGACACGACATACCTTCCTCTGTATGACAAACATCCTTTTTCACTATATCCTCCATACAATACACCTCCTACTCACACTCATCATACTATACCCACGAAGGGTATGTGAAGTGTAAAAAGAACTAAATATTTTTATTAATGATGATGGTGATTCGACTGCTCAGTTTTTATTGTACATAAAATGGATTGATCATGCTTATGTGCTACTGTCTCCAATTGAATTGTTACATGCTTTATGCCCTTATGCTCAAGATTATGTTCAATTTCTCGTAATATATTCTCACTATCCGTAATTTTTAGCTGATCATCAACAACGGCATGGCAGGAAAGTGCATTTGTTCCACTTGTTATTGTCCAAATGTGTAAATCGTGAATACTATGAACACCATTCGTTTGTTCAATAATTTGTATAATCTCTTGAACATCAACATTTGAAGGTGTACCTTCCATTAGGACATGAATAGCAGCCTTTGTTACATAGTAGCCGCTTCTTAATACTAATAACGCAACAATAACACTTGCAAGTGGATCAGCCCATCCCCACCCAAAAAACATAATTAAAAGTGCGGCAACGATGGCTCCTACCGATCCAAGCATATCGCTTAATACGTGTAAAAAGGCACCTCGCATATTTAAATTATCTTTTGTATCACTACCACGCATCATAATCCAAGCTACCAAAATATTTATTAAAAGACCTATCGTACTTATTACTAGCATACCTGTAGTTGCCACTTCTGGTGGATTTGCAAAACGTTCAATTGCCTCATAGAAAATAAATAAAGCAATAAAAATTAATGTCACACCATTTAAAACTGCAGCTAAAATTTCAAATCGTTTATATCCATATGTTTTACTATAGTTTGCAGCCTTTTCTCCAAACATAAAAGCAAGCAAAGCAATTGCTAAAGAAATGGAGTCACTTAACATATGCCCTGCGTCTGATAAAAGAGCCAAACTATTTGTTAAGTATCCCCCTACAGCTTCAATAACCATGTAACTCGTAATAATTATAAATGATAGTATTAACACCTTTCTATTTGCGCCATGTGTATGGTCATGGCCATGATCATGCCCCATGTTTTATCCCTCCATTAATACTAGTTATGTGCAGCATGCTCGATAGCTTGCTTTAATAAATTCATAATGTGATCATCATCTTTTGAATAATATAGAGTTGTACCTTCTCTTCTAAATTTCACTAAACGTAAATTTTTCAAAAAACGTAATTGGTGTGAAACTGTAGATTGACCTAAATCTAAAATTTCAGCTATATCGTTGACCGAATGCTCATCAGTGCACAATAAATTTAAAATACGAATTCTCGTCGGATCACTTAATGCTTTAAATGTTTGTGACACAACAAAAAGTGTCTCTTCATCTAAATGTTGATCGTTAGTAACTTGAACTTCTGTCTTTTGTAATTTTTCATCCATTAGTTTACCCCCAAAAGTCTATATTTATATATGAGCATGTGTTCATATATAAATATAGATGGTTATTTTAGGAATGTCAATGATTAACTTCTTTCAGCAAGTGTTTTATGTAACGTAAGTGAAACGGCAGTTACAAGTGTTTTATGTAACGTAAGTGAAACGGCAGTTACAAGTGTTTTATGTACCGAAAACGTAGCGACAGGTACAGGTCCCCCACATCGTTGTTGTTGCTGTCGCTACGTTGACACTGCGCTTTCGCACAAAAAACATCTGTTGCTGTCGCTACGTTAGCACTGCGCTTTCGCGCAAAAAATATCTGCCGCTGACGCTTCGCTTTCGCGCAAAAAATATCTGTTGGCCTTAAACCTCCTGACGCAATTTACCGAGGCATAATTGATAGTAGCAATTGTCAAACAAGCAAGATACACTAATTTATAAGGAGAGATCATAGTGGATATTTTTGAAACAGACAGATTATTTATGAACAGTGCACTCGATGAAGCAAAAAAGGCTGCTGTACTCGGAGAGGTTCCTATTGGAGCTGTACTTGTATACAATGGAGAGATTATTGCGCGGGCTCATAATTTACGAGAAACAACGCAAAATGCGACAACACACGCTGAACTAATGGTTATTCAAGAAGCTTGTAAAAAAATAGGTAGCTGGCGTCTTGAAAAAACAACACTTTATGTGACGCTTGAACCTTGCCCAATGTGTGCAGGTGCCATTTTGCAATCTCGTGTGCCGCGTGTTGTATATGGTGCAAGAGATATAAAAGCAGGCTGTGTAGATTCACTCTATCGCTTATTAAATGATGCACGCTTTAACCATGAATGTGAAGTAACAGAAGGAATTTCAGCTGAGGAATGTGGACAAATCTTAACCGATTTTTTCCGAGCATTACGCGAACGAAAAAAGGCCGAGAAAAAAGCGCGACAAGCTCTAATTGTTGAAAAAGAAGATTTTTAATAAAAAATTCACGCTATTGGTTAAAAAGAAAAACTACTGTTGAAATTTCAACAGTAGTTTTTCCATTTCTTTACTCCGATTATTTTGGAGCAATTACTTCTTTTCCGCCCATATACGGTCTTAATACTTCAGGTATTACTACGCTTCCATCTTGTTGCTGATAATTTTCTAGGATTGCTGCTACTGTACGGCCAATTGCAAGACCTGAGCCGTTTAATGTGTGTACATACTCTGGCTTTGCATTTGGCTCACGGCGGAAGCGAATATTTGCTCGACGTGCTTGGAAATCTTCGAAGTTAGAACAAGAAGAAATTTCACGGTACATGTTTTGCGCCGGAATCCAAACCTCTAAATCATATTTCTTCGCTGCAGTAAATCCTAAATCAGCTGTACACATTTTTAGTTTACGGTATGGTAACCCTAATAATTGCAGTACTTTTTCAGCATGACCTGTTAATAGTTCTAGCTGTTCATAAGATTCTTCTGGTTTTACAAAGCGTACTAATTCTACTTTGTTGAATTGATGTTGACGAATTAAACCACGTGTATCGCGACCCGCAGATCCTGCCTCTGAACGGAAGCAAGCACTATATGCTGCAAAGCCTTGTGGTAATGCTTCGGCAGGTAAAATTTCATCACGATAGAAGTTTGTCACAGGTACCTCTGCTGTTGGAATCATGAAATAATCTGTGTCATCTAATTTAAAGACATCTTCTTCAAATTTAGGCAGTTGTCCTGTACCTGTTAAGCTATCGCGATTGACAATTACAGGTGGTAGCATTTCTTCATAGCCATGCTCTTCTGCATGTAAGTCCATCATAAACGTCATTAATGCACGTTCTAAACGAGCACCAAGACCACGATAGAATAAGAAACGACTACCCGTCACTTTTGCCCCACGTTCAAAGTCAACAATTTGTAAGTCCGTAGCGAGATCCCAGTGTGCTTTAATGTCAAAATCAAATGCTGGTACCTCACCCCAAGTATATTCCTCTACATTATCGTCCTCTGTTGTGCCAACTGGTACAGATTCATGTGGAACGTTTGGTAAACGCATCATCATATCTTTAAAGCGTTCTTCTACCTCATTTAATTGGACATCTAACTCTTTAATTTCATCGCCAACTTGACGCATACGCGCAATGACTTCATCCGCATTTTCTTTATTACGTTTCATAACAGAAATTTGCTCAGATACTTTATTACGTTCAGCTTTAAGCTCTTCTGTTTTTGCAATTAATTCACGACGCTTTGCATCTAATACTTCAAAATCGTCTAAGTTTCCTAAATCCTCATTACGTGTTAACAGCATTTCTTTAATTTCCGCGAAATTGTCGCGCACGCGTTTAATATCTAACATCGTCATACCTCCAGTAGATTGTTAATGATGGGAAATACTTAGTAGAACACAAAAAAAGCCCTCATCCCCAAAAGGGACGAGAGCTACCCGCGTTGCCACCCTAATTGACTAGACAATTTGCCTAATCCACTTATTTCATAACGGCATTTCAGCCGGCGACAGCCTACTTCATTAACTTCGACTGCGCAACTCCAGGACGGATTCACAAGTGCTTTTATCAGCTTCCACCACCCGCTGACTCTCTAAAAAAAACGTGCTTGCTACTACTTCCCATCATCGTGTTCAGTTATTTGAATTTTATCCATACTGTACTATATGAACCGAGTTTTTGCAAGTCATACCATAGAAGATACAAAATATTCAAGAATACGTGCATCTGACGTTAATTCAGGATGGAAAGAGCAACCTAATAAATGATCGTCCTTTGCTAACACGATTTTCCCGTCATGCTCTGCTAATACTTCAACACCTTCACCTACAGAAACAATATGTGGCGCACGTATAAAGACAGCCGGAATTGCTCCACCTATTTCAGGTATGTCGAGCTTCACTTCAAAGCTATCTACCTGACGTCCATAAGAATTCCGTGCAACTACCACATCCATTACAGCTAAATGTGATTCATAATCCACTAATTCCTTTGCTAATAAAATCAATCCTGCACATGTTCCAAACATCGGCAATCCTTGTTTTGCAAGTGTGCGGATTGGCTCTAATAGCTCATAGCGATTCAGCAATTTCCGCATCGTTGTGCTTTCTCCACCAGGCAAGACAAGTCCATCAAGCTTCTCTAAATCAGCACTTTGTTTTACTAAGACCGCTTCGCATCCAAGTGACTCTAACATTTGCACATGCTCTCGTACCGCTCCCTGTAATGCTAAAACACCGATTCGCTTCATCTTACCAGCCTCGCTCTTGCATACGCTCATTTTGACTAAGCTGTGCAATATCAATGCCTTTCATTGGGACACCAAGTTCTTTTGAAATTTCAGCAATTAACTTGTAGTCCTTATAATGCGTAGTGGCCTCTACAATTGCACGAGCAAATTTCTCTGGGTTTTCTGATTTAAAAATACCAGAACCAACGAATACACCGTCCGCTCCAAGTTCCATCATTAATGCCGCATCCGCTGGCGTAGCAACTCCACCTGCCGCAAAATTCACTACTGGTAAACGGCCAAGACGCTTAATTTCTCTTAATAATTCAAAAGGAGCACCAAGTAATTTAGCCTCTGTCATTAATTCGTCCTCTGTCATGCCAACAACCTTACGTACTTGCGCATTCACTTTGCGAATATGGCGAACAGCCTCTACAATATTCCCCGTACCTGGTTCACCTTTAGTTCGTAACATGGAAGCTCCCTCACCAATGCGTCGAGCCGCTTCTCCTAAATCGCGACAACCACAAACAAATGGCACTGTGTAATCACTTTTTAATAAATGAAACTCTTCATCTGCTGGAGTTAATACTTCACTTTCATCAATATAATCGACACCCATTGCTTCTAAAACTCTTGCTTCAACAATATGTCCAATACGTGCTTTAGCCATTACCGGAATAGATACAGCCCCCATTACCTCCTCAACAATACGAGGATCAGCCATACGTGCAACTCCACCCGCCTTGCGAATATCTGATGGTACTCGTTCTAATGCCATGACAGCTACAGCCCCTGCCGCTTCCGCAATTTTCGCCTGCTCTGCATTAATAACATCCATAATGACGCCACCCTTTTGCATTTCCGCCATCCCGCGTTTTACTAACTCTGTACCTGTTTGTTTCATGATTTCTAACCTCCACCTGTATGATGAAATTTAGTATAATAGAAATTGACCATATAAAAATATCCAGTTTACAAAATAATTATAAGGTCAGGAGGATTAATGGACATGGATATGCTATTATTTCAGCTAGAAAAAAATGGTGAAAAACCGCTCTATGATCAGCTTTATAGCGGCATTAAAGAGGCTATTATTACAAAGAAAATAGCAGTAGGAGAAAAATTACCATCAAAAAGAAAATTATCCGATTTTTTGAATATTTCTCAAACAACAATTGAAATTGCGTATGCACAGCTACTTGCAGAAGGCTATATTATGTCAAAATCACGAGTTGGTTATTTTGTAGAGGAAATTGACGAGCTTCCGTATATTCAACAGGACACAGTAGCTTCCTTAAACGAACAACCTAAGAAAAAATCGCACAAGATAGATTTTAATCCTGGTTCCATCGATATCGATGCCTTCCCTTTTCAAACATGGCGGAAATATGCGAAAGAGCTCTTTGACAATGCCTCAAAGGAATTATTATTAACAGGTGAGCCTCAAGGAGAACGATCTTTACGTACGGAGATTGCTAATTATTTATTTCAATCACGTGGAGTTGTTTGTAGTCCTGAGCAAATTGTTATCGGCTCCGGAACAGAGCAACTTCTTCCAATGATTTTGCGCCTTTTTAGTGACGACACTTGCTTTGCGCTTGAAAATCCAGGCTATCCAGCTGTGCATCGTATGTTTTCCCAACATAAACGAAAAGTCTATCCAATTGCGGTCGATGATGAAGGAATTGTCATTCATGAGCTCGAAAAAACTAGCGCAGACGTTGTTTATATCACGCCATCACATCAATTCCCAACAGGAGCAGTATTATCAGCAACGAGACGTGCACAAGCTTTAAAATGGGCTGCACAAAGCTCCTCTCGTTACATTATAGAAGATGATTACGATTCCGAATTTCGCTATACTGGAAAACCAATTCCTGCACTTCATGCATTAGATCGAAATGATAAAGTAATTTATATGAGTACCTTTACAAAATCGTTAATGCCATCCTTGCGTGTTGCTTATTTTGTACTTCCGCCAAAATTACTTGCTACTTATAATGACGTATTTAATTACTATTCATCAACAGTGCCTCGTTTCGATCAACATATCGTAGCTAATTTTATGCGTGATGGTCATTTTGCAAAACATTTAAATCGAATGAGGAAAATTTATCGAAAAAAGCATGAAAAACTCACTTCAATTTTAGAAAACTATTCTAATCAAATTAAAATTACTGGAGAGCAAGCAGGCATGCATATTTTACTTGATGTACAGCATGCTTTATCGGAAAAGCAATTACAGCAGCTTGCCTCCAATGCAGATATCGGGATCTATCCATTATCTGATTATCGCCTGGATCACTCCACAGCCTCACACGCTCAATTTTTACTAGGTTTTGGAAGTATACCTGTAGATGAAATAGAAGCGTTTATTGAGAAGCTAATGGACAGTTGGGATATACAGAAGAAACACCCATCAAATTGATAGGTGTTTCTTTTGATTATGATTCAATCAATTGGATATTATAATGCTTAAACCATGTATGAATTTGCCCCAGATAAGCTAAAAGCTGTGGGCCAGCCATTAATTGTCCATACCATGGGACTTTGAAAGAACTACCACCAGATTCAATTAGCTCGATTAGCTTCTGCCGCTCAAATAATTCATGAAGAATTGAATTTTTATCCTTCATTATTTCTCTTAGCCATTTTTGAACGCCTGCTGTATAAACTGGATGATAAGTTTTAGGATACGGATTCTTTTTTCGATATAAAACTTCTTCTGGCAATAAGTGTTGCATTGCTTTACGAAGCAACCCCTTTTCCATACCACCTAAATTTTTCATTTCCCAAGGAATATTCCACGCATATTCCACAAGGCGATGATCTGCAAATGGAACACGAACTTCAAGACTCGCTCCCATGCTCATACGATCTTTTCGTTCCAGCAATGTTTGCATAAACCATACCATATTCAAATAAAACATCTCACGTTGCCTTACTTCCTCAATACTCTCTCCATCAAGATAGGGCACTTCAGCAATTGTTTGCAAATATACTTGTTGTGCATAAGATTCGACTGCTAATTTCTTACGCCACCGCTCTTGTAACATTGTAGACCTTTCAGACAGTGAACGAATCCAAGGGAAACCCGTAGCCGTTTCTGTAAACCATGGGTAACCACCGAAAATTTCATCCGCACATTCACCTGATAGCGCAACGGTAAAGTCACTTTTTATTTCTCGACAAAACCATAGTAATGATGAATCCACATCCGCCATCCCTGGTGAATCTCTAACAATGACAGACTCTACTAACAAATCGATTAATTGCTGCTGAGAAATTTCCTCAGTATGATGTGTTGTACTAAAGGTATCTGTCATTTTTTGAATCCAATACGTGTCTGTCGATGTTTGAAAAGCATGTGGATTAAAGAAACGCTCATTATCCTCATAGTCTATAGAGTACGTATGAAGTGTGCCTTTGCTCTGTTGCAGAAACATGTTTGCTGCAATTCCAGTAATGATGCTGGAATCTAAACCACCTGAAAGAAATGTACAAATCGGTACGTCTGAAACAAGCTGTCGTTCAATAGCATCCGTTAGCAAAAAACGGACATGATCGATTGTTTCTTCTAATGGCTCTTCATGCCGTTTACTCTGCAGTTTCCAATATTGCCAAAGTCGTATACCCTCTCTAGAGAAACGCATTGCATATCCTGGACGTAACTCATTAATATTTTGAAAAAGTGACTTTCCAGGCGTTCTAGATGGTCCTAAAGACATAATAGTAGCTAGCCCTTCTATATTAACGGTTGTTTTCATCAATGGGTGAGCTAATAATGCTTTCACCTCTGATGCAAAAAGCAAGCCGTCTTGTAGCTCTGTATAAAACAAAGGCTTTACACCTAGTCGATCCCGGCATAAAAAAAGAGATTGTGATTGTTCATCCCATACACCAAAAGCGAAAATTCCATTTAAAAAATCTACACACTGCTCTTTCCATTCAATATAAGCAGTTAATAACACTTCCGTATCTGAATGAGTTGTAAAAACATGCCCTCGATTTTGAAGCTCTTTCCGTAATTCTTCTGTATTATAAAGCTCGCCATTGTATGTAATGACATAGTTTGCACCATCATGTACTTTTTTCATCGGCTGCTTCCCACCGATTAAATCGATGACGGCTAACCGTCGATGGCCAAATGCAATATGCTCACTACACCAAATATTTTCATCATCAGGCCCTCGTTTATTTAACGTTTGCGTCATTAACTTGAGAATTCTATCACTTGTTCTTAAATCCTTTTGAAAGCTAGCCCATCCAGTAATACCACACATTTAGCCACACATCCTTTCGCCTATTAGCGTATGCAGTAAAGTGTGAAAACGTGAAAAGAACACGAGATGTTTGAAAACATCTACGTGTTCTATCCATTAGTTATTAAAATAAGCCACCAACAAAGTCGGTAATACCACTCCATAAGTTTCCGAAGAAGCTACCAATACCTTGGAAGAATAGCGAGATACCATTAGCACGCTCTACAGCCTCCGTAGTGACAACATCAGCTGAAAGTTCCTTACCGTCAATAAAACCGTAATCTGTGCCTTCTGAGCGCTCAATAACTACCTTTCCGACAGGTGTATCCTTCTTGACCTCTGCTTCAAGACTCTTTTTATCTAATACCAGTTTAGGTTTATATAAGTCTTTCTCAGATGACTTGACCATAAATGAAACTGGTTCTTTAACAGCAATCGCTACATTCTTTTCTTTACCTTTCGTAACTTTTACCGTTTCTTGATCTTTAAACTTATAGTTTGCTGGAATAAATTCTTGTTTCGAGAATTGAGAGAAGCCATAGTTAAATAATTTAGCTGTTTCATCAAAGCGAGCTTTTCTTGTGCCCTGTCCATTTTCATCTACAGCTTTCATAACAACAGAAATTAAACGTGTACCATTGCGCTCTGCAGTACCTGTAAAGCAATGTCCAGCAAAGTCTGTTGTACCTGTTTTTAACCCGTCAACGCCTTCATATTGACTCGCTAATCCAGGTAACATAATGTTCCAGTTTCTCATTTCAATTCTATCATCGGTACCTTCACGGAACGTCTTTTCTGCAATTTTAGACGTTTCTAATACCTCTGGATGATCTTTTAGTAAATGATATGCTAATTTTGCTACAGATTTAGCAGGCATTACGTTTTCATCATTTGGTCCAGTACCGGCTGGCTGCATACCAAATAAATCTGCATTGTTAAGACCAGTAGAGTTTACGAATTTATAATCTTTAAGACCAAGCTTTTCTGCTTTTTTATTCATTAGCTTTAAAAACTCGGTTTCAGTACCCGCAATTGTTTCCGCAATAGCCACTGTAGCAGCATTTGCAGAATAAATAGCCATCGCCTCATACAATTCACGAATTGTATAAGTCCCATCTCTACGTAATGGTACATTACTTAACGCACGATCTTGAGACAATTTATACGTATAATCAGTTACATGATATTCCTGATCCCACTTAACTGTACCTGCATCAATTGCGTCCAATAACAAGTATTCAGTCATCATTTTTGTCATACTCGCAATGCCTAGTGATGTATCTGCATTTTGTTCATATAAAATTTTACCTGAATCTGCGTCAATTAAAATCGCAGCATCCACTTTTAATCCTAAATCCGTTTCTGCATGTGCCTTCGCAGGAACAGCTGCCAAAACACTAAATAACAAAACAGGAATTAGGAGCAAGCGGATAACTGTGTTCATTGTCTTTTTCACCTTTAAAGCCCTCCAAAAAAATAATCTTGTCCTCGACATTTTATCATAGAAAGTTGATTCCGTGCGCACTCTCTACCATAAAAAAATGCTCTCGCGCCATCTTTGTAGACGATTCGAGAGCATAAAAGTTGCTAGTAATATATTACATCGAATAGTTTGGTGATTCTTTTGTGATTTGTACATCATGTGGATGTGATTCACGTAGACCTGCACCTGTCATTCGAACAAACTGAGCATTTTCACGTAAGAACTCAAGGTTAGGTGATCCGCAATAGCCCATACCTGCACGAATACCACCAATTAGTTGATAAATTGTATCTGCTAGAGGTCCTTTGTATGGAAGACGGCCCTCAATACCTTCTGGTACTAATTTTTTCGCATCTTCTTGGAAATAACGATCTTTTGAACCTTTTTCCATAGCTCCAATTGAACCCATACCACGGTAAACTTTGAAACGACGACCTTGGAAGATTTCAGTTTCGCCAGGAGATTCAGAAGTACCAGCAAGAAGTGAACCAAGCATTACAACGTTACCACCTGCTGCAAGAGCTTTTACAATGTCTCCAGAGTATTTAATGCCTCCATCAGCAATAATTGTTTTATCAAGCTCACGAGCTACTGTTGCACAATCATAAACAGCTGTAATTTGTGGTACACCTACACCAGCTACTACGCGTGTAGTACAGATAGAACCTGGTCCAATACCAACTTTCACTACATCTGCACCAGCTTCAAATAATGCGCGTGCACCTTCACCTGTTGCCACGTTACCAGCGATAATTTCTAGCTCTGGATACGTCTCACGGATAGAGCGAATTGTTTGTAATACTCCCTCAGAATGACCGTGTGCTGTATCGATTACTACGATATCTACTTGTGCTTCAACAAGCTTCTCAATACGTAGCATCGTATCTTTTGAAACACCAACTGCTGCCCCTACTAATAAACGACCGTGTATGTCTTTTGCAGCGTTAGGGAACTCAATTACTTTTTCAATATCCTTAATTGTGATTAATCCAGTTAATTTACCTTCTTCATCTACAATTGGTAGCTTTTCGATTTTATATTGTTGAAGAATCTTTTCAGCATCCTCTAAAGTCGTTCCAACAGGAGCTGTAATCAAATCTTCTTTTGTCATAACGTCTTCAATTTTTAAAGAATAGTCAGAAATAAAACGTAAGTCACGGTTTGTAATGATCCCTACTAGCTTTTGGTTTTCCATACTATCAACAATTGGTACACCCGAAATTCGATATTTGCCCATTAAATGTTCAGCATCAAAAACTTGGTGAGTCGGAGTTAAGAAGAATGGGTTTGTAATAACACCATTTTCAGAACGTTTTACTTTTTCTACTTGCTCAGCTTGCTCATCAATACCCATGTTCTTATGGATAATACCGATACCACCTTGACGTGCCATAGCAATTGCCATTTTAGATTCTGTAACTGTATCCATTCCTGCACTGACCATTGGAATATTTAATTTAATCTTCGGTGTTAGTTGAACTGATAAATCAACGTCTTTCGGTAATACTTCTGAATGAGCTGGTACTAATAATACATCATCAAAAGTTAAACCTTCTTTGGCAAATTTAGTTTCCCACATTATCGTAACTTCCTCCTATAGTGAAAAGAATATTAATTGTAAGATTAACAACGAGCTAGGCTACTGTCAAGAAACTTATAAAAGAAAGACAATTCAGATTTTTCAAGGCAGTAATTCTAATAGTTTTTCGTCCCCTTTCACATGGACAAAAAAAGCCTTTTCAATTTTCTTTCTTCAATTAGTATATAAACATTAGCTAAAACCTGTCTTATCTTAATTTTAAGCAAGTTTTGCAAAATTATTGATAAATTATTAATGATTTTCATAAAAAATAAAAAACAGCCAGCACACAGCTGACTGTTTTCTTTGCCTAGCGACGTCCTACTCTCACAGGGGGAAGCCCCCAACTACCATCGGCGCTAAAGAGCTTAACTTCCGTGTTCGGTATGGGAACGGGTGT
>Ga0213828_1001461_pt1 | contig 19222 bp, 23 predicted proteins | sample MC6MC0897MG_FD_180664 | JGI IMG/M metagenome (GOLD analysis project Ga0213828, IMG submission 180664) | Enriched soil aggregate microbial communities from Iowa State University, Ames, United States - MC6-MC0897-MG | ecosystem: Environmental > Terrestrial > Soil > Unclassified | place: USA: Iowa... | reverse complement strand
ATCACTTGTTTCACAAGAATAGTTATAGCTTTCCAGCAGCGAAATTAATTCTGTTCTCAGAACGATATCGTCTTCAATAATAAACAGCTTCATATTGAAATCACCTCCAGATTCTTATTTATCATTAGACACTATATTTGTTGCTTATAATAGTTTTGCCATATAATATTCGTCCACATATGTTCCATCCACAACCATGGAATTTTTTTTGATCCCTTCTACAACAAAACCATTTTTTTCGTAGAGGTGTTTTGCGGTATCATTGAGACACATTACCGTTAGTTCGAGTCTGGTAACCCCTTTCTCACTGGCCCATATGTCCAGCTGTTTGAAAAAGGAGGTGCCAATCCCTTGCCGCTGATAAGAAGCACGAATGCCCACAACGATATAGGCAGAATGTTTTACTCTTTTTAAAATGCCTTTTTGCGCAGATATATATCCAACGATTTCATGATCTGCTTCGGCAACTAAAAACAGATTATTGCCTGTGACAGCTTCATTGATGGCAGATTTCATTCTATCGATATTTTTCGTCCGTTCATTCGGCTCGTACATCATGTATTTTGTCTCAGAATCCAGCGCAGACATCATTTGCCAAAGTGATTCAGCGTCGTTTTCTTCAATAGGTCTGATGATAACACCCATAAAATCTTATACCTCCTCTTTTGTTAACTGCACTGCTTCATCGGCTAAAGTTTGAAAAGAAATCAGCAAACAACTGATCCTGTTCAGGCTTATGAGTGACATAGCCTATAGCGATTCTATTGTTTGTCAGTTCAATCAACTTTTGCGCACCATCTTCGCCAAATGCACCGCATAGTTCAACAGCGCCAACCCCTTCACTTTCTAAGAGAGTAATCTTATCACAGGCTTCTTTGAAGTTTTTAACTGTAACAATATAGCTGATTTGTTTCTCTGTCTCAAAACAAGCCTGATGTACCGCCGGATTATAGTGACTTCCCATTAATAAAAAAGCGAATTTTTTCTTCATATTATTTTCTCCTTATATATAATTTGTAATCCAAAACTGTCCGATGCCCACTCCCATTGCGGCGATTCAGCAGCAAATATCAATAAAGCCTGAAAGATATCATTTTGATATCTCCCAGGCCTTTTCATTTTAAAACTGTGAGTTCTCTCTTGGTCCCAGACCTTTTAAACTGGTTTTATTATATATTTTATTAGACCATTCGTCAATGTTCTTTGCATTGGGATCATTTTTATTTCACTGCTACGGCTTCAAAAGTGATCATATCTTCAGATGATGATGGATATTTTCCCAATTTATAATCTGAAGAAATCTTGATATCTTTAAATCCGACGCTTTCAAGCACTAACCGAAACTCTTCCACTCCATACCACCGCAACGGAAAATGCTCTAATTCCGTCTGCAAAAGTACGCCATCACGCCATTTTTCATATCGTCCATGAGAAATTGTATATTGATTGATATAGTCAACCTCTACCATTTTATTTTCTAATGTAATGATATCCCCATTGGAACATTTCCAAGTTCTTGTGGATACTATCCCTGTTGATATTTTATTTTGCAAAAATATGTCTACGATTAGCCGGCCGCCGTCAGATAGATGCTCATAAAAGTTTTTTAATGCTTTTATAGAATCAGCTCTTTTGTACAATAAAAGAAATGTTCCCGTCGGCACTATAATAGCTTCGTATTTTGTATCCAGAGAAAAAGACTCCATCTTTTCCTCAAAAAGTTTAGGATCCAGTCCCCTCTTTTTGCAGTTCTCATGACAGATACCCAGCATATCCTTTGAACCGTCAAATCCTTCGACATGGAATCCTTTTTCTAAAAGGGGAATCAACATCCGTCCGGTTCCTGTCGCAGGCTCAAGAACCGGACCTTTACATGACTTTAACCTATCCGTATAATATTCGATATCTCCAAAAGAATGGCCCACAGGCTTATCCATATCATATACTTCGGAAGACAATCTACCATAATAGTTCAACATCCTTTATCACCTTTCTTCCATAATTATTATTAACTACTCTTTTTTGACTGGGATATAGATATCCATTACCGTATCCTGCCTATGATGACAGCGCTCATCGTAGAATTCAAAATCTAATTTACTTTCGTCGAAAACATACCCGCTGCCCGGGAACCAATCTTCAAAAATATATTTCCATGTACCTGCAATAACCTCCGCAAACTCTTTTTGCTCCCAATCATTGCTGGTATCCACAGGATTGGTTGTAAAAACAGCGTACTCTGCATTTGGTATTTCTACTGTCAGCATATCTTCCCCTACATTTGTAAAATCCTCCACAATCACACCCAAAAGATAGATTGCATTGCCATCCTCCGATAAAGGAACGTATAATCCAACTTCCCCATGTTTTGCGGGATTCAAAACTTTGTACATTTTACTTTCTAAGTTTTCGCCATTATAATTGCTCCAGAAAGAAGCAATATCCTTTGTATAGGATGCTCCCGTGATATCCGTTTTAATTCCATATCCGGCTACCTTAAATGCAGACCTTTTTACAATCGCAGGACATGCACTTTTCACATCAGAATACCCAGTCTTCCTCTCCACATACTGTGTGGGGGTATAGCCAAACGCTTTACGGAACGCTTTGGTAAAACCTCCTGATGTCTCAAACCCATAATCCACAGCAATGTCTATGACTTTCCTACCTTTAAAAAGTTCCGTGGCTGCTAAGGACAATCTGCGCGCCCTTATGTATTCCATGACAGATACACCCATACATAAATTGAAAACTCTGCAAAAATGATAAAGAGAATACCCGGATTGACTTGCAATTTCTTCTATTGTAACGTTTTCTTTCATATGGTCTTCCATGAATTTAATACTTTTTTCTATATGTTCTCTGTAATTCAATGCATACCCCCACTTGATATTTCAATATTTAATAAGTTAATTATAACATTAATATTCAAATAAAATGTTCCTGCTTTGCTGAATTTTATTAGCTATTGCATTAATAATCAAATTTGATATAAGCAGAAGTTATGTTATATATAAAAAGCATTAAGTTTACCAATATCAATTATCGTGTTATAATAAGGTGAATTAAATACACCCCATGAGCATTTGTCATGGGTTTAAAGGAGAGTCATGCATATGGAGAGATTAATAGGTACTGTTTCAAGAGGTGTACGTGCTCCAATTATCCGTCAGGGAGACGACATCGCAGAAATAGTAATTTCAAGTGTACTTGATGCAGCAAAAAGTGAGAGTTTTGAATTACGTGACCGAGATGTTGTTGCTGCAACCGAGGCCATTGTTGCCCGTGCTCAGGGAAATTATGCTACTGTTGACCAGATCGCTGCTGATATTAAAAATAAATTCGGTAATGAAACCATCGGTATTGTATTCCCTATTTTAAGCCGCAACCGTTTTTCCATTTGTCTTAAGGGTATTGCAAGAGGTGCAAAAAAGATCGTACTAATGTTAAGCTATCCTTCCGATGAGGTAGGTAATCACTTAATCGATCTCGATGCTTTAGATGAAAAAGGTATTAACCCCTGGACTGATGTTTTAACTGAGGCGCGTTACCGTGAGCTTTTTGGCTTCCGTAAGCATACCTTTACCGGAGTTGATTACATTGAATACTACAAAGAGCTTATTCAAAAAGAAGGCTGTGAAGTAGAAGTTATTCTTGCAAATGACTGCCGCACAATCTTAAATTATACAAAGCATGTTCTTAACTGCGATATTCATACCCGTTTTAGAACCAAACGCTTATTAAATGCTGCCGGTGCTGAGACTGTGTTTGGTCTTGACGATATCTTAACCGCACCGGTTAATGGCAGTGGATATAACGAAAATTATGGTTTGCTTGGTAGCAATAAAGCTACCGAAGACACCGTTAAGCTATTCCCCCGCAATTGCGAACCAATTGTTAAAAGCATTCAGGATGGACTCCTTGAAAGAACTGGAAAACATATTGAAGTCATGATTTATGGCGACGGTGCGTTCAAAGATCCTATGGGTAAGATTTGGGAATTGGCAGATCCGGTGGTTTCTCCGGCATATACAGAAGGTCTGGAAGGCCAGCCTAATGAAGTCAAATTAAAATATCTTGCTGATAATGATTTTGCTGATTTAAGCGGTGCGGAATTAAAGGCTGCTATTTCAAACTATATTCAAAGCAAAGACAACAATTTAGTCGGCAGCATGGTTTCTCAGGGAACTACCCCTCGCCGTTTAACCGACTTAATCGGTTCTCTCTGTGACCTTACTTCCGGAAGCGGTGATAAAGGAACGCCTATCGTATTAGTACAGGGCTACTTCGATAATTACACCAAATAAATCGGATATAATAAAAAGGCAATGGCATTCAGCCATTGCTTTTTATTATGTATTGATGTGTAAAAAAATTATTGCTGTTTCGCTCTGACATATTCCATTGCTTCCTTGCCGGTTATGTGTTCAATATCAATCGCAATAATGTAAGCATGTGTGCAACCGTCTATTTCCTTATTCTTAGCCTCTTCCGGCTGATCCCCTGAATACTTTTCCACCAGAGCCTTAAATGCTTCCACTCTCTCATCACCTTCCACAATTCTGGCTTTTCCAAAGGCGATAACACTACGGAAGTAAGAAGTATATTCCTTACTTACAATCGTATCTTCATCAATGACGGAGAAAGATACCTTTGGATATTTCATGACAGCATCAACCTTATGCCCGGCTTTTGCTGAATGGACATATATCTTTTCATTAAAATAAACATAGCTTAGGGGAACAGCATACGGATAATCTTCATCACCTAAGCATGCCAATACCCCATTGGTACATCTGTCCATTACCGCTTTTGTATCTTCAGGCGATAATAATTGTTTGTTTCTTCTCATTTCTCTAAACATTTCGTATTCCTCTCTTTTCAATAATCTTTTTTTGAACTTCTCATTACTTAGAAAAGCCGCTGACCGGTAGGTTTTGATCAGCGGCTATAATATTAATTTGTGATCCAGGAAAAAATGTACTGCACCTGATCCGGACTTTGAATTTCGGGTTCTATCAGTTTTTGAAACTTTCCAGGTAATCCTTTTTCCAATGCGGCCAAATGGAAATGGCAGGCAGCGATTCCTATATCGACCCTTTGAAGATCAATTTTTTCGATGTCATTTTTTATGGTTTTTGCCAAATAAAAATGATACGTGTCTTTATTCTGCACAATTCTCCAGGGCTGCTTATTAACGGCGGAAGGAGCAAGGCGTACCATTTCCAGCGGAAAAGCAAAGTCCCCTGCCTCAACTTTCGTCAAGGGTTGTGTGAACTCCTGCTTATAAAACAATTCCTTCCATTCTTTTCTTTGTCCTGACTTTGCTACCCACCTCATCACGGATTCCAGCGCCCTTTTTTTACCTGTTGGATAACCAACGGGGGAAATGCAGGGGAAAAGGTCACCCTCTTTTAGGTTCATGGCTGCAGCAAAACCACTCCGGTTAAAAGTCCCACCAAGCCAGCATGTGCCAAGTCCAAGGGATGTCGCGTACAAAATCAATTTTTCAAACGAATAGCCCAATGCCTCCAAAGCCAGCTCTTTGTCTGCCGCTGAAGCACCGATATAATTCTCAGCACCTTTAATGACCCCATAGGTTCCCAGCTTTTCTCCATCGGATGATGCCGCCTTTTCCAGCAGACGAAAGGTTACATCTATGGAAAATGGGTTGGTTAAGTTATCAATATAGGCGTTTAGTTGATCCTTTTCATTGGTTGAAAGACCACGGTTCTCATATGTCCGGACACTGCTGCGAGCCATAACTGTTTTTTCAACAGGGAAATCCACGTTCATATTTTACTGCGCCTCCTTAGACTAACATCCTTTTCCATTTAGTTCCAGGTTTCGTAATGCACTCGATCCGCCTGATAACGGTCAATGAATTGATTTTTCTGCCCATCCGGGTAGCCTACGGAAATCAGTGCAAAGGGCCGGATATGATCCGGAAGTTCAAACAAACGGCTCACATTTTCAGTAACAACATTCGATGTAGCAACGCCAAGCCATACACCGCCAAGACCTAAATGAACGGCTTCCAAAAGCATATTCTGTGCCGCGGCGCTCATGTCCTGTTCCCAGCCGGTCGGTACAGTCAGATCTTTATCATCGGCCAGTAAAACAAAGGTTACAGCGGAATTCGCAGCAAGCTTTGCGTAAGGTGAGGTCTCAGCAATTTGAGCCAATCGCTCCTTATCCTGTACCACAATGAATTCCCACGGCTGCTGATTGGCGGCCGATGGAGCCTGCATGGCGGCCCGGAGCAGCATATCAATCTTTTCAGGTTCTACCTCCTGGGCTTTAAATTTGCGAATGCTTCTTCTGATAAATATTTCTTCCATAGACATGACCTCCTGAATTATATTTTCTTATCTGATTTTCTATTATCCAGACTTTTAAGCAGCTTGTTGCTGATCTCTAAAAATCTACGGGTTTCTTCTTCTGTCAATACATCCTTGTACTTATCCTGAAGCTGATTCCATGCTGCTATAATTTCACTTTGCATAGCCAAGCCTTCTGGTGTGGTGCAAAGATATACATTCTTTCCTTCCGCCTTTTTCGCAATAAGCCCTTTTCGCTCAAGCCTCTCAAGCAAACGGGTTATGGTAGATGGTGTTAAATGCAGTATTTCACCAATTTCCTTCTGTTGTATACCACCTGTTAGATTTACATGATACAGGAGTATTGCATGACTAGGTGAAAAACCTGTTTTACGGAACGCTTCATCCGCTATTTTACCGAATTCCCTGGCGAGTTTTGTAGAAGTAAAAAACAGGCAGCCATTAAGCTTACATTCCTGATCGTCTGATTCATAATTACAACCCAAAATAATTCCTCCTTTGTTTGTACATACAAATATAACATTTCCGTATTTTGCTGTCAAGTAAGATTATAGTGGTTATATCTTCTGCAAAAAATTAGGGCGTGTGTGAATTCCGCCCTAATAACTATGGTATATATATGATATTGTTTTATAAAATCACTGTGCAAATATTTCGTCCAATTTATTGAGCGGAAAAGGTGTCATAGCCAAAGGTTTCACTGCGATGGACATGAGCAGGGCCGGATTGTCATCTGCTGCGATCCGATTTGAACTTAGGGTTCCGCACAATCGGCATCTGTGAATAATCGCCCATTCACCACCCTTGCGCACCCAAACACTGACCGGATCCATAATTCCCTGGCATAGGGAAGCCCGGTCACCCGGATCATTGTCTACATGAACGCTGGACAGGCACTTGGGACAATGGTTGCGGTGCCGGCTCCCGGCACCTTCCGGTACCACAAGCGACCCACAGACTTTGCAAGTGAAGCTCTCTGCGCAGGCAGAATGCCGATAATCCATTTTAGGTACTTTACCGGAAACAGTTTTAGCGTCTCCCATTTTCTGATAAGCATCATATCGTTCTCTTTTAAGCTTCTTCGCTCGAAGCGCCAGAAGAACCTGGCAGCCATCTTCATGGACATGGGTACAGTTCCGGAAATAGCATCCTTCAATCAATTGTGTTATTTCCGGAAATACTGCGTTTCGTTCCTCCCCGGTGATTTGCTGCAGGGCAAAATCCCGGAAGCCTGGTGTATCGATCCATAAGGTCCCTCTGGAGCCTACCTGCAAAATACTGGTATGTGTGCTAGGCGTCGTACAGCAGCAATCTTCTTTTTCTAATCGTTCGTTTAAACTCCCACGGATTAAAGATGTTTTGCCGCAAGACCTGTCACCGACGACAACTACCGTTTTTCCCTCAACTATTTTAATTAGATTCTCTTGCTTTTCACGGGCAGAACCTTAAAATACAAAGTCAGCAGTGTTTTGATATAGGGCCAGTTTGTCTTCTAACAGAGCCTGAGCTCTCTCCCCAATCATATCCCATTTGCTGATAAATACACCGGCTTGAATTCCTGCCCGTTTGGCGGCAATGATCGCCGCTTCCAGGTAACCTGCCTGATTGAGCAGATAATCAGCAGTCACCATTGCCAAAAGACAGTGAACATTCGCCGCTACCAGTACTTTTTCCTCTTTGGAGCGGCGATTTCCCCTATATAAGGCGGTTTCTCTCGGCAGGATATGAATCAGTTTATATTGATCCTTTCCTGCAAGCCCTACTTCAACCTGATCCCCAACGATCAGAGTATTTTTGTTCGAGATCATAGAACCGGGAAGCAGGCAAGTAATGATTTCACCTTCTGATAATATTTGGACTTGTTTATTCATGACATTTACAACAGTAGCCTGAAAAACTTCTGATTCCTTTTTCTTCTTCACCTTCGTTTCCTCCTGATATGGGCAAGCTTTTGAGGATGCACTTGCTCGTTTCAGGTAATATTATAGGTTCTATCTGGGAATAGCCGCAACCGAATTGACGTTTCAGAAGCAAAGAAGCACCATGCAGCTTCATGGCGCTTCCTTGTTTACTGGTACTCCAGCTTAATCTTTGCAATGATCTTTTGTATACTCTTCGGTGATAAATAGTAAGTTTTCGAAAGATGGTCAATCGATTTTCCTTCTGTATATTTTTCGTAAATCTCCATGTTTCTGCAAAGGATCATTTCTTTGCTTTTGGTATTTTCTCCCCAGGTCTTACGGTTAATTTCTTTTCTTGGGACGTAAATATATTCACCGTCAATATAATTTTGTATTAAGTCTATAATTTCTTTAGGCAGCACATCGGCTGCTTTGATATAGCTCATTATGCTCCTCCTAATCCATGTTTTCAGGACTGAGCAAAGGCTATACAAGTATCAATTTTCTGATGCCATGCAATAGCCTTTGCTATGCATAGAGAGCCGAACTAAATTTCATAAATGCTTCCTCCCTTCGTATAGGTTATTTTTAAACAGAACTAATTCTTGCTTCAAGCGACTCCCATACCATTGTGAACTCGCTTTCTTTTGTTTCCTCCTCAATTTGTTCCGTTAAGATCTTGAATCCTTCTCTTAAATAGAACGTTACTGCCCGCTCATTTCTTTTATAAACATTTAGAAGAAGTTTGTTATGTCTCTCTTTGGCATAGTGAAGCAGTTGGCTGCCGATTCCTTTGGATTGGTATTCTGAATCAACAAAGATTCCCTCAATGTAATCTTCGTTAAGTCCAAGAAACCCTTGAATCTGACCACTTGAGCTATACACATAGACAGTCGCCTGGGGCAGAATTTCATTGACCGTGGCATAGCTGTTTACCCAATAGCTGCTGTCAATAAAATGGTGAGCCGTAATATTAGCATTAAGCCATATCTTCATAATTTGCTCGATATCGGTACTTTTAAAGTCTCGGATCATAATAAAATGCTTTCTCCTTTTAATCAAAAATAAATTGTTTCCATTACGTTTATTCTGGACAATAAAAAAACAGATAACTCTGCCACTTAGAGTTGTCTGCTTACTTATATATACATTAACAGAAAAAAACCTGCTCTGCCGGTTTCTCACGTTATTGTGACAGCCACCAAATGAACTTACATGTAAGTCCACCTGGCTCATTGCCTGCGTAAATAAAACCTATCATTTGCTTAATCAAATGACAGGCAGCCTGAGCCTATATCCGCAAAATAAGTACAACAAAAAACCCCTCGTGATATGAGAGCTAAAATTTTATTGTTCATTATCTTAGCGAATAGACGACATCAAGCCACCTCCCTTTGTATATTTAAATCATCATAACGAATATCTTTATATTTTGCAATATGTTTTTTGTAATTTGCTGCTTTTCTAATGCTTTTGTCCATTTCATCCAGCTTATCTGGGATTTTAAATATTTTATTTCTGTGAATCAAGGATAAACAAAGATGCATCCTGCCCCATGAATATGTTACTTCCAGTGTAAAAAGTTTTAGATTGAATCTCCCTGTAACCTATTTTTTTCATAACAGCCGCTAACTCTGATTGATCAAATCCATTATGAACCATATCGGAAGCTACTTTTTCATTTTTATTATAATCTACGATTAGCAAATGCCCATGTTCATTTAAGGTCTTATATAATCTTGACAAAATTAATTCAATGTCATTGATATGGAGCAAAACCTGGGCCATAAAAATATAGTCAGCCTGTAAGTCCGAAAGACGATCCTTTTCAAAATCGAAGCACAAGGTAGCTGCATTCTGTATATTAGATCCGGAAATCTTATGCTCTACTTGATGAATCATGTTTTGTGATGTATCCAAAAAAAGCATCGAACTAAAATCATTCAGCAAATTCATTCCAACCAGGCCGGTTCCGCACCCAAAATCAATTGCACTCTTACTCTTAGCATCAACTACGTATTCACGAATGGCGTTTGATGATACTTTTGCAATTTGGATTCTTTCAGGAGTATCATATTTATCTGCTATCATTTCAAACTTTTCCGTATTGCCCATTATTGCATCTCCATAGGCAGGCACTTGGCCCACTTGACCGTTTCAGATAGATTTACCTCCAGGCTTTTCATCGGTTCTGCAAAATCTATTTCACCGATGAATTCATTCCCTGAGAGTTCTTTCTTTAATTTCGTAAAGCACTTTTGGGCTCCGCCGCCAGCATGGCTGGCAAACAGCGCGATCCGCTTGCCCTGGATCTTATATTGGCTGATAAAGCTTTTTATGGGTGGTGTAAACGAACCGGCCCAGACCGGTGTGCCGATGATAATCGTGTCATACCGGCTTAAATCAATGCGTTCGTTTGTTAATTCAGGCTTCTCGCCAAAAATAACGCTCTTTCCTCCCCAAAAGTATTTCCGAAATCCTTCTGTCGGATAGTTTTTACTTGTTTTTAACTCCGTCATGTCAGCGCCTAGCGTTTCTGCAATCTTTTCTGCAATGGATCTTGTACTGCCGGTAAACGAAAAATATACAACCAGAGTGCTCATAGCTATTCTCCTCTTAACTCATCGATACGGTTAATTGTTACATTTCAAATAAAATTGTACTGTTATTTATCATCTTCCTTCTCTTTAATGATTCTCTTTGCCTCAACAGCCCAATCCCTCATTGCGGAATAAATATAAGCACCGCAAAGTGCGGTCAGCTGACTGTAGGAGCAGTCAATATCTTGCTCCTTAAACTGTCCGCAAAGTTCGATATAGCCGTTCATTTCTTTGACAAGCTTATCATTTCTTCTGATAAAATTGTCCAGATGACCAAGCAGCACCTCCGGTTCTGTATTTTCACCAAAGGAAACTTTTAGTAACAGTTCGTACCGGATCTTCTCGATTTCCGGTTCCTCTCTCAGCCAATCTGAAAGCTCTTTTCTGCCTGCGTCAGTGATAGTGTATACGATCTGTCCCCGTCCATTTCCATTCTGTGTATGATTTGAGGTGACGGCAAGCCCCTCAGCTACCAGTTTCTTGAGAGTCGGATATATCTGACCAAAACTCTCCTGCCAGAAATGGCTGTATTCATTCTCTATCCATTTTTTTATGGTATAACCAGTCTGCGGCATGCGGGCGAGCATTCCCAGCATTACATATTTCGATTTACCTGTATTTTCTTTCATCTCTATACCTTTTGTTCATTTTATATATCATCATGATATATCATAATGATATGTATTGTCAAGACTTTCTGATCACAAATTTTTCAAATAAAAAAAATGTAATGCATATCAGAATCATTCATTCTTTCATCTCCTTTTATTTTGCAGAGATTTTCATCTCCGAAATAATTAATCCCGATAATGTAAGCACAATCCCGAATACAGCAACACCGGTAATCGTTTCACGAAGTACAATCACGGAGGTGATAACGGTTATTACTGGAACCATGTAAATATAAACACTGGTTTTTATTGCGCCCAATATTTTTACCGCAGTGTTCCATGTTACAAAACAAAGGGCAGATGCGCCCAAACCTAAGAATAGAATGTTACACAGAATCACCGGTTGTATCAATTGATTGATCTTAGGATCAAAACCAAAGACCAATAATGCTGGTACCATGAACACCAACCCATAAAAGAAGATTCTGCGTGTCGCCTGGATCGTGTTGTAATGAAAACCGCTGATTCTCTTTGTCAGGACAGAATAGGCAGCCCATACAATAGCTGCTAAAACAGCCAAAATATCTCCTAATGGATTCAATTTCAAATTACTGCTACCATTAAAGCTAATGAGAAATATTCCGATAACCGCAACAGCAAAACCGATGAAAAATTGCAGTCTTAATTTTTCTCTATCTAAAAACGAGTGTGCAAAAATGGCAGTAAAAAACGGTGCAATCGAAATAATGACCCCTACATTGGATGCAAAAGTGTAAGTCAGGGCTATGTTTTCAAACAAATAGTACAGTGTGACACCACATAAACCAGCCGCAGCAAAATACAACTCCTGTTTTCTTTCCTTAACTTTGAGCCTATGAGGGTAAAACACAAGCAACACAATAAATCCTATTGTAAATCTTAAAAATAGTATTTCTATTGGAGACATCCCTTGTAAAAGTATTTTGGTCGATATGAAAGTGGTACCCCAAATAAAAATTGTCACAATTGCAAACAGATGTCCTTGAATATCCTTTTTCTTGTCCATAAAAACCCTTTCGATATAAATAATCAGTTCTGCTTGTCCATGAAGATCTTCATATACTGTTTTGGTGTCAGTCCTATGAACTTCTTAAAGAAGTTAGAAAAATGACTTTGGTCGACAAATCCTGTCTGCAATGCTGCTTCCATTGGCGGTAAACCTTGTTCCAGCATTTTCTTTGCTTTATCGATCCGTATCGTTTCCAAGTAGCTGTAAGGGGAAATACCCTTTTGCTTGGTGAAAGAGCGAAGCAGATAATATTTACTTAATCCGGTCAGCTTGCAAAGGTCATCCAGCGTAATGTTCTCCATGTAATACTCTTCTAAGAATTCACAGATCGCTTTTACTTCCATACTTTGCTCTGAGCGGTCTGCCGGTACTTGCTGTTCTGTATATTCTTCCACTAATTGCTCCAAAAGGAAAAAGTAGATTTCCTCTTTTCTAAAATCCTTTTCTTCCTCAATAATCATTTGATGTAATTCCCGGAGAACCGCAACCAATTCGCTATGAAAAACTACTTGAGGAGTAAAATAAGGCAAATGTTCTTTTCCTGTTATTTCAAAGATTGCTTTGCTCATGTTTTCCGGTTGAATATTGATACAGCGATAATCCAGCGTTTTGCCATTGATTTGTTCACAGGTATGATTGTCATGTGGATTAAACAGTAATAAATCCCCCGGTTCAATGATGTACTCTTTGTTTTTGCAGGATAAAAACCGCTGCCCTTTTTCAATAAAGCCAATCACATAATACTCATGAAAATGATTGGGGAATTTCTGCATAATCCCTTGAAAATGATAGGCTTCCACTTTTAATTCGGGATCATATTTTACAATTCTTATCTCTTGTTTCATTAATTTGCCCCCCTTTCACGATTTTCTGATATCTAGTGTACCACAAGAAATAAAAAAGTTCTTGTATGATATTGCTCTTAAGCCAATGCGAATTCCCCACAAATCAAGCGAAAAGGCCCACCTGCTTTCCAGCAAGTGGGCTTTCTATCATTCTTTCATTCTATAAAATTATTTGCAGTATATTGCTACCGCATCCCGCAAAAACGCTGCGCATCCGGGTGCAATCTTATCGTAATACGCAGTAAAGCGAGGATCATCCACATACATCTGCGCCACGCCTTTATGAGCTTCTTTGTTGTAATCGTCCCAATAAAAGCAGAGCCATTTTTTATGCAGCTCGCAGGTTTCTTGCGCCAGTTCGCTGGCTGGGTCTCCTTGCTCAAAGGCCGCTTTTAATGTTTCGTTCAAGTCTTCCGTCAGCATTTCCAATTCAATGAACTTTTCCTTGCTCATATTTAAAACCTTGGTGTTGGAGCGGTTTATGCGTTCATCTCCATATTTTGCCCGGGCTTCCTCTCCATATTGACGCTCGTTATGATCCACCTGCTTTTGAAGGAAGCCTTCAAACTTCTCCTGGTCACTCATTATCATTTCTCCTTTCATAGTCTTAATGGTCTTCTCGACATTGGCGACCAGCAAATCCATTTGCTCTCGCCTGGCAAGCAGGGCAGACAAATGGCTCTCCAACGCCGAAAGCCCGTCAAAATCCTTTGAAGCCAAAATGGTTCGGATTTCTTCTAACGATACGCCCAGTTCTCGGTAAAATAGGATCTGCTGCAGCCGGTTGATCTCCTTTTCTCCGTAAATCCGGTATTCATTGGAACTGATTCGGGCAGGTGAAAGCAATCCCAACTCATCATAGTACCTCAGTGTTCTTGTACTGACACCCGCTAATTTCGCCAGCTTATTGATGGTGTATTCCATCTTATCACCCCCTTGCAAAAACCACTATAAACTATTACGCGGCGTCAATGTCAACCGTTTTATAAAATATTCATGCGAAGTTCATTCTTCTCATTGTTTCGAGCGATTGCCACTGCAGGATTGAAAAATGGAACCTACTCTGTCATTAATATCAAAATACCCGGAATCCATCATAATCGTCGGCTTAATCTTTAAAGCATTTGGTCTTCCATTTTCCAAACATTCTTCATTTGCATACGCTGAAACAATTTCTCCTAGAAACATGGTAAAATCAAATACAGGAATCGTTTGAATTACTTTACAGAGATAATTGACCGGACATTCTTTTATCATTGGTGCATTTCCTGCTTCATCGTAGAATGATTCGAAAATGTTTGATTTATCCGTTTTATTGCCCGTTACAGTTCCGCAATAATCCGTTTTTTCTATCTCATCAGAAGAGGGAATGTTTACAGAGAAATATCCATTTTCTATGACTCCAGCGGTTGTATGATGCGAATTTTTTAACGAAATATAAAGTACAGGCTTTTGACTAACAACTCCATATGCTCCAAGGGTTGCATAGTTTGGTTTTCCATTAACAGATGCTCCGGCCAAAACAGTAATATATGGGCCATAAGGAATATTTGCTATTTTTGTCTTTGACATATTTATTCTCCTATTAATCTTTTCTAGTTGTTGCAACATTGAACATTATATATTAAAAATTCATAAAGATATAGACTTATTCTTTCTGATGAATTATCATATAGATAGAGTGCGCCCCTAAGAGCAAACTCTTTTTTTGTTATAAGCCATATATCATGATTATTATACCCTTAATGGCTCTAAAATAGATAATGCCGCCATTGCTGGCGGCATTTTATTACTGACTATGTTGGACAATAACATTTGCTTACGGTAAAATATTCCCGGCACTAAGATAAATCTCGTACCATTCCTCCCGAGTAAGCTTAATATCGGCAGCCTTGGCGCAATCCTTCAGACGCTCCACATTCATGGTCCCGGTCACAGGCTGCATATGGGCCGGATGGCGCAGCAGCCACGCCATTGCAATGGTCGTGTTGCTAACCTCATATTTCGCAGAAATTTCATCAATCTTTGCATTGAGTTTCGGGAACTTCTCATTGCCCAGGAATACACCCTCAAAAAATCCATACTGGAACGGAGACCAGGGCTGAATGGTGATGTCATTGATACGGCAGAAATCTATAACGCTGCCATCCCGGTTTACTGCCTGATCATCGAGCATATTAACATGAATGCCCTGGGAGATCATGTTGGCGTTTGTAATGCTTAACTGCAGCTGGTTCGCAATAATCGGCTGCTTAACAAATTTCTTCAAAAGCTGTATCTGCATGGGATTCTGGTTGGAAACGCCAAAATTACGTACCTTACCTGTGCTTTGAAGAATGTCAAATGCCTCGGCAACCTCTTCCGGCTCCATCAGAGCATCCGGACGATGGAGCAACAATACATCCAGATAATCCGTTCTCAGTCTTTTCAAGCTGCCTTCTACTGCTTCCAAAATATGTTTTTTAGAAAAATCAAAAGCAATACCTGGACGGATTCCGCATTTGGATTGCAGGAACATCTTTTCACGCACGGTTGCGTTCATATGTGCCGCTTCTCCAAATATTTCCTCACACACACCGCCGCCATAGATATCTGCATGATCAAAAAAATTAGTACCTAAATCCATTGCTTCCTGTACGAAGCGCTCAGCTTCGGACTTATCCAGCTTGTTGATACGCATGCATCCGACTGCAATCGTCGGTACCTGCAAAGTTCCTAACTTAACTGTTCTCATGGCAAAGAACCTCCTTAACAGAATTAAATTGTATTCTCATTATTCCAAACTATTTTTATTGAGCCAGCTTATAAATCTCAAGCACATCCTGCCAATATAGCTTTTTCAAGCCGCCAATTGGTGCCTCATTTCCAAATGCAGCACCTGTCGCTTTTTTAGCCATTACTTCAAGCTGGCTTGCGTCGATTCCTAGTTCTCCAAGGGTTGCCGGAAGTCCCATCTTATTGAAAAATTCACGCAGGCGCAAAATTGCTTCCTGAATCATTGCGTCCGGATCACGATAGCTGCCCTTCACACCCATGACATTGACTGCAAACTGAACAAACATGTTCACATTGTCCTTGTAAACATACTGCATCCATGCAGGAGTCAGTACAGCCAGACCTGCTCCGTGTGCCACATCGTAGATGGCACTAAGTTCATGCTCCATACCATGGCAGGCCCAGTCCTGTTCACGGCCCATACCCACTAAACCGTTATGAGCAACGGTACCTCCAAAACCCACCTCGCACCATGCATCGTAGTTCCCGGGATTTTCAAGGACAAGCGGGGCATTCTTTATAATGGTCTTTAATACTGTTTCGCACAAACCGTCCGTTAAATCGGTATGGGTGGTGTTGGTAAAGTAACGTTCAAAAACATGACTCATCATGTCAGCCACTCCGTTGGCGATCTGATTCTTTGGCAGGGTGTAGAACAATTCCGGATTCATGACGCTGAGTAAGGGACGCAGATGGGGGCTGCCATAACCGTATTTCAGTTGCTTTTCTTCATTGGTTATGACTGAGTCACCGCTTGCTTCGCTTCCAGCTGCAGGAATGGTAAGTATCGTGGCTACGGGCAGCGCCTTTTCGATTGCTTTGCCCTGCTCATAAATCTCCCACACATCGCCATCATAATATACTCCCATGGCAATGGCCTTGGCAGAATCAATTGCGCTACCACCGCCCACAGCTAAGATTAAATCCACCTTTTCTTCTTTGCACAAAGCAATTCCTTCATGTACCAGTGAAAGACGGGGATTTGGCACTACGCCTCCAAGCTCTACATAAGAGAGCCCATTCTCTTTCAGTGAAGTGGTCACCGTGTCGTATAGTCCGCTCTTTTTAATGCTGCCTCCGCCGTAATGCAGCAAAACCTTGCTTGCATGGGGTTTTAAAAGCGCACCAATCTGTTTCTCCATATCTTTTCCAAATAGTATACGTGCCGGTGAATAGAAGTCAAAATTAAGCATTATTTTTACCCTTTCTTTTGGTTTATTTTTTATTTTGTTTTACCATGTAATGGTATCAGGATCTGCAGAATAACCGCAGCAGCCCTTCAAGTCGGCTATGATCTGAACGTCCTTAAGGGTAAGCTGGAAATCAAATACATCAGCATTTTCCTGGATACGTTCCGGTGTGATGGATTTGGGCAGCGGCAGATATCCGCGTTCCAGGCTCCACCTCACGCAAATCTGGGCGATAGACTTTCCATACTTTTCTGCCAGTGACTGCATCTGCGGAACTTCAAATATCTTGCCTACGCCAAGGGGGCTGTATGCCTCCAGAAGAATCGAGTGCTTTCTGCAATAATCCACCACGTTATCCTGTGTATCGCCGGGGCAAAGCCGGATCTGATTAACCATCGGCTGGATCTTTGCCGTCTGCATAAGAGCATCAAGGTGATGTGGGTGGAAATTGCTGACACCTATCCCGCGAATGAGTCCGGCTTTGTGCAGCTCTTCAAAAGCTTTCCAGGTGCCGGCATTGGCTTCCTGCCACTGATCGCGGTACTTGACTGGATTCGGCCAGTGAATCAGATAAAGATCCAGATAGTCCATATCAAGATTTTTCAACGTCTGCTTAAAGGCCTTCATGGTATTTTCGTATCCATGCATATCATTTTGCAGTTTGCTGGTAATAAAGATATCCTCGCGGGCAATACCACTCTCCTTTACTGCCATGCCGACACTCTCTTCATTCCCGTAACCTGCAGCCGTATCAATATGACGATAACCGCATTTTAAAGCTTCTCTCACTGATGTGGTGGCCATATCCCCATTTTCTGCCCGCCATGTACCGAAACCAATACAGGGAATCTTAACCCCGCCTGAGAGTTCATAACAATCTGTTAATGTTTTCACTATATTTCCCCCTATCTATAATTTGACAAACTGTTTATTTGATAGTATATTTGTACTATAAACCTTAACCTTAACTCTAAGTCAATACAAATTTCAAAAAACTTAAAAACATTTGAAAAATAATAAAACAATTTCAAAATAGGGGGAGGATGATATCCACATGGGGTATACAATCAAGCAGGTGTCGGAACGAACTAATCTAAGCGCACACGTACTGCGTTTTTACGAAAAAGAAGGTCTTTTGTCTAATATTAACAGAAGCAAGAGCGGCATCCGCAGTTATTCCGAAGACGATCTGGAATGGCTGGGGCTGATTTGCTGTCTTAAAAATACAGGCATGTCCCTCAAACAAATTAAAGAATTTATGGATCTAAGTGCGGAAGGCAAGAAGACCCTGAAAAAACGCTGTGATATATTGATTGAGCACAAAAAGAATGTGGAAGCACAGATTCAGGAAATGCATAAGCATCTTGATAAGGTATCCCATAAAATTGACCATTATACAAAGCAGTATAATGAATACAAAAATGTCGAATCTCATCAGAAATTAGAAATGCAAGAAGTATAATGATAAATTACAAAAAGGAAGCCATTCTCTGGGGATATCCAAAAGAATGGCTTCTTATCTTTTATGCTTAACAAAAGTGCTCTTTCAACATATTCACAACCGTATCAATCTCCTGCCTTGTGGTATACCTGCCTACACTAAAACGTATAGCGCCCAATGCTATTTCTTCTTCAACACCCATTGCTGCTAAAACAGGCGAAATGGTTTTTGAGCCAGAGTGGCAGGCAGAACCAGTGGAAGCACATATTTCAGGTAGTGCCGCCAATATTTGGGCACCATTTTTTCCTACAAAACTGATATTAAGAGTATTGGGCAGGCGGTGGACTGCATCACCGTTTAAGTGAATATTACTGCCGAATGCCTCCAGTAATTTTTCATAAAAATAGTCTCTTTTTGGCATCAAATCATTTTGATCCAAGTGTTTCTTTGCCTGAGCCGCAGCTTCTCCC
>Ga0213828_1001459_pt1 | contig 19274 bp, 13 predicted proteins | sample MC6MC0897MG_FD_180664 | JGI IMG/M metagenome (GOLD analysis project Ga0213828, IMG submission 180664) | Enriched soil aggregate microbial communities from Iowa State University, Ames, United States - MC6-MC0897-MG | ecosystem: Environmental > Terrestrial > Soil > Unclassified | place: USA: Iowa... | reverse complement strand
AGCCAGCCGATGCGGCGTGAATTGAGCGCCCGCGAACGGCGCGGCGCAGCGCTGATCGTGCTGGCACTGGCCGTGTGGGCGGCGTGGTGGCTGCTGGTACAGAGCTGGTTTCTCGATCCGCTGATGGAGATTGAAAACCAGGCCGACGGCTTGCGCGAACAACAGCAGCGCTACGCCGGCGCGCTACAGCAACGCGAAGCTCTGCAACAGCAGTTGCAACAGGCCCGGCGCGACCCGGCCAGCCGCAGCAGCCTGCTGCCCGGCACCGACCCCAGCGCCGTGGCGGCCGACCTGATGCAACGCAGCCTCGATCTGGTCAAGGCACATGCCGTGCAGGGGCCCGGGTGCCAGGTCACGCAGCGCATGCCGATCACACCGGAGCAAAACAGCGCCGAGCCGTATCGACAGGTCAAAGTCAGCCTCACCCTCGAATGTGCCATGGAGCCGCTGACCGGGCTGCTGCACGATCTCGAATATGGTCAGCCGTTTCTGTTTGTCGACCACGTAAGCATCCGTCGTCAAACCTCCGCGCCAGCCAGCGGAGGTGCAGGGCGCTTGCAGGTGAATCTGCTAGTGCGCGGTTATCTGCAAGCGGCCAACGGTAAGGAGCCCGGAGCATGAGGTTCAGTCGTATGGATTTGCTCCTGCTCACCATCGCCGCGGCGCTGGGCGCAGTTTTTGTGGTGCTGTTACTTGGCGCGGGACGAGCTGAACAGTGGCTGCCTGCCGGTCAACCACGTGATCTGCCGGCCAGTGCCGCGGCAAAGCCGCTGCCAACATTGACCGCGCAAGACTTGAGCCTGAGCTGGCAGCAATCGATTTTCAGCCCCGAGCGCAAACCCGACCTCGCCAGCAATAAAGGCGAGACGGCCGCGCTGCAAGGCGTTGCGCTGACCGGTGTGGTCATCAATGGCCAGGCGCAGTGGGCGCTGCTACGCCTGGCCAACAAACGCACACTCAAGCTCGCAGTCGGCAAAGCGCTGGATAACCGCTGGACCCTGACTGCGCTCAGCCCACTGCAAGCCACTTTCATGTACCAGGGCCAGACCCGCCAACTGAGCCTGCCCGTGCTACGTCTTCCGCCGCCATCAACGGCGCCTCTTGTCACTCTTCCCAATGTACCGAGACCATGAACAATTGCTTCCCTGAAATCCTTCGTTTGCGCAGCCCGTTGATTTGCCTGGCCACCGCCGTGGCCTTGGCTGGCTGCGCGTCCACGCCGTCGTCGACGCAAAATGACCCGGCCCTGATGCAGGAAGCACTCAACGGTACCGGCTCGCAACGCGCGCCAGTGGTGGATGCCCCCGCCGATTCGCCAAGCGCGTCAGCGTCCGATAACGCCACACCGGCGCGTCGGCAGATTATTCGCGGCAGCCAGAACTTCGTGCGTCCGACGGCACCTGCTGCCGGCGCAAAGGCCGGCGCCGAACCAGGTGGGGACATCGTCTTCAACTTCACCGACCAGCCAATTGAAGCGGTGATCAACAGTGTCATGGGCGACTTGCTGCACGAAAATTACAGCATCGCTCAAGGCGTCAAAGGCAATGTGAGCTTTTCCACTTCCAAACCGGTGAACAAGCAGCAAGCCTTGTCGATCCTGGAAACCCTGCTGTCCTGGACGGAAAACGTAATGATCCGCCAGGGCGACCGCTACGTCATCCTGCCGTCGAATCAGGCGGTCGCGGGCAAGCTGGTACCGGAAATGCCGGTCGCCCGGCCTTCCACCGGCCTCACCGCGCGACTGTTCCCACTGCGTTATATCTCCGCCACGGAAATGCAGAAGCTACTCAAACCGTTTGCCCGGGAGAACGCATTCCTGCTGGTGGATCCGGCGCGCAACGTGCTGAGTCTGGCCGGCACCCCGGATGAGTTGGCCAACTATCAGGACACCATCGATACCTTCGACGTCGACTGGCTCAAGGGCATGTCCATCGGTGTCTACGGTCTGCAACGGGCGTCGGTGGCCGAATTGATGCCGCAACTGCAAAAGCTGTTCGGGCCTGACAGCGGCATTCCGTTGGCGAGCATGGTCAAGTTCATGCCCAACGAGCGCACCAACTCCATCGTCGCCATCTCGTCGCAACCGGCGTATCTGCAGGAAGTCGGCGACTGGATCGCGACCATCGACGAGGGTGGCGGCAACGAACCGCAAATGTACGTCTACGACGTGCGCAATATGAAAGCCGCGGATCTGGCCAAGTACTTGCGCCAGATCTACGGCAACGGCGCGATCAAGGAAGATGCTGCGGCCAAGGTCGCGCCGGGTTTGCGCACCGCCTCGCTGTCGTCGCTCAATGGCAGCGGTAATGGGCTTTCCGGCACGACGTCACAAGCGTCTGCCGGTTTGGGCGCAGAAAACAATCGTGCGCAATCGAGCGGTGAAGAGGAGGAGGCCGAGGACGATTCGTCCGGCGGCGAACTGGGCGAAAGCGAAAGCGCCGACACTGCAGAGTCCGGCGGTCAAGCGGCGGAGCAGAGTCTGCAACAAAGCGTGCGCATCACCGCGCAGAAGAGCACCAACCAGTTGCTGGTACGCACGCGTCCGGCGCAGTGGAAAGAGATCGAGTCGGCTATCAAACGGTTGGACAACCTGCCCATGCAAGTGCAGATCGAGACGCGAATCCTTGAGGTCAAACTGACCGGCGAACTGGATCTCGGTGTGCAGTGGTATTTGGGCAACCTGGCCGGCAATTCATCGAGCACAACCGTCGCCAACACCAGCGGCAACCAAGGCGCGCTTGGCGCTGGCGGGGCGGGGCTCGGTGCAGCGGATTCGCTGTTCTATTCCTTCGTCAGCAATAACCTGCAAGTGGCACTGCATGCACTCGAAACCAACGGTCGCACGCAGGTGTTGTCGGCGCCGTCGCTGGTGGTGATGAACAACCAGCAAGCGCAGATTCAGGTCGGTGACAATATTCCCATCAGCCAGACGACCGTCAATACGAGCAATTCCGACACGACCTTGAGCAGCGTGGAGTATGTGCAGACGGGGGTGATCCTTGATGTGGTTCCGCGAATCAATCCGGGTGGCCTGGTGTACATGGACATCCAGCAACAGGTAAGCGATGCCGATACCAGCGGAGTTACCACCGCTCAACCCAATCCGCGCATCTCGACCCGTTCGGTCTCCACGCAAATCGCTGTGCAGAGCGGGCAGACGGTGCTGCTCGGCGGGTTGATCAAGCAGGACAATGCGGAGTCCACCTCCAGCGTGCCGGGCCTGTCGAAAATTCCTGGCCTGAAATGGCTGTTCGGCAATACGTCAAAGTCGCGCGATAGAACCGAGTTGATTGTCCTGATCACCCCACGGGTCGTGACCAGTGCGAGTCAAGCGCGGCAGGTTACGGATGACTATCGCCAGCAGATGCAATTGCTCAAGTGACAAGTAATGGCGGAGCAGACGGCAGTCTGACCACCCATAGTGACGGTCGATGCTAGACCGTCGCTCTTCGGCCAGTAGCAGGCATTCGATTGAGTGCCTCTTCGAACCCACCTGCAGATCTCCACCTAGCGATTGCAGCTTTTCTAGCTACGCTTGCCAGCAAGAGATTGGTGCAAGTACGCCGACTCCTTAATTGCCTGGCAAGGGAGCCAACAACCATGGATAGCACTCACGGCGTTTATCCATCAGCGACCGTTCTGGTTGTCGACGATACCCCTGATAACCTGATGCTCATCGCCGAGTTGCTCAAGGACAAATATCGGGTCAAAGCCGCCAACAGCGGCGAAAAGGCCCTGCGCCTTCTACAGGCCGACCCGCTTCCCGATCTGATCCTGCTGGACATCATGATGCCCGGCCTGTCCGGTTATGACGTTGCCGAACAGCTCAAGCTTGACGCTCGCATTCGCCATATTCCGATCATTTTCCTGACCTCGATGACCGCTACGGAGGACGAGATTCGCGGCTTGAGCCTCGGTGCTGCGGATTACATCACCAAGCCGATCATCCCGCCGGTGCTCATGGCCAGGGTCGAGACTCAGATCAAGCTCAAGGCCGTTGCCGATTTCCTGCGCAATCAGAACGATTTTCTGGAGCAGGAAGTGCGACGGCGTACCCGCGAGGTGATCGCCATCCAGGATGTCACGATCCACGCCATGGCTTCGCTGGCCGAAACCCGTGACAACGAAACCGGCAACCACATTCGCCGCACCCAGCATTACATCAAACGTCTCGCTGAGCTGTTGCGCAATCACCCGCGCTTCCGCGACTTCCTCGACGAGGACACGATCAAGCTGCTCTTCAAATCGGCACCGCTGCACGATATCGGCAAGATTGGCATTCCCGATCGCATCCTGCTCAAACCGGGACGACTCACCGCCGAAGAGTTCGAAATCATGAAGACCCACACCACCTTGGGGCGCGACGCCATCCAGCACGCCGAGGATCAGTTGGGAATAAATGTCGACTTCCTTCATCTGGCCAAAGAAATTGCCTACGGCCATCAAGAAAAATGGGATGGCAGTGGCTATCCACAAGGCGTGGCCACCGATGACATCCCGATCAGCGCCCGCTTGATGGCCGTGGCGGATGTCTACGATGCGCTGATCAGTCGTCGCGTATACAAGCCCGGCATGCCCCACGAGCAAGCGGTGAAAATCATCCGCGAAGGCCGCGGTTCGCATTTTGATCCGGACATCTGTGACGCGTTTCTGGCCAATGCCGAGCAGTTTCGCGAAATTGCCGAGCGCTTCGCCGACAGTGACCAGGACATGGCCAGGCAGGTAGCTCTGCTTGAGCAGATTGCCGACCGTCCCTGAGCCCCGCGCATCCGTTTGCACATCCAGTTGAAAGAGGCCGTTTATGAACAGACTGTTCGAGATGCTCGAGCGCCTGTCTCTGCGCAATAAATTGATCATCGGCTTCGCTGCGCTGCTGATTTTGATCCTGATACTGGGTGTGCAAAGCCTGCGCACCCAGTATTCGCTCAGAAATGAAATGCAGCGGTTGTACCAACAGGATCTGGTGGGTATCCAGCATGTGCAGGAAGTTCGGGTGCAGTTGCCGCATCTGTTGCTCGCCATGCAACGTGCAATCGCTACCAACAACGCGGACATCCGCATCAGCGCCAGAGCCCAGATGGATGTCGCCCAGGCGCGACTCCATGAAGCGCTGGAACAGGTTCGTCCAACACTGCGCAGACAGAGCAGCATCAGCAGCCTGCTGGAATTCGAACGGGTATTGCAGCGTCTGCAAAAAGATGGCGATGAAGCGTTGGAGTTCGCCGGCAAGGGTTCCTTGGGTCAGGCCTTGATGTTGCTCAACAGCAAGGATTTTCTTGCGCTGGAACAGGGCGGCGACGGGCTGCTCAACCAGATCGAGAAAAACAAGGAAACCGACATCCACGATACAGCGAAGAACCTGGCTGAATACGCAGAGCGTAGTACTGCGATCACGTACATCTTGCTGTTGGGTGGTTCGACGCTGGCCTTGCTGTTGACCTGGCTGGTCAGTTATTCCATTCGCGTGCCGCTGAACCGCGTACGCGTGGCCGTGGACGAATTGGCGTCGGGCAAGCTGGACGGCCAGATCCCGCACACCGACCTGCGCAATGAAACCGGCGACCTGGCGCGGGCCATTGCGACGCTGCAGGTGGAGGCTTGTCAACTTGAACGCCAGCGTTGGGTGAAAGCTCACGCCTCGCTCCTGCAAGTCGATCTGCAACAGGCCGAAACACCGCAACAATTGGCTCAGGCTTTTTTCAGCCGCATCGCGCCCCGTTTGGGCATGTGCCAGGGGGCGCTTTACGTGCTCTATGAGGGCGCGTCGCGCCTGCAATTAGTCGGCGGTTATGCGCTGGACAGTGAGCACCCGTTGCCCGCCGAGCTTGAACTCGGTGAGGGGTTGCTTGGCCAGTGCGCACTGGATCGCCAACCCCGTCAGCTTGAGGATCTGCCCGAATCGTTCTGGCATGTGCGCGCGCAGTTGGGCGCAGTTGCCGCCAGCCATCTGCTGGTGCAGCCGGTGCTGCGTGGCGAGCGCCTGCTCGGGGTTGTGGAAATGGCAGGCTTTCGCTCGCTGGAGGAGCAAGAGGCGTTGCTCCTGCAAGAAGTCCTGCCCAGGCTGGCCGGTGCGATGGCCATTATGGAACGCAGCGAGGCAGCCCAGGCGCTGCTGCAGGAAACTCGACGTCAGGCTGACGAAATGGGCGCGCAAACCTTGCAACTGGAATACCAGGCCAGAGAGCTGGAGGCCCAGCAGGCCGCACTGCGCGCCACCGAGGCCTGGTATCGCGGCATCATCGAGGCCGCACCGGACGGTATGCTAGTGCTGGGGGCCGACGGCCGCATCCTGATGACCAACCCGCAAATGGATACCTTGTTTGGCTACGACCCCGGCGAGCTGATTGGCGCCAGCATCGAGCGTCTGGTACCGCAGGCTGCCCGCGAGCGCCATGTCAGGTTGCGCGATGGCTTCATTGCCAGCGGCGGAACCCGGCAGATGGGCGGCGATCTCGACGATCTGAGCGGGGTACGCAAAGACGGCAGTCTGTTCTCCGTGGAAATCGGCCTTTCCCATTTGCCCCGCCTCGAGGGTCGTGGCGTCTGTGTGTGCGCCTCGGTGCGTGACGTGAGTGATCGCCGCGCGATGGAAGCCCGGCTGCGAACCGCCAGCGATCGCCTGAACCTGGCACAAGAGGCCGGTGACATCGGGTTGTTCGACGTCGATCTGGTCAGCGGCACAAATTATTGGACGCCCCAGCTCGAAACCCTGTTCGGACTTGAGCCTGGCGGATTCGGTGGCACGTTGGCGCACTGGCAGGCGCTGATGCACCCCGAAGATGTGGCACGGGTCAGCAGCGCGTTCGAGAGCGCCATCCAGAGTGGCAATGACCGCGTCGAGTTCGACTTCCGGATCGTCCGCAAAAACGATGGACGGGTGCGCACGCTCCGGTCGCTGAACCGCTTCTCACGCACGCCTGACGGTAAGCCATTGCGCGCCACCGGTATCAACATCGACGTCACCGCACTGGCAGAGGCAAGGGCTGCGGCCGAAGAAGCCACGCAGGCCAAGAGCGAGTTCCTCGCCAACATGAGTCATGAAATCCGTACGCCGATGAACGCCATCATCGGTATGAGCCACTTGGCGTTGCGTACCGAACTGGACAAACGCCAGCGCAACTACATTGAAAAGGTCCACCGCTCGGCGGAGAACCTGTTGGGGATCATCAACGACATCCTCGACTTCTCCAAGATCGAGGCCGGCAGGATGAACCTCGAACAGGTGCCGTTCCGCCTCGAAGACGTTCTCGACAGCTTCGCTGCCATGATTGGCCTGAAGACCGAGGACAAGGGCCTCGAGTTGTTGTTCCAGATCCCGCCCGACTTGCCCACGGCACTGCTGGGCGATCCTCTGCGGTTGGGGCAAGTGCTGATCAACCTCGGCAACAACGCGGCCAAGTTCACCGAGCACGGCGAGATCGTGGTCGGTCTGGAAGAAGTGGGTGTGCACTCGGACAGCGTGGAGCTGCATTTCTGGGTGCGCGACACCGGCATCGGCATGACCGTCGAGCAGTGTTCACGCCTGTTTCAGTCATTCAGTCAGGCGGACACTTCGATCACCCGCAAATATGGCGGCACCGGTTTGGGATTATCTATTTCCAAGAAACTGGTGGAGCTGATGGCCGGCCGAATCTGGGTCGAGAGCGAGCCGGGAATCGGCTCCACATTCCATTTCCAGGTGCAACTCGGCGTGCAGCAAGACGTGCAGCCGCGTCGTATGTTCAAGGCTGGCGAGCTGTTGGGCATGCGCGTGCTTGTCGTGGATGACAACACCAGTGCCCGTGAAATTCTCTCGGGCATGGCACGCAGCTTTGGCCTGGAAGTGGATGTCGCACAGAGCGGAAGTCTGGCGCTGCGCATGCTAGCCGACGCCGAGCGCAAGGCACTGCCTTACGATCTGGTTTTGATGGATTGGCGGATGCCCAGCATGGATGGCATGGAAACCGTGAGCAGAATGCATTCCGCCAGTTTGAGTCGCACGCCATCGGTCATCATGGTGACGGCTTTCGGCCGCGAAGAAGCCCGCGAAGAAGCCGAACGCCAGGGCATCCAACTGCCGGTGGTACTGACCAAACCCGTCACGCCGTCATCGTTGCTCGAAGCCATCGGTGTCGTGCTGGGCAGAGACACGCACAGCGATACTCGGGCTGGCGAACGCTCCCAACACAATGCCAGTACCGTCGCCAGTCTCAATGGCGCGCGGCTGCTTCTGGTCGAAGATAACGAGCTGAATCAGGAACTGGCCAGCGAGCTGCTGGAGAGCGTCGGAATACGCTTGCGACTCGCCACGCACGGCCAGGAGGCCTTGGATATTCTCGGCGAAGATGGCGACTTCGATGGCGTGCTGATGGATTGCCAGATGCCGGTAATGGATGGCTACACCGCCACCCGGCAAATTCGCCAGCAACCGCGCTTCAGCACGCTTCCGGTGATCGCCATGACCGCCAACGCCATGGACGGTGACCGCGAGCGCGCGCTCGAATGCGGCATGAACGACCATATTTCCAAACCACTGAATGTCGAAACCATGTTCGCGACGATGGCAAAGTGGATCAAACCAAGAACCGCTCAAGCACCGCTGAACGCAGGTTTCGCCAATGGCTTGCCAGAGCGTCTTGAGGGCATTGACCTGGCGGCGGGTCTCGCCACCTGCATGGGTCGGCGAGATCTCTACTTACGTCTGCTCTGCAAGTTTCGCGATACGCAGACGGACTTTGCCGAGCAATTCCAGGCCGCACGAATCGATCCGGATCCTGCCGCCGCTGGGCGGCTGGCGCACAGTTTGCGCGGTAGCGCCGGCAACCTCGGCGCCAAGGCCGTGGCGCAGGCTTGCGCGTTGTTAGAACAGGCCTGCCAGAACGGCGAGCCGGCTACGGTAGTGCAAGCGCTAGCGATGCAGGTCGAGCAGTGCTTGCGCCCGACCCTGGCGGCTCTGGCCGACCTTAAAGCGGACACAACGGCCTCCACGGATGACGAGCTGCTGGACGAATCGGCAATCAGCGAGCAGATGAACAGGCTTATTGTTCTTTTGGACGAAGGTGATACGGCGGCTTTGGACGTGCTGGCGGCACTGCGCAACAGGCCACTCGATCATGCGTTGACAGCCCGTCTGACACTCGTCGCGGCGCAGGTGGAACTGTTCGACTTTGATCGCGCCTTGCAGCTTCTTCAGGAGAAATGAGCTGGGTGAGCAGGTAGGCCGCTCACCTTTAACGGCAGCTGGTTGGGGACGGCATGCTGTTCTTTCTCGCATGGCGAAAAAAGCTGAAGCGTAAGCGAAATAAAACTCTGCTTCAGTCTATTGCTGCCAGCCAGTAGCGGACATTCGTGATGGGCAATTTCCGGTCGGAAGCAGATTCTTCAACCTAAGACCAACTTGCCTATCCCCTGCACGGTCACGTAGTAATATCGGCACTTCACTCGTGACATTGGTACGGAAATGCCAGCAGAAATAATGCAACAGGATGGGCTGAAGCTGACCATCACGCCGTGTAGCAGCCGGATTGGATGTATCGTCGTTCGACTCGCGGGCACTGATCTACACGCGGAAATTACAACGGAATGGACCTCCTCTGCAGATCACCTGCCTCGACTCGACGGATTCTTCGCGTCGGTTGGGCAGCTTGAGGAAGGGGTTTCTAAAGAGTGGCTTTCTGAGAGCGAGGATTTTGCACTTTCGGCCTGTTTAGATCCTCATTTCCCGGGTTTGGTGTTCTTGCGCGTCTACTTGGGTTCAACGTCAGATGACGACTGTGATTGGCAAATAAATGGGTCTTTGTTGGTCCTCCCTAGCCAGGTTGAGCGCTTTGCAAAAGACTTGTCCGCAATTTAACGGCGCAGTCGGAGTCAAGTCTTTGAACCGCAAATCTGCAACCTGGCGTGTTGATCGCAAGCTTTTTTTAGCGAGCTTTCGGCCAGAAGCAGACCCTCACCTTGAAACGAGTAGAAGCAAGAAGATTCGGAGTAGGAAAATGCAATGTACCTGCAACGCTAAGGGCGACCTGGTAGAGATTGGTCAGAGGTACACGGCGTTTGTCGCAGGAATGCGCTGCCTTGCAACGGCGGACTGGGTCAAACTATTGCAATGCCCCGGGTGTGGGCAGCTTTGGCGAACCGATGAGTGGGATAAATATCAACCGCTGTACGCGCACAAACTGGACTCGCCCGAGGGCTGGGAATCAGCTGATATGGAGTCCTTGATCAAGCTACGCATCGTCGAGAATCATGGCGGTCTGGATACTTCTGCTTGTCTGGCGAAGGACTGCAAGCAACATGTACTCAAGGGACGAGCCTATTGCGTTGACCATTTTTATGAAACCGGAGCGAGAGGTTGAACCGTTGAAACTGGTCAGAAGAGCGGGATTAAAGGACGGATCACGTTTTTCTGAGTGTGGTCTGTCCCTGAAATCTCCCCCAGCCACTCAACCCTTCAACGACATCGGCTTGTCCCCACCCGGCGGCAAGCCAAACAGCCTCCGCACCCCATTAAGAAACGCCCCATAAGGTCGACCCAGCACCAGCATCATCACCGCCGCACCCAGCGTGCCGCGCACCAGACCTTCTCCTGAAGCACCACTGAAGGCAATGATCGCCGCATAGATCGGCACCTGAAAACTGACCAGGGCGATGCTGTCCCAGAGCAACCGGGACACTCGACCCTGACCGGCGCGCGTCATCAGCCAATCGCGCCAGACACCGTAAGGTCGCGCGACCGGAATCATCAGCGCCGCGCCCAGCAGGCGCGCCTGCAGAACCTGATCCCAGGTCATGCCGGCAATGAAACGTTCATTGATGATGCCGGTGGTGGTGAAAAACAGGATCAGCGCTGTAGTGTCTGCGATAAATGCAGTCCGACGCGTTGGCTGTTGCAGGTGTTGCGGCACATTATTTCTCCTGACAGTTATAGGCCAGTGCTTCATCGTGCTGTGACAGCCACAGCACCGCGAGGTGCAGAGATTCGCCACAGTTTCGCCGTCTGAAAATAATCTGAACCGCTGTCGGACCTGCTCGCCTAATGATTAGCTTGTGGTCAATCGCACAGGCCCCGTGTCAATAACGGCACACTCCGAGAGGTGGTCAACGTGGCTAAAGACGAAAAGAAAAGCAAAGACAAAGGTGACGCTTCGAAAGCCAGCAAGGACTTGAAAGACAAAAAGTCATCACCCGAGAAGAAATCAGCGGCGGCTTCGGCGCTTTCAAAGTCCTCCGACAAGGACAAGAAAGACAAGAAAAAAGATGCCGAGCCCAAGAAGTCTGCCAAAAAAGCGGACAGCAAGCCTGAGAAGGCCAAAGATTCAAAGAAGGCTGACAAGCCGTCTAAAAAGAAAAAGTGATCTTGAAGACAATAAAAAACCCGGCATTCGAACCGGGTTTTTTATTGCCTGCTATTTGGAGATCAGAGCGCCGCTTTCACCTGCAAACCAAACACCAGCGCATTATCGATGTCCTGCCCGGAAAACGCGCCCGGTTCGATGATGTACTGCATATTCGGGCGCAGGGTCAGCCAAGGCGTGGCCTGATAACCGTAGCCGAGTTCGATCAATTGCTCGGCGCTGTCCAGGTTCGGGAACGCCGTGCCGTTGTTCAAAGCGGCGTCTTGCAGCACGTCACGGCTGCGCGGGTTGGGCACGGCGCGGCCATAACCCAAAGCGACGGTGTCACGCGGGCGACCTTCGAACGGTTTGTACAAAACCACGCCGGTGCCGTACCACTTGCTGAACGGCGAAGCTGCTTCGCTGGCCGCCGAGTATTGGCCGAAGGCATGCAAGCTGCGGCCTTCGGACGTTGGCGAGTTCCAGACCGCCTGATCGATCAGCAGGTAATGACCGCCGCGACCGGAGACTTCGTCGTCGCTGCCGATGCGTTTTACGTCAGAGCTGTCGTAGTAGTAGCCGAGCTTGTATTCGCCGGGCAGGGTGCCTGCGTGTTTGTACACCAACTCGATCGGCACCACGGTGCCAGTGGTGTGTTTCGGGCCAAGGTGCCATGCGCGGCTGGAGTTGCCGTTGCTTTCCGGATCGACGTTGAACGCGGCCACGCGCAGTTGCCACGAGGACGACAGGTCGTATTTCACCCGCACGCCCAAATGCGCATTGGGATAGTTGGTCCAGCCACTGCCGCCGGACATGTTCAACGGATGGCCGCAGAAACCGGCGTTCATAAAGTTGCAGAGAATGCCGCTGTCGAGGCCGCCGAGGTCATTACCCATGGCCATGTAACCGAGTTTCACATTGAGCGCCGGGGTAAACAGGCTGCGCTCGTAACTCAGTTCGGTCAGGCGCGTGTAGAGGCCACCGTAGTTTTCCTGGATCGGCAGACGGTTGCCGACGAGGTCTTCGGAAGCGCTGTTGCCGCGACGGTCGTTGATGGTCAACTGGACCTTGCCGGCATTGTCGACGCCGTACAGCTTGCTCAGGTCGAACTGCACGCCGAGCTTGATGTTCTGCGAGTAACGCGCCGAGCGATGCAAACCGCCATCGGCGTTGTAAGCCATTTCACCGCTGTAATCGCCGGTGAATTTGACACCTTGTTCATCCATCTGGTGACGCAAGCCACCCCAGTCACCGGTGAGGGTGCTGCGAGTCAACAGATCGGAATCGTTGTCGGCCAGCGCGGGGAGGGTAGTGGTGCACGCGACGCCCAGCAACAGGCCTTTGAACAGGTCGGAACGGGAAAAACCAACAGCCGATAGCATGTAAATCTTCCTGCAGAAAACTTGAGCAATAGGGGGAAAGCAGCGCGGCACCCGAAGGTGCCGCGCTCAAAGCAAGCGTCCGCGTTTAACGTGGACGCAGTGGTTTACGGCAGGGCGTAAGCCATCACGTAGTCGCCGCGATGGGTCGACTGACGCGCACCACCGGCGGTGATGACGATGTATTGCTTGCCGGTTTTCGGCGAAACATAGGTCATCGGGCCGCCCTGGCTGCCGACTGGCAGACGTGCTTTCCAGACTTCTTCACCGTTGCCGCTGTTGAACGCGCGCAGGTAGAAGTCCTGGGTGCCGGCGATGAAGATCAGGCCACCTTGGGTCGACAGCGTGCCGCCGAGGGTTGGCAGACCGATCTTGATCGGCAGGTGCATGCGGATGCCCAGTGGACCGGTGTCTTCAACGGTGCCGACCGGAACCTGCCAAGCGATTTTCTGGGTCTTCATGTCGATCGCCGTCAGCGTGCCGAACGGCGGTGCCTGGCACGGAATACCGGCCACCGACAGGAAGCGGTTCTTGTTCACGGCGTACGGCGTGCCTTTCAGCGGCACGGCGCCCATGCCGGTGTTCAGCGCTTCGCCACCGCCAGCGGCCTGGCCTTTGTTCTGCGACGGGATCATCTGAATCCACAGACCCAGACGCATGTCGTTGACGAAGATGAAACCGTGCACCGGGTCAGTGGAGATGCTGCCCCAGTTCATGCCACCCAACGAACCCGGGAAGCTCAGCGATTTGTCCATGCCCGGCGCGGTGTACAGGCCGTCGTAGCGCATGCCTTTGAAGTCGATGCGGCAGAGCAACTGGTCGTACGGAGTGGCGCCCCACATGTCCGATTCAGTCAGGTGCTGAGCACCGATTTCTGGCATGCCTACCGATTTCGGCTGAGTCGGGGAGTACGGCTCGTTCGGGATGTTCGCCGCTTTGACCGGCACTTCTTTAACGTCAGTCAGCGGTTTGCCGGTGGCGCGGTCGAGCACATAGATCTGCCCGGCCTTGGTGCCGATGACCAGCGCCGGAATGCTTTTGCCGTACTTGGTGAAGTCGATCAGGCTCGGCTGCATCGGCAGGTCGAAGTCCCAGAGATCGTTGTGCACGGTCTGGAACACCCAGCGCTCGTCACCGCTGGTGGCGTCCAGCGCGAGAATCGAAGCCCCGTAGGTGTGATCGAGTTTGCTGCGCTCGACACCATAGATGTCGGTGGACGAGCTGCCCATTGGCAGGAACACGGTGTTGGTTGCCGGGTCGTAGGACATCGGCGCCCAGCTGTTCGGCGTGCTGCGCACGTAGGTGCTGCCGTCGGCCGGTGCCTTTTTATCCTGCGGGTTGCCCGGGTCGAACGCCCAACGCATGGCGCCGGTGATCACGTCGAAACCACGGATCACGCCGCCGGGCATGTCGGTCTGCACGTTGTCAGCTACGCGACCGCCAACCACCACGGTGGTGCCGGCCATCAGCGGAGCGGAGGACAACTGGTAGTAGCTGTCCGGGACATTACCCAAACCGGCCTTCAGATCTACCTGACCGTTGTTGCCGAAACCCTGGCAGAACTCGCCGGTGTCCGCATCGACTGCGATCAGACGGGCATCAATGGTGTTGGTTAGCAGACGACGCTGGCAATTGGCGGCCGGCGCAGGCTTGGCTTCGATGATCGACGAGTTGCTCGGCTGAGCAATCGCTTTGGTGGCGTCGAAATAGGCCATGCCACGGCAGCGCTGCCAGACTTTCGACTGAGCGTTGATTGCGTTCTTCCACAGCTCTTTACCGGTGTCGGCATCGAGGGCAATCAGGTTGTTGTGCGGGGTGCAGATAAACACCTTGTTGCCAACCTGCAGCGGGGTGAGCTGGTCTTCAGCACCGTTGCCATCGCTCTCGGCGATGTCACCGGTGTGGTAGGTCCACGCGACTTTCAGCTTGTCGACGTTGGTGCGGTTGATCTGGTCCAGCGCAGCGAAGCGACTGCCACCTTCGGTATTACCGTAGTGCGCCCAGTCCTTTTGCGCCTTGTCCGGCTCGACCGGGGTCAGGCCTGGGCCAGTGCCGGTTGCCGCCACGGTTGGATGGGCGACAAACATATTGCCGGCCGCTACAACCACGCCGACTGCCAGCACCGCCGCCACAGCGTAAGCGCCGCGACCGGCAACGCCACCGTTGGCACGCTTGAGCTGCGGATAAACCAGCGCCACGACCAGGCCGATCACACTGAACATGAACAGGCGCGAGAACACCGGCCAGAACACCAGCCCGGCATCGCTCACCGCCCAGATCGCGGTGCCCACCAGGAACGCGGCAAACAGCCACGCACCGGCCAGCTTGTATCGCGCGATCAGCAGACCGGAAACGGCCATGACCAAGCCACCCACCAGGAAGTACCACGAGCCTCCCAGGCTGACCAACTTCACGCCGCCCGCAGCCAGCGCCAAGCCGAGCAGGGCGATGACGACGCCCAGCCCGATCAGAATGAATTTTGATATGCCCGAGAGGCGTTGACTCTGCTTCACGTTGAGTGTCCCGTTGAAATGAGGCGCGCATTATATAGTTAGGTAACTACCTAGTTAAATCACAAATTTCAACGTGAAGCGTAGTTCGTGGTTTTGACTCGTGCCCGCGGTGGTCTCAGATGTGGAAATGTCTGTCGAAATACGCACAAAAATCGCTGTTCCGTCAGATTGATTGTGAGTTGTGACAGATATCGTCTGCCGTGCACTCAGGCGTAAATCATTTGCGCCGGGTTGTAAATGCGACGAATAACCGCCCGGTAGCCCGTCCCAGAGCGGTTGATGGGCGCACCGAGCTATATGGATATGCTTTTTTAATCTTGGAATTCGCCACGGTTTACCGCTCAACTGGCGCCTTTTTGATAGGTGGCTATTTATGTCCGAGCGATGTGAGGTGGTGGTTCTGGGCTTGGGCGCCATGGGCGCTGCCACGGTTTATCAGTTGGCGAAAGCGGGAGTGAACGTTGTCGGTATTGATCGTCATCACCCACCGCACAACCTCGGTTCCAGCCATGGCGATACTCGAATCACTCGGCTTTCGGTCGGCGAGGGCGCGCAATATGTGCCCATCGTGCGCAACTCTCATCGCATCTGGCGTGAGCTGGAGGCACTGACCGGGGAATCGCTGTTCGAGCAATCGGGTTTGCTGGTGCTGACGTCGAGCGCCGAGTTCGATCCTCAAGATGAGACCGACTTCACCCTGCGCACCATCGGCCTGGCGCGGACTTACGGCATCGAGCATGAAGTCTTGTCCGCCGAACAGATTCGCCAGCGCTTCCCGCAATTCGCCAACGTGCACGACTCGGCCATCGGCTATTTCGAACCGGGTGGCGGTTTTGTGCGCCCGGAGCGCTGCATCGATGTGCAGCTCAAACTGGCCGAGCAACACGGTGCGACGCTTTATAAAGGCGAGACCGTCACGGCGATCAGCTCGAACGAAGATGGGGTCACGGTCAACACCAACCAGCGCACGCTACGCGCTGACAAACTGGTGATCAGCGCAGGCAACTGGAACGACGAGTGGCTCGGTGAGCCGTATGAGAATCTGCTCAGCGTTTACCGGCAGAAGCTGTTCTGGTTCGAACTGGAAGAGAACGCTGGACTGGTCGGCCACTCACCGACGTTCATCTTCACCCATGGCCGCGGCGACGACAAAATCAACTACGGCTTTCCCGCGCTACCCGGCGAAAGCAGCATGAAAATCGCCACCGCGCAGTACCACACCTCAACGTCCGCGCAGACTATTGACCGCACGGTTTCAGCAGCCGAAGCGCAGGACATGTACGAGCACCAGGTGCACGAGCGCATCGCCGGCGTGACCGCGAAAGTCCTCAAGTCGGCAGTCTGCGCCTACACCGTGACGCCGGATCGCCACTTCATCATCGACGAGCATCCGTCGCTGCAGCACACCCTGTTCGTCTCGGCCTGTTCCGGCCACGGTTTCAAGCATTCCGCCGCGCTCGGCGAAGCATTTGCGCAGTGGTGCATGCGCGGCTCGAGCGACCTGGATCTGTCCTCTTTCTCCCTGAAACGCTTCGAAGGAAAACTATCGTGAAACGCGTCGCGCTCTCCGTAGCACTGCTGGTCGCCGCCATGGGCAATGCCTATGCCGAAACCCTGAAAATCGCCGTGGTGCCTGTGCCCCACGCCGAGATTCTGGAGTTCTTGAAGCCGGAGCTGGCCAAGGAAGGGGTGACGCTGGATGTCAAAGTCTTCTCTGACTACATTCAGCCCGACCGGCAGACCGATGAAGGCTTGCTCGACGCCAATTACTTCCAGAGCAAACCGTATTACGAGGCCTACAAAAAAGACCGGCCGAGCAGCGATCAAGTGCCGATCGTCGCCGTGCACATCGAACCATTCGGCGCCTATTCGAAGAAGATCAAAAGCATCAGCGAACTCAAGGATGGCGCGACGATCGCCATTCCCAACGACCCGGCCAACTCCGGCCGTGCGCTGCTGCTGATCGCCAAACAAGGCCTGATCACCCTGAAGGATCCTGACAACATCATGGCCACGCGCCTGGACATCGTCAGCAATCCCAAGCATCTGAAGTTTCAGGAACTCGAAGCGGCGATGTTGCCGCGGGTGTTGAATCAGGTCGACATGGCGTTGATCAACGCCAACTACGCGCTGGAAGCCAAACTGGTGCCGCACAAAGACGCGTTGTTTATCGAAAGTTCGGAGTCACCGTACGCCAATTACCTGTACGTGCGTCGCGACAAGGCCAACGCCCCGGCGGTGCAGAAGCTCGGCGCGCTGCTTAACTCACCGCAAGTGAAGCAGTTCATTCTTGAGCGTTATCACGGCGACGTGGTGCCGGCGTTCTGACTCCGTCGGGAGCCGCCAGACATGCTGACGGCTCCCGACATCTTCAAGCGTTCTCTTCAAGCCGGCGCACATCGCCCAAGGAATCACGCTGCATTGACTGCAGGTTTTTCTCGATGGTTTCGCACAGGGCTTCCATCTGAATCTGGTGTTCGCTGTGGCGAAACGGGCTTTGCAGATCGGTGCCGATGCGTTCGATGGCCAGCAGCATGAAACCGACCACGGTCGAGGCCAACGGCGTGAACCAGCCCAACGATTCAACCAGCCCGACAGGCACGATCAGGCAGAACAGCGAAATAAACAGCCGTGGGAAATACACATAAGGGTAGGGCAGCGGCGTATTCGCGATCCGCTCCATGCCGCCCTGACTGTTGGACAAATCCACCAATGTCGACTCCAGCCGCGCCAGGCGAATGCTGTCCAGGCGCCCGGCCTTGTATTCCCGCGCGAGCAAGGTCGCCGAGCCGGTGAGGATATCGTTGGCAAAGTTATTGGTCGTGCCACTGCGGGCGAATTCATTGGCGGGAATAAACGCGCGGACTTCCTCAGGGCAAGGCTGGCCTTGCAGATGCGCCGCGAGGCAATTCACATAGGCGACGTGGCGGCGCAACAGGGTCGACTTGACCGGATTGACCTCGCCATCGGGATCATCCAGCAACGTCAGCACCTGGCGGGCGAAGCTGCGCGAATTGTTGATCATCGAACCCCACAGCGTGCGTGCTTCCCACCAACGGTTGTAAGCGCTGCTGTTGCGGAAACTGATCAGCACGATCAATGCCGAACCCAATAACGTCAGGGGCATCAATGGCAGATTCAGTTTGGCGTTGAGGAACAGCATGAAATCGACGGTGACGGCGATGTCCCAGAGCAGCAGCCAGAACAACGCCCAGCCGACATAGCCCAGAGTCTTGATGATCAAACGGTATTTTCTGACGATGGCAGCTTTCAAACGGAGACCTCGTGGCGGGCGGTAAGCGTTAACGCCTTAGCTCGGACGCTGTTTTCGCGGGAAAGGTTCGCTAAATCGCTTCAGCTTTCGTCGCCGCCGGCTAATCGGCCCGGAGACGATTGAAGGAAAATGACAGGGACCTTTTCATCAGTCTGGCCATCGGCGTTTCGATCTTTTCGTGAATGACATAGGACGCAGCGATCATCAAAGCCACGGTGCCCCACAGCAGCAGGTGCGCATTCACCGCCGGATAGGCCATGTTGAAGATGATGAAACCGATCATTTGATGGAGCAGGTAAAGCGGGTATGTGAGCGCTCCCAGGGTCGTCCAGTTCAATCGTCCGATGGCGGCTGTTTTGTTGGTTGCGATCAGAAGGAAGGTCATGAAGAACACGATGATGACGCTGCCGATGATCGAGGGATCGTATTCAGTTGCATATTTGCTTTCGATCGACTCGGCCCAGGTAATGGCGGTGAAGGTGGCCAAGGCCAATGCTCCCGCCACCAAGGCAATGCGCGGTTTTGTCATACCCTTCGCCCAGATCAGGTAGAACGTCGCACCGGCGATGAAATAGGCCGCGTAATCGGTGATCAATATCGAGCGCAGCTTTTCAAAAGCGAGGACTTCCGCTGTGGCCGACACCAGCAGCCACAGCACGAGGAAGGGTTCGATTCTGTCTATTTTCTTCAAGGCCAGGAGAATCGAGATCATCAGGTAGAACTTGATTTCGACAAACAGCGACCAGTACACGCCGTCGATGGGCGGGACGCCGATCAGATCGCCAAGGAACGTCAT
>Ga0213828_1001457_pt1 | contig 19288 bp, 15 predicted proteins | sample MC6MC0897MG_FD_180664 | JGI IMG/M metagenome (GOLD analysis project Ga0213828, IMG submission 180664) | Enriched soil aggregate microbial communities from Iowa State University, Ames, United States - MC6-MC0897-MG | ecosystem: Environmental > Terrestrial > Soil > Unclassified | place: USA: Iowa... | reverse complement strand
CATTCCACCCGGCATTGGCATTCCGCCTGGCATTGGCATTCCGCCTGGCATTGGCATTCCGCCTGGCATTGGCATTCTACCTGGCATTGGCATTCCGCCTGGCATTGGCATTCCACCTGGCATTGGCATTCCACCTGGCATTGGCATTCCACCTGGCATTGGCATTCTACCTGGCATTGGCATTCCACCTGGCATTGGCATTCCGCCTGGCATTGGCATTCCGCCTGGCATTGGCATTCCACCTGGCATCATTGGAAATCACCTCCATCAGGTGCTAGAATAAAAGAATGTTGAGTGTAAAAAGCCCAATTCGAATAATAGTCAAAGCTCATTGTATCATTCTCCCTTTTTCTTTATTATGGAATAAAATCAAATTGTTTTTATTCTGCAATCAGTTTCATTATATTAGTCATACTATATAAAGCATGGGCTTTAATCTCGCATAAGTAAAACCCCCACAATTTATTCAGCTAAGATATATGACTATACCGTTATGCAAATCAATTTTTCTACTAACAATCGTAGCTTCTCCATAATTATTACGATCGTGACCTACACATTTTAATTCTAGATTTTTTGATAAAATTTCCATCTTCAATTTCTTCTAATCTCATAGTGATTATAAAATGAACACCTTTATCAGTTTAATCACATTATTCTTTACTGTAATTTTATTAATATTTTTTAACTCTATTGGTTTTAAGAAAGCTTCCCTAATCATTTGCTTTATCATTGAACGCTCATTGTCATAGTATTTGTCATAATGAACTTATCTATGACACTATTGATTTCAATAATAAATGAATATAATAAATCAACTTACATTACTCAATGTAGTGTTGAAATAAAAAGGAGTATAAAAATCATGAAAAAATTTTTAAAAATATTCAAGTGGATGGTAATTATAATGACAGCAAGCATAGTATTGTTTATTACCGTTAACCATTTTAATCCGGCCCCACTTTTAAAAGTTACAGGAGGTTTTCTAGGAGCTGAATACAGTTACGATGAGCGTGTTGAACAAACAGAAGAGGTATTAAGTGACAATACAAAAATATATAGAAATGTTGCCTATGCAAGTAATTACCCTAATAATTATTTGGATATTTTTGTACCAGAAGGAGATACAACAACTACAAGACCAGTGCTTTTTAATATACATGGTGGCGGATATGCTTGGGGGGATAAAGTAGATAATGAAGAATTTGTTCAACACTTTGTTGATGAGGGTTACATTGTAGTCTCAATGAATTATGCTTTATCTCCTGATTATTTATATCCTGTTCCTATTATTCAAGCAACAGAAGCACTAGGGTATGTTGCTGAAAATGCAAAAAAATATGGTATTGATAATAATAACTTTGTGATTTCTGGTGAATCAGCTGGTGGACAATTAGCAGGCCAATTAACAATTATTCAAACTAATAATGAATATGCAGAAAAATATGGGTTTAAGGTAACAAAGGATATAACAATAAAAGGAGTTATTTTAAATTGTGCCTTAATAGATATAAAACGTGTCGATAATACAGGTTTTGCATTTACAAACTGGCTTTTCAACGGTATGATTAGAGCTTATTTTGATTCAAATGAATTTCAAAATCTATCCGAGGTAGCAGAAGCAAATGTTATTGAAAATGTAAATGTGGATTTTCCAAGTACTTATTTAACTGAGGGAACATTTGCAACCTTCACTGATCAAGCATTAGATTTCGAAGAAAAGTTATCATCTTTAGGAATAGATGTTACATTATATATCACTCCTGAAGAATCGAATCTAGCACATAGTTATAATGGTGATTTTTCAACAGAGGAAGCACGATACAATATAGCTCAAGAGTTAGATTTTATGAAGAAGGTTACTCAGTAATGAAAAAATTCCAACCATACAGTTTTAGGGAACATTTTGTAAGAAATAATATTGTTTATTCAAAGTAAAATAAAATTTCATCATGAATTACTAATGGAAGTAATTATACATAGACTATTACTCACATTATAAGATTCCCTTTTAGCCATCCCTCTGAAAAGTGATGGCTTTTTAATTAAAATCAATTGATTCACCAAGCTTTAAGAATCTAATACTTGGTCAAAGTACGCTCTCAACTTATCTAATCAGAAACAATAGCCGATTAACACTAATAAAGAAGATTTTTGTTCTCTTCATTTTTTTTATTTATTTGTTTAACTTTCCAATAAGTGTTTGGTCCATTACATTTTAAAGTGGCGTTTTTTGGTACTTGGGTAATTAGAAAAAGATTAAGTAGATCGAGTGATGATCCTAATGAGTTGAGTATGATTAAAAATTTTAATGTAGTTGTTAATAGCCCAAATACGCTTAAAATTAGTGGTAAAATCATTGAAATAATAACAAAAGGAGCAATTGAAATGATGATAAATCTTGACTTTGAAATCTCTTCTTCTGTTAGCACAAATGCCCCAAACCAGGTAAACCCTATATATGTTTTATTGGATTTAACAAAATTCGGAATGAAAATTAAATGAATTAATTCGTGAATTACTAACAGTAATACTAACAAAAAAATACTACTTAAATTAATAGTAATCAATATTTTATCAGGTTTTATTCCAAAATCGCTCAAAGAAATAGTGTTAAAGATTTTTATTAACCCAATAGAAATGAATGTAGCGACTATCATTAAGGGAGTAGATAACAAAATTGCACTTAATACATTCCTAGGCTCTCTCATTAAATTCCAATTGTCTCCCAACAATTCTACATGTACATTTGGATTACTTTTAGGCAATTTGTTGATTATTTTCACCATATCAACCCCATTCATATTTCTTTATATTAAAGCTTTCAAAACCCAAAAATAATACCATTTTTTTAGAATGTCCAATGCTCTTGCATGGATAGTTTAATAATACCACGAATCAAATTCATTTGGATATTTATTTCCATTTTTAATACCAATCAGGTTTCTAACAGTTACTTACCTTAAACTTTGGAGGCTGTCAATTTAAGTTAACCAAGATACTGGATTTCTAAATAAGCTGTTAAGCTAAATTTATATTTAAAATTGACACAAAAATCTCCATATGTAAATGATATACTAAATTTGTAAGTACAATTAACTTGAAAGAGGGATTTTATATGTCCGAAAACAAGGGATTTATTAGGGATGGATCTGAAAAGGATGTAAAATTTTCTGTGATAATACCCGCTCATAACGAAGAAAAGTATATAGGGGAATGCCTAGAATCGATTGCTAAGGCTGCACAACCTTATAAAAATCAAGTTGAAGTGATTGTTGTATTAAATCGTTGTACAGATAGAACAGAGGAAATTGCTAAATCATACAATTGTGTGACTTTGGAAAATAACGATAAAAATTTATCCAAAATTAGAAATGCAGGAGCTGCACTAGCAAAAGGTGAAATCCTGGTTACCATTGATGCTGATACTCGAATGACAGAACACTTGTTAACAGAAGTTGAAAAGAACCTGACTTCAAATCAATATATTGGTGGAGGCGTGAACGGAAATTTTGAAAGAGTTTCCCTAGGGATAATTGTTTCGACCATGCTATTGATTGTTCCCATATTGTTTAAATATGGATTTATTTCTGTAGGAATTTTTTGGTGCTATAAAAAAGACTTTCAGGCAATCAAAGGTTTTAATGAGAACATGCTTATGGCAGAAGATGCTGACTTTGCAAAGCGATTAAAACAATGGGGTAAAACAAATGGAAAAAAATACGGGACAGTTAAGAATGGAATGATTACTTCTTGCAGACGATTTGACCATTATGGGGACTGGGTTTTACTTAAACGACCTGGTATGATTTTAGCTTATCTAAAGGGCAATAATGATAAGGCTGCTAATGAAGCCTATTATGACGATCAAGCAAGATGATAATGTAGTAAACTTCATTGTTTATATTAAAGATATTATAACAGATAACTAATATTAGTTGTCTGTCTTTTTATATTAAGAGTCGATTAGTGGTAAATATAACGAACTACCTAGAAGTTAAAATACTGGATATTCCTAGAACTAAAAAAATAGGTTTCTGTATTAGTTTTTTGATCATTTTGGTTTCTGTTGACTAAATTTTTATATACAACACACGATCATAAAATGTTAAATAACAGGTTAAAAAAGGAGTGTATAGATGAAAGATTGCCCGAAATGTTTAGCACCTAATGCTTATAAAAAAATACATAAGGATAGTTATATTTCATATATTTGTGAATACTGTGGGTCCGCTATGGAAGATACTATGATTTTCGAAGAAGGAGAAGTTACTTCAATCACAGAAGATAATGTTACGGAAAATAGGTCACCTTCAACAACAATAATTAAAATCGATAATGAGTCAAAAAGTAATAAGCCATTTATCCTATTACTAGTTCTACTACTCATTTTTTGTTCCTTACCATTTATAAGTAGTCGTTCTTTCCTTGACGATCTCAAAGAAATATTTAAGATTGAAAATAATGAAACAGAGGATTTTGATACGGAATATAGCATGAAAACATTTAATCCTAACTAGAAGATAAAATTTATGTGGAAAAGTAAAATGAAACAGGAATTGGTAATTTTATTTCCCAAGAATTATATGAAAAATGACTAAGGTAACCCTTATGAATTGCTCTTTTGTCAAGAAGAAGGGAAATAGTATAAATATGTTAAGCGGCTTGAATCCTGAATTCAAAAGAGTTCAAGCCATTTAACCGTTTATTAAAATGATTATAAAAATGAATAATGTCACCCATTACCGTTTCTATGTTCTGCTGTAATTCTTTCAATCCATTTGTATCCCATGAGGAAATTTTGGAGCTTAGGTACCACTATAGCTCCATTTGACGCATAATATTAATTCAATTTCCGAGGATTTTTTAAATAAATGAACCACCTTAAAATTGTTTCTACTGGTCCGAGTGAAAAGCGCTTTAAATAGTGTTGACTTGCTTTGAGCTGAATGCCATAAATAATGATCGATAAAAGGATTCCAACAAATATACCCAATTTCCCAAACAACCCAAAACCATACCCATAAAAAATTATTGTGCAAATGATTGATTGCATTAAATAGTTTGTGAGCGATAATTTTCCAATGGGAGCAAAATAATAACTTATTGTCTTTTGATAGCGACTAAAAAGCCATGCGAATAAGGCAATATAACCTATCGCTAACACATATGTCCCTGTAGAATAAATAAATAAGCTGTATGGTGTGTCAAAAATAATGGACCCCTTCAGCAATAGCCCGACTGGTACGAGCAGCGCCACTTTTTTATAGGTTCTACTATTATTTTCTAGCTGTAAAAATGCGCCCCTTTTCGCCATCCCCATTCCAAACAATACAAATGGGCCGACTGCAAGAAAGCTTACACCAACAAAGAAAAGCCAGACAATTGGTAGGATGAAAAATAGTGAAAGACCACCCTCTACAATAAATTCACCTAATCGTTGTGTTAATATTTCTGCATATGTACCGTTTTGATAAATCATGATTTCCGTATCTGTTAAAGGCTTTATAAGCTGTATGAAGCTGTTGCCAAGAAAAGCTCCTACACTAAGGATTGATGTTAAAATGAACCCCCATACAAAATATGTTTTCACATTGCGCTTTAAAAAGAATAATAATAAAATGAAAAGTGTCGAGCCATACATTAATAAAACATCGCCTTCCCACAAAAGCGCAATATGCATTACCCCTAATACAGTTAGGCCGACTGCTCGTCGAAATACAATATTTTTGTACTTTATCCCTGAAGCCTCTCGTGATTCAATCATTTTTATCAAAACATAACCAAATACAAAACCAAAAATCGGATAGAATGAACCTTCTACAAAAATTTTCACAAAATAATAGCTTACTTTATTAAGTCCACTCGCTGATTCAATAATTTCTACTCCTGATGAACCAAATTGGAAAGAAAGCATATTAGCTATTAAAATTCCGATTAGGGAAAAACCTCTTAATGCATCCATCAGTTCCACACGTTCTACTTTCAATCTGTCACCTTCTTTTTCGTCATTAATTACTATACGATTGTAGAGAAGAATAGTTTCGTAATTATTGTAAAAAAATGTTTTATATACCAGGAAAGTAACTCTCTAATCTTTTTCTTAAATTTAATTTCTCCCTAATAAGTTATTAACCCCAATTTTTTGAATTCTGCAAATAAAAAAACCACACATTTTTAAATATGTAGCAGTGTAGTGTTACGTAACATTGAAAACCACAAACATTCCTTTTAGGGAAATCACAATTAAACAAGGGTTTGTCTCTGAAAAGATTTGTGTAATTGATGGTTTGTCTAGGGAGATTTTAACCTAAGAGTATGAACAAAAAATTTTCAATGGTACGATGAAGAACAGAATAAGGCCGTATACCAATGTTGATTGAAAGTGGACAACCTATAAAAACGGTTAGGTGACACTTTAGGAGTTATGTTGCATTTTAAAGATAAAAAACCTATCTCTTTTGGATAGCTTTTTAGACTATTAAATTCCAATAACTAAACTATTGCGTGCTGCTTCATCAACCCTTTCCTAATCAAAGGTAAGTGTGTTCAGAAAAGGACGAGTTTTGGAACAAACGATAACTTCTTTAAATTAAAATAAGCGATAAGAAAATTGAGTAAGTATTTTTGTTCCACAATGGAGCCATTAAGGAATAGGAAAATAAAAGGGTCTAGCTAAAGTATCCAGGAGAAAATAAGTTTAAGGGGTTACTTTCTTGAATAGTAACCCCCTAGCACTATTTATTAAACAATTTATAGCTGTTAAAAAGAGATAAGAATTGTTCAAAGTTAACGTCGTTTATATCATTGATTTTTGCATGTTTTAAGGCTTTATTAAATTGATTTTTTGTGAATATTTTCATGTACTCTTTGTTAACCCATTTCATCACAAAATATTTATATTTCTGCCTATCTTCATGCGAAATTTTTGATTGTTTTCTTTTTAATTTGATTAATGAGCTATTAACTTTCGGTCTCGGATGAAAATATTCTCTAGGAACCTTACTTAATATGGAAATATCAACTTCTGCCATTAAAAGTAATGCCAATGAACGATTTGTATTTAATAACCTTTTCGCAAATCCATACTCCACTACCAAATAACTAACGGTGGCTTTACTTTCAAAAACAATTTTTCGTATTATATCTGTACTTATGTTGTAAGGTATATTTCCAAATATTTTATATAACTTGTTCTCAGGAAACTTAAACTGTAATATATCCTCGTTTATAACATGAAAGTTATTGAAATTCGCAAGTTTTTTTAGCGTAGTCTTACATAATTTAGGGACTATTTCAATAGCTGTCACATAATGGCACCTTTGAGCCAATTCAAGCGTGAAATGACCTTTACCTGAGCCAAGTTCAAAGATATTATCATTTACATTTATACTTATATTACTCAATATTTTATTTATATGATGTTTTGAAGTAATAAAATTTTGACTGTCTTTTATATTTATTTTGTTCATTATAACCCTCTCCAAGTGGTTATAATGAATTTTTTATATTAATAATTCATTATAACCATTTATTTTTCGTTTGGTTGATAATGAACTGTGTCAATTACAAAAATGCTAAAAATACCCATATGTTAATTCTCCTTCAATGATGATATTTAAATTTCAAACTCATACACAATTGGGATTGTCAATCACAAATACACAACAATTATTCATTAGAAAAAACCCCTTCTTGTAAAATTATAATAATTATATTATAGAAGAACCCTTAATCAATTACGCCCTAGTGTAATTGCGTCCGGATTTTTTTCGAGCTCGCTCGAAAAGCTCCTCTTCATATCCCGTGACATCGCCAGGGGCTTTAGGCCAGCATGATGTTGGTCACTCAGTCGTTGCCACAGACGTGGCAACGACTGAGTTCTGCTATTTCAGCGGGCGTTTGTTCGCACACTGAATAGGAAAAAAAAAGCATTCATCTCTCCACCTTTAGAGGTGGGAGTTTTCTGTTGAATCAATATAAAACGCCCCATTCAAACACAATCCTTATTCAGCAGCTGTTGCAGATTGGTGAATTACGTATATCTTGACATTAACGTAAGCGTTAATGTCAAGATATACGTAAGGTAATTTTAAAAAAATGAGGTGATTAGTTTGTATACAATTTCTGAAGTTAGCAAGAGATTTAATATTTCGAAGCGAACGCTGAGATATTACCATGAAATCAACTTGCTTGTACCCAATGTTAATCCAGAGACAAACTACAGATATTATGGCAATACACATTTAATTGATTTACAAATCATTATAAACTTGAAAAAGCTTGGCATAACACTCGATCAGATTAAAAATATGTTAGTAGAGATTAATGCTAAGGATACAAATAGGCATTTGAAAAATGCAATAGATCTGGAAATATCATTCATAGAGGAAGAAATTAATAAATTAATGAATAGAAAAAATAAACTACTAAGACTAAAAAATGGAGTAGAAATAAACCCTAAAATGGAGCATTTTAATATTCAAAGGCTTCTTGAATATATAACGGAGTATGATGCCGGTAAGCGTAATACTTTCTCGTCACAAGACTTTACTGTGGAAGAAATTGAAGTATTAAAAAACCTTCCTAATTTAGATAATCCCACTGCAATTGATTCAGATTTGAGAGAACTCTTACAAATGATTAGCGGTGGTTTGGAAAAATCAGACGATTTGCTAGAACAACAGATATACACAAAATACATTCAGGTTATTCCACCTTTATTTAACTATGATAGTAATCTGGAAAAAAAGTATTTCGATGTATTAGAGGAAAGTTTGTTAACAGAGCCAAAAGTTATCCCTTTTGATCAGGCATTTTTCAACTATATCAATAGGATATTATTGAAGTTTGACGATGGGAGGAAGTAAAATGCCTATACTAACTTTAATTATTATTTGTGAAATCTTATTCTGGATATTTGCAATTCTTGGGGTCTTTTTTAGATCGATTATTAAAAACAACAAACTAGGTAGATTTTTCCTTATACTTATTCCTATAGACGATGTGCTACTAATTATTTTTAATATCGTCTCACTATTGATTGGTGAACCTTTTTCTTATAGTCATAGTTTGTCTGGTCTTTATTTAGGTATAACAATAGCATTTGGTGAAACCATCATTAAATGGTTGGACAATAAAATTAATAAAGTCAAAACGATCAAGAGAAAAGGTTACGACTATGAAATGTTTCATTTTAAAAAATGGCTACTTGCTGTATTAATTTATCTTATAGTTATGGGCGTATTTTATATTATACTTACTATAATTGGAAAAACATATAACACGTTTGAAGCATTGCCCGGATTCGCCATTGTTACACTTATTTGGTATGTAACAGGACCCCTTTGGGTAAAAGAAAAAAGTTAGGGTTCTAGGTTTTATTTCGACAAAGATTGTTTTATCACTGTATACCATTAAATAATGTAGTTATAACAAGGACTAGTTGGAATCCATCAATTTTTATTGAAGAATCGGGCGAAGTTGTGGCACAAGCAATTAAAGAGATGGCGGAGGTAGTGATCCTTAAAGTTAGATTTTTAACTCTAACCTTAGGAATGCAGGACCCGATCGCCATCTCTTTTTATTTGGCATGTGCAAATTAACTCAGTGACTGCCGATATTTTTGATTTCATCCAAAAGATTTATCAATTAGTGGTAAGTCAGTGGCAATCTCCATCTAGCTGATATAACCTTATGAACACTGTTATATCAACATTACTTCGAATCATCCATCTTCAGCACAGCCATAAATGCTTCTTAATTCATAAACGTATTTTTTTGAATCCTATTATGTTTTTATAACTAATAAAAACCCCTCAAACCATTAATTCACAAGGTTTCTTGAACTCTTTTTGTAGTAAATTAAATCTTTATAAAACATACTGTTTTTTTATCCTCCGCAAGCAAGATGTCGGCAAAACATATCTTTATTTGCAATCATCTTTTTTATTGCACATTTACTTTTTAAAAGCATCTCTTTTTCTCTCTTCACTATTGGTACATATTGAAGAGTGGTAGATGGGTTTATGATTTAAGATGTTGGTTGTGGTATAATTTTCACTATGTACAAATCTTACCATTTTACCTAAAATAGTGTTATGAAGAAAGAATTTACACAAGTCATATTATACAAAGGAGATATTCATGAAAATTAAATATCCGTGGTACTGTAGCTGGTGGTTTATAATTATCCTGCTACTTTTAGCCATTCCTACTTTAGGTTATACATTAGGATTAATCCTAGTTTCACTTGTAGCTAGACATTACACTAAGAAGTTACATAATTTAAAAGAAGATGTAGGTATCATTGAAAATTTTGCATCTGAAATATCCCGCCTCACTAGTGAACACGAGGTTTTGAAAAATAACATCGCTCAAGACATAGAGTACTTCAAAGCACAAGAAGAAAAATATATGGAGAACTTTAAAATACAGTACCAAGCAGACGCAGAAAAAATTATTCAAAATGCGCAAAAAGAGGCGGATACTATTATCGCTGATTCAACTAAAGGTATGGAACAAACAATACTTGATTTACAAAGATTCACTAACGAAAGAGAGGAGTTAGAGGAGAACAACAACAAGCTCTCTAAAACAATTAAAATGAATGAAAATAAATTAATAAAACTTAAAACTGAGTTTTTAGGAATTCAAAATTTAATTAAGCGTTTCCCAGATGCGATTGAATTAAGTATTTTAGACAAAGAAATGACTTTGCTATTGGAAAGTTACGATGAGAATTACTTACTACATAATTTAATTGAATTGGATTGTCATTCCTTAAACTCTAAAGAACTACGCAAAGAAATGAATCGTGTAAAAAAGGAAATTAATAAATTACTAGAATCTTATGTTTCTCGCTACACAACCAAAGCTAACAAAACTATCTATCAACTAATGGTTATCGGTTTACAAGCCGAACTGCAAAATATTATTTATACACTTTCGTACGCAAAACATCAGGAAGCTATTGACAATGCTCATAGTCTGATTAAAAAATATTTAGCAATTTGCGCTGAGGGTAACAGCAATATCCTACCAACAGTTACTCGCTTCTTAAATGAACTGGAACCTCTTTTCGTTGAAGCGATTGAAGTCGAGCACCATTATTACATTAAGCGTGAGCAAGAAAAAGAGGAACAACGTATTATTCGCGAGCAAATGCGCGAAGAAGCTGCTGAACGTAAAGCATTAGCTGAGCAACAAAAACGATTAGAAGATGAGGAAGAAAAATATAATATTGAAATGAATCGTAATCGCGAGCTTCTTTTAACAGAACAAAATCCCGAAGTTATTGCTACTTTAGAAGCAAGAATTAAAGAACTGGAAGAGCAACAAAATAAAGTCGCAATTGAAAAAGATGAAATTCTAAAACGCGCTAACGGTAAAGCCGGTTACGTCTATGTGATATCTAACCTTGGCTCGTTTGGTGATAAAATGTATAAAATAGGTATGACAAGACGTATGAATCCAATGGAACGTGTAGATGAGCTAAGTGACGCCTCTGTGCCATTCAGATTTGATGTACATGCTATGATTTTCTCAGATGATGCGGTAGGCCTAGAAAAAAACTTACATGAACGTTTAGGTAGCCATCGAGTAAATAAAGTAAATTTACGCAAAGAGTTCTTTGAAACAACAGTTGATGATTTAGAAGAATTAGTAACTTCACTTGATCCAACAGTTGAATTTAGAAAAACATTAATTGCTCAAGAATATTACCGTAGCTTAGAAATCAAGAAAGAGATGAATACTGAACAGATTGCTTAGTATAGAAGTTTCGAAAACGCCCAGGTACTCAATATGAGCCTGGGCATTTTTTTATTTAGCGGTGCTACTTCTCTGTTGAATCGTAATGGACAGACCAATTAAACGGTCGGTCGTCATTGTACCATTCTGCAAATCCTTCAAATGCGATTCTTAAACAATGCCGTCTTTAACCGCCTGACCTGTTATGATAATAGGCATGTTAATATAATAAAGTTAAAATCTAAAAAAGGCAGAAAAGTTATCAAGATACAACTTTTCTGCCTTTACTATTTATCAATTTTTTCATAAAGTACTTCTAAAACAGCACAAATAATTTATACAGTCATTTACTTTTAATTTTTATTACTTTTTGAATCCAATGTGGAAGATCTACTATTTTTTCTAGTTTGGATAAACGTTCTTTAATTTCTAAACCATCTGGATCAGTAATTTTATTGTGACGTAGTAAAAGTCCTAATACAAGATGCCCCTCTTTATCCCCTTTTTTTGCTAAGTTGTACCACCATTCCTTTACTGCTTTTATTTTATCATCCAATTCATTAATTTGTGCAAAAATCCGATCAACATCTTGCCATGTTTTATTTTCAATTTCACCCACATCTTTCCATGTTTTACCATCAGAGTTTAGTAAATATAATGCATAGTTTACTTGCTCAAGAGGAGAAGATGATTTTTTAAGAATTGTAATAAATCTTTCTAAATCGAATGAAATATGTTTAGGATGTTCATTTCTTCTAATTAAATAAACCATATCATTGACAGATATAAATTCATTTCGTGTGTAATTCTTCATATAATACTCAAAAGCCTTTTCTACATTTTCCATTTTATAATAATAATAGCCAAGAGTATGACATGCATCTTCATTTCCTTTTTCATCAGCTCTTTCAAGTAACTTAATACCTTTCGTCACATCTTTAACCAAATATTCTCCATCTATTAATATTTTCCCATAAGTTTGCAATGCAGGTGCAAAGTCTTTATCGCATGCTAACTGTAATATCCGTTCTCCTTCCACTACATCTCTTTCAAAAAATTCACCTTTTACTAAGAAATCACTTAATATCTCCATTGCCTCTGGAACATCTCTCTCTATTTCTCGATAAAGCAAATCTTTTACTTCTTTGATATCCTCATTGAATTTATTTTCAAAAAGAGAATAATAAATTCGAATAGTTAGTGCGTTTGGAGATTTATCTTCAATTAATTCATCAAGTAGAATTTTCCCTTCTTCTAAGTTACAAGTTAAAAATTCACCTTCAATTAGTAGTTTTGCTAAATTCAATTTTGCTAAATTATTACCTAGCTTCATACCTTTACGTAATAATTTTTCACCTTCTATTCTCTTTTTCTCAGACCCTTTCCCTTCAATATAGATAATTCCTAATGAATTAAATGCAGGTAAATATTTATTTTCAACAGCTTCTTTTAAATAGGTAATTGCTTGTTTACTATTACGTTGTAATATATCGCCTTCAATTAAATATAAGGCTAAAGTAGTTCGTGCCTCATCACAATCATGATCAATAGCTGTATAGAACCATTTTGTTCCCTTATCTATATCAATAGGAAAACCAAATTTTCCAACTAAATATAACTCTGCTAAAGAGTTCATTGCTTCTTTTGATTTTAATTTTGTTGCTTTGATAAGTAGCTCTTCTCCTTTTTCCTTATTCTTAGGTAGGACGTCTCCCCTAATATATAACTGAGCTAACTCTAACATTGCTTTCGCATTACCTAATTCACATAAATTTTCAAGCCATTCTAAGCCTAATTCCTTATTTTTTGTCAATTCAAATCCATATATCAATCGAATTCCCAGTTCAAACATAGCGTCAACATGCGATTCTTCAGCTGCCTTTCTTAGCCATTTTTCTCCTTCCTTTTTGTTTTGAGGCAATTTTTCTCCTCTTAATAAATTACTACCAAGAATTGCCATTGCGTCAGTTAATTTCATTTCATCTGCAGCTTTTAGTAATAATTCTTTTGCTTTTTCTGGATCATGTTGGAGATGCTCTCCTTTAAGTAAATAAATTGCTAGAATCATTATTCCCTTTACATTACCTTTAAGAGCTACAAGCTCTAATAATTGATAACCTTGATTAATATCTTTTTGAATGTATTCCCCTTCTATTAAATGACTACCTAACGTTATTGAAGCAATTTCATCCCCAAACTCAATTGCTTTTTGTAACCAATATTCCCCTTCTTGAGGATTGTGAGGCAACTTTTCCCCTTGTAACAAGAAAATCCCTAATAATCGCATCGCTTCAATTTCTTCATTTTCAGCTGCTTTTCTTAACCACGTCTCAGCGTCTTTCTTTTCGCTTGTCTTACAATCTTTATTACCTAGAGTGTAAAAAGCATACGATAATATCCCTAACCTATCATTAGCCATTGCCAAGACTCTTATAATATATAAATATGCACGAGAATGTCTATTACCACCCTTTACCATCCACGAAGAGAGTTCTTTTAGACGCTTTTTTTCATCTTTCTCTATTAAATCATCAATAATGGCTGACACAATGGAAATTTCTTTATTGGATCCATGATTCATCCAATAATTTAAAAATTCTGCAACTAATTTAAGTTCAACATATTCATCTTCTTTTAACCATTTCACGATTTCTTCTAAATATCGCATTAAATCTCGTTTTCCCATCCCTTTTTTTACATGTTCCGCAAATGCTTTAATACCGAGCTTTATATATTTCTTTGTTGTCTCTAGCCCCTGAATCTGATAAGCAACTGGTTGTAACAGATTTTTGATTTGATCCAAATTAAATTGTTTATTAAATTGGTATTCCAAATAACCTTGTACATCATCTAAACTAATTGCCGAAATAGGTTCAATTATTGCAAGCATATGCAGGACTTTTAGTAGATACTCTGCTTCTTCCACGCTTTTATAAGCTGTAAACCATTCATCTTTTTGTCTTTCAAAATACTTACTCAAGCCATCATCTATATCAACTACTTTAAAATCACCATTTACTTCTTTTAATTTTCTCGCAATGGCTGCTACTTGCAAAGACCAACCTCTACTTTTTTCATAAACTTGATTATTAAATTGTTTTTCTTCATTACCATCATAATCATTAATAGCAGTGAATTGTGGGATTTCTTCCCTTGAAATAGGAGCTAGTTGATTGGGGTAAACTGACATTCTACAATAATTGGTTAACCATTTTTCAATACCCAAGTTTGGTCTTACCGTTAATAGGGCAGATACTCCTTCTGGTAATTTTCGAGGGAGAAAACTGAGGTTTTCAGTCGCATTAGAAATTTCATCCAAAGCATCTATTATTAGCACAATCGGTCCATATTCTTTCGTTAACTTACGTAGCGTTTTAACTAATATAGCTTTATGTTCCTCTAATTCATTTGATTCTGTCTCTGATGTTATAACATCATTTTTTTGTGTAGAAAAAGGTCCTTTTACAACATTATCTTGAAATGCTTTATTATTAAGAATATCAACATTTTCATTAAATGACTTATGTGTAAAATTTGTAAAATGTTCACCACTGATGGCGTATTTTATTTTTGATTGTTCATTATACATTGTAAGTTGTTCAAAATCATTAAAAAATTGTTCTCGTGTAGGTAATTCTATAGGTTCTAGTAACAATGTATTTGCTTGACAAATAAGCAAACGGAGAATGTTAATTGGGTCAGATTCCCATTTCCCAAAATGCAACAGTTGCCCAGATAGCCAAGGGGCAGAGTGCAAAATACTTGCATCTATTTGAAAAAGGTGCTTTTTTTCCCCCTTTAATTGGTCTGAAATTTGAGCACATATAGCTGTTTTCCCACTACCTTCGCTTCCTGTTAATAAATAATAACCCCCATTTTCTCTTAATTCCCCCGTTAATTTCCCTACAATTCCCTCTACGATATCATTCCGAGCAGTAAACGTTTTAAGTTCTTCTACCCGAGATGCATTGATTGATGCAACTAAGTCCTCTACTTCCTTGTCTACCGGTCGTATTATCAAACCCAGAAGATTTTCCATAATGACATCATAATGTAAATACAAAGGAACCAAAATAGTTGTTAAAGCATATAACAAATAATGATTTCTCACATTACTTGGAGGACGATCTGTATTATGTGTTTCGTGATTACGTTGAACTTTTGCATACCATATGTACTGTTTGACAATATCATTTAATTCATTATAATTCTCACTATCAAACTCTTGTTGGGTAAGCATGTCTAACGCAATTATTGTAGGGGCCAATGTAAACGATTTCTTTTCTTTTGATAGTTCTTCCCATTTAACAGTGTCTGTAAAATATAAAACGGCTTTTAACCACTTTTCAATATTCATCAGTAAACCTGTAGCTTTATTTTGATCTCCTATATTTTCTATGGCATCTTGAAAGGACTGATAAAACATAGTTATATTGGAAAACTTAGGATTTTTATTACTTGCTAGTATAAGACGATCTGCAAGTGTGACCAATTTGTCTAGTTTTTCAACAACCTCAATATATTTTTCACTTCCCGTAAAATCTACATTTAAAAGATTTTGTATAATTACTTTATGCTTAGAAAAATAAAATTCAGTCACAATAATACCTCCATTTTTGAGTGTAAAGTTCTTGTTTGATAATTTATAATTATACAGAATTTTAAGTATAAAATGTATTATTTTGCAAAAAGCAATTGTTACAAGTATTCCCACCCTCATTTTATATTTTTGTATATATAAAAGTGTAAAAGCATGAGAATTTTTTTAACATGACAAACTCCTAGATACTCACAGAGGATCCTCGAAAAGTCATATCGACACCAGAAAGAATAATGGAAGCTTTTAGTTTATATCTTGGTATTGTTGGAATTTAGAAAACAGGTAACTAATCACAGTTGTCTGTTTTTTTTATGTACTTTTATCTTTCGTTTTCCTAAAATGGAAATATAGAGGGAGGATTTATTAATGAAAAAATTAGCATTTAGTTCTATGTTAGTTTTAAGTTTAGGTTTAGGCGCAAAGCCTGTACTTTTAACTTGCTATTAGACGGAACGATTACTATACCTTCTAAACTTGTAACCTGTAGGTGCTTTCCAATTTGTAGGAATTTCAAAGTGAGGTGCATCATATTTACTTGCTGGCCAGTAACCACCCCATGTGATGCCAAGTTTTTTAGCGATTGCTCCTACTCTTGAAAGTGTTTTAATATCATAAAAATCTTTAGGAGGAGCCACCGCAATATTCCAATCTCTACGTGATGTATGATTACTAGTTGTCACCAAAGTAACTTTCGATAGTTTGTTACCTTTTTCATCGAATAAACGTGAACGTTCTTGTTCCCATAAATAATTTTGACGTGCTTGCGATCTGTGTGTTTCAGTAATAAAAACATCCACTATTCCAGCTTTAAAACACTCCTGGAATAGCAAACGACAGGCAATTTGTGCAGCTGGTAATAGTTCGGCAAGATCTCGGCATGTAGTTGTAACACTTAAGCTCATTTAGCATCATCCTTTTGTTCATATGTCATAGCTTGGTCGCTATCATTTGTGCCTGGTGTTGTTGGATCAACAACCACGCCAATTAACACTAAAAAAGCGAGCACAGTGTTAAATAACTCTGTTACTCGCTCATTATAAATTGTTGTGTCGTAGCCAATTAATACCCCGATTAGTTGTACCAGTAAAAGCAATAATGCAAAGGCAGCTACTAAAAATGGCTTATGCTTTAAACGTACTTTCCAATTAATTTTCATTGTAATTTTTCCTTCTAATTTAATTTTAATAACAAGTGCTAATAATGCTAAAATGACAGCCCAATAATAGTTGTAGAAGCTCACCACACGATTTTATCGATTTTATTTAATCGATGATGAGCACTTTTCGTACTTGCCAAGGCTTCATCAGCTTTGTCTTCAGCACGGTTCGCTGGATCACGAATATGGTTAATGCCATCTAATTTTTCACCTATAGCACCTAAACGTTCATAAACATCTCTTACTAAATCATCCCCATAAGATACCTTCCTTTTTGAATAATAAAAAACACCCTATTACAAGGAAGCTTAAAGTCTTTTTGCTATTTCATATCACCTGGACACTCACTGAGTTTCCTGCTTGCTTGTACAGTTGTGAGTCATATGGTTATTAAAAATCATATCGCTCCAAAAATAGGCGATATAGCATTATGTGATTTAACACCAGCGATATTACAAAAATGGATTAATGATAAGTTCCGTGAAAAATATTCCGAAAAATCTAAGTCAATTTTCCGCTGTGTTATGAATGGTGCTTTACGCCATGCCGTACATCCCTGGGGCTTACTAAAAGAAAATCCCATGCAATATGTAGCTCTGCCGAAACGTCAACGAAAAAAAGTATCGAAAGAAGACCTAAAAATTATTAAGCGTGATGATCTTATTAAAATAATGGAATATTTAAAGTTTGATATGCCGTTTCACATTGGTTTACATACGGGCTTACGTGTGAGCGAGGTTTGCGGCTTATTATGGCGAGATATTGATTTTGACGAAGGTACCACTCACAGTTGAGCGTGCAATGGTGAATTCTAAGGGGAAATGGATACTCGATTCAACAAAAACGACATCGAGTGAACGAACTATTCCACTCGGTCCAACAATTATTAAATTGCTGAAAGAACATCATATTTGGATTAAGAAAAATAAATTATTTTATGGACCAAATTATATTGATAGTAATCATGTTTGTGTAAAAGAAAGTGGCGAACCTCTTACGCCCAGTAGCATGAAATATAACACAAGTAAATTACAAGAAACACTCAAAACTCTGTTTAACTTCCATTCATTACGACATACGCACGCCACAATGTTAATGGAAAACGGCGCAAAAATAAAAGACATCCAGGCTCGTCTCGGTCATAGCCGGTCAGCTATTACAATCGACACTTATTCACATCTTACAGAAAAGATGCAAAAGGAATCTGTCGGTATTTTTGAAAGAGCGCTGGATGACATTAAATAAAAACTTGCCGATCAGTTGCCGCTGGTCGGCAAGTTTTTTTCGCAAGCAAAATCGTTTCGCAAGCAATTCGCAGGCAAAACAGATGTTGGGCTTTTTTTTAATTACTCAACCCGTTGATACGCCTACTATTTGCTATCATCCATCTTCAGCACAGCCATAAATGCTTCTTGAGGAACTTCGACTGAGCCGACTTGTTTCATACGTTTTTTACCTTCTTTTTGTTTATCAAGAAGTTTACGTTTTCGAGAAATATCGCCACCGTAACATTTTGCTAAAACGTTTTTACGAATGGCTTTAATCGTTGAACGCGCTACTATTTTTTGTCCAATTGCAGCTTGAATTGGTACTTCAAATTGTTGACGCGGGATTAATTCTTTTAATTTTTCAACGATGACTTTACCACGTTCGTATGCAAAGTCACGGTGTACGATAAAGCTTAGTGCATCGACTTGTTCCGCGTTTAATAAAATATCCATCTTCACAAGTTTGGAAGGTTGATAGCCGATAAGTTCATAGTCGAACGAAGCGTAGCCCTT
>Ga0213828_1001454_pt1 | contig 19314 bp, 16 predicted proteins | sample MC6MC0897MG_FD_180664 | JGI IMG/M metagenome (GOLD analysis project Ga0213828, IMG submission 180664) | Enriched soil aggregate microbial communities from Iowa State University, Ames, United States - MC6-MC0897-MG | ecosystem: Environmental > Terrestrial > Soil > Unclassified | place: USA: Iowa... | reverse complement strand
CTCAGTAGTGAAACGATGCATCGCCGATGGTAGTGTGGGGTCTCCCCATGTGAGAGTAGGTCATCGTCAAGATTCATTTCGCAAAACCCCTATCTGCGCAAGCAGGTAGGGGTTTTGTCTTTGCGGCGTTTTTATAGCTATAGCCCTGTCTCCCGGCAAAGATGTTTTGTCCGTCCTGTACCTCTTCAACTGCGCTCAAGGGTGCGACAATTAATCCTGTTCGTACACGTGACTTTGCCCTGCCTAGCCTGCGTCAAGACTTAGGTTCGGGGCAACCTCGCGCCCGGATAGAGCGATGCCAGCGTGCCGTGCTGCGCATTTATGGACTTTCACCGTCCTATCACTTGAGGTAGAGAGCAAGATGGCCAAGGCCGCCGATGTCGTTGTGCAATGCCTGGAAAACGAAGGTGTCGAGTATGTGTTCGGCATTCCCGGTGAGGAGAACCTCGACCTGCTGGAATCCCTGCGCAAGTCGAAGATCAAGCTGGTACTGACCCGTCACGAGCAATCCGCGGGCTTCATGGCCGCTACCTATGGCCGCCTGACCGGCAAGACCGGCGTCAGCCTGTCGACCCTCGGCCCCGGCGCGACCAACCTGGTTACCGCCAGTGCCTACGCCTACCTCGGCGGCATGCCGATGATGATGATTACCGGCCAGAAGCCGATCAAGAAGTCCAAACAGGGCCGCTTCCAGATCATCGACGTGTGCGGCATGATGGACCCCATCACCAAGTACACCCACCAGTTCGCCTCGGCCGACAACATCCCTTCGCGCATGCGTGAAGCGTTCCGCCTGGCCGAAGAGGAAAAGCCCGGTGCCGTGCACCTGGAGCTGCCGGAAGACATCGCTGCCGAGCAGACCGATGCCATGCCGATCCCCCGCAGCCTGCACCGTCGTCCGCTGGCCGAACATGTGGCCATCGAAGCCGCCATCGAGAAACTGCGCACCGCGCGCAGCCCGATCCTGGTGATCGGCGCCGGTGCCAACCGCAAGATGACCGCCAAGGTCCTCAAGCAATTGATCGACAAGACCGGTATCCCATTCGTCACCACTCAGTTGGGCAAGGGCGTGGTCGACGAGCGCAGCCCGCGCTTCCTGGGTAACGCTGCGCTGTCGTCCGGTGACTTCGTGCACCGTGCGATCGAAGCCGCCGACCTGATCATCAACATCGGCCACGATGTGATCGAAAAGCCGCCGTTCTTCATGGTCCGTGGCGGCACTGAAGTCATTCACATCAGCTTCCGCTCCGCCGAAGTCGATGCCGTGTACTTCCCACAGGTCGAAGTGATCGGCGACATCGCCAACGCCGTCTGGCAGATCGCCGAAGGCCTGGGCGACACCTCGCACTGGGACTTCACCCGCCTGATGGCCATCCGTGAAGCCAACGAAGCCCAAATCGCCGAAGGCGGCGACGATGACCGCTTCCCGATCTACCCGCAGCGCCTGGTGGCCGACATCCGTCGCGTGCTGCCTTCCGAAGGCATCGTGGCTTTGGACAACGGCATCTACAAGATCTGGTTCGCCCGCAACTACAAGGCGCACAAGCCCAACACCGTGCTGCTCGACAACGCCCTGGCGACCATGGGCGCTGGCCTGCCGTCGGCCATGGCGGCGCACCTGGTGTACCCGGACCGCCCGGTGATCTCGGTGTGCGGCGACGGCGGCTTCATGATGAACAGCCAGGAGCTGGAAACTGCAGTCCGTCTGGGCATGCACGTTACCGTGGTGATTCTGCGTGACGACGGCTACGGCATGATCCGCTGGAAGCAGGCGAACATGGGGTTCACCGATTTCGGCCTGGACTACGGTAACCCGGACTTCGTCAAATACGCCGAAGCCTACGGTGCCAATGGCCACCGCGTGGATAGCGCCGAAGGCTTGCTGCCGCTGCTCGAGCACTGCATCAAGACCCCAGGTGTGCACGTGATCGACTGCCCGGTCGACTACAGCGAGAACGACCGCATCCTCAACAGCGAGCTGCGTGAGCGCGCGCTGGCGGTATAAAGCTTGACCGCCTGTTCGCGCGCAAGCTCACGCTCACAGGATTACAACTTGCCCAAGGGCGGTGTATTCCATGTGAGCGCGGGCTTGCCCGCGAATGCTTTGCGGCAGGCAACAAATACTTCGATCCATTTCCTCATGTGCTAGGGTGCAGGCCAAATCTTCACCCTAGGATCCCCACATGCTCCGCGCCCTCAGCGAAAAAGAACTCCACCGCCTTGAAGACCTGCTGATCACTTACGGCAACGATTATTCGGTGATCAACCTGGCCGAGCTCAATGGCTTTTTCACCGCCCTTGCCAGCTCGCCGGTCACTGTCCACCCCGAACAATGGTTACCTGCCGTTGCAGGTGGCAAGGTGCCAAACTTCAAGAAGCCTGCGCACGAAGAGGCCTACACGGCGCTGATGTTGCGTTATGCCAGCCAGGTGGCGGAAGAGCTCGCTGACAACGTCGATCACTTCGAGCCGGTATTCGAAGAAGGTGAGGACGGAGTGATCATCATGGAGGAGTGGTGCTTCGGTTACATGCGCGGCACCCAGGTCGCAGGCTGGAGCGAGTTGCCTGCGGCGCAGGATCCCCTGCTCAAAGCGATCTCGCTGCACGGCCTGGAAGACAATTTCGAGTTGCTCGACCAAATGAGCGAGGACGACATTCAAGCCTGTGTCCCCCATGTAATCGACGCGGCACGCGCGTTGTACTGCTTCCATCGTCAGCGTCATTGAAGCGACCGCATCCCCTGTAGAAGCGGCCGGATGTCGCTTCTACCCCGATTGTTTCGCTGTGCGAAATTATCGTTTCCCTCCCGCGCTAATTCTGTTGCCTGTCGAATCAGTTCAACATGGCCTCCATCAGCCCATTCCGGTGCTGTCCAGGAGCCAAGCCTATGTCGAGCCCAATCAAACTCTACAACTTTCCCAAGTCCGGCCACGCCCACCGCATTGAGCTGATGCTCTCGCTGCTGAACCTGCCCACCGAGCTGGTCTTCGTCGACCTGGCCAAGGGTGCGCACAAGCAGCCCGAGTTCCTTGCCCTCAACCCCTTCGGCCAAGTCCCCGTCATCGATGACAACGGCACGGTCGTCGCCGACTCGAATGCCATCCTGGTGTACCTGGCCAAGCAGTACGACAACGGCACCTGGTTGCCCGAGGAACCCGAGGCCGCAGCCCGCGTGCAACGCTGGTTATCGGTTGCAGCAGGGCCCTTGGCGTTCGGCCCGGCCGCCGCTCGCCTGGTCACGGTGTTCGGTGCTTCGTTCAACACCGATGAAGTCATCGGTCGTGCCCATACCCTGCTCAAGGTGATTGACGCCGAACTGGCCAAGTCCCCCTTCCTGGCTGGCAGCACCCCCACCATCGCCGACGTCGCCAACTATTCCTATATCGCCCACGCACCGGAAGGCAATGTCTCGCTGGAGCCTTACGCCAACGTGCGCAGCTGGCTGGCTCGGGTCGAGGCGTTGCCAGGTTTCGTGCCGATGCCGCGCACTGCGGCGGGCCTGCAAGCCACCGTTTAAGCCCCAACCCTTCCGAGGAATGCCACCATGCATCAGCTCCCAGGCCATCGCTCGTCACCTTGGCACAGCGGTGAGAAGACCCTGCAGGAAAAGGTCGGTGTGTCGGAGCGCATGGAGGTGTTCGGGCAGAAGGTAATCCGCGACCACATGCCCGATCAGCATCGCGCGTTCTATCAGCAACTGCCGTTCATGGTGGCGGGCAGCGTGGATGCCTATGGCAAACCGTGGGCGACGCTGCTCGAAGGCCCGGAAGGCTTCGTCAGCTCGCCCCACCCGCGGCAGCTGACGATCGATGCGTACCTGAACGCAGATGACCCTGCCACACAAGGCCTGGCGGGCGGGCAGGCGATCGGGCTGCTGGGCATCGAACTGCATACCCGCCGGCGCAACCGCATCAACGGCATGATCAGCCAGGCAACCAACGGCCAGCTGCAAGTAACCGTGGAGCAGTCGTTCGGCAACTGCCCGCAGTACATTCAACGGCGCGACTACACCCGTATCGATGAGCCCGCACAAGGTCGCTTCGATGCGACAGCACTCGATGCCCGCGCCGTTGCCATGATCGAGATGGCCGATACCTTCTTCGTCGCAAGCTACGTCGACCACGAAGACGGCCAGCGTTCGGTGGACGTGTCCCACCGCGGCGGCCGGCCAGGGTTCGTCAAGGTCGAAGGCAACCGCCTGAGCATTCCCGACTACGCTGGCAACCTGCACTTCAACACGCTGGGCAACTTGCTGGTCAACCCCTTGGCTGGCGTGCTGTTCATCGACTTTGACACGGGCAATGTACTGCAGTTGTCCGGGCGTGCCGAGGTGATACTGGACAGCCCTGCCATCACCGCCTTCGAGGGGGCTGAGCGGCTGTGGACCCTGGAGGTCGAGCAGGTGGTGTGGCGCCCGGCGGCGGTGTCGTTGCGCTGGGCGTTCCAGGAATACGCGCCGACCAGTCTGATGACCGGTACCTGGGCAGAGGCCGACACGCGCCTGCAGCAGCGCGAGCGCCAGCGCCAGTGGCTGGCGTGGCGCGTGGTGCGCCTGGAGCAGGAGAGCCGCGATATACGCTCCTTCTACCTGGCGGCAGATGCACCCGTGCAGTTTGCGCCGGGGCAGCATATCCCTGTGCGTATCGCGCTGGGCAGTGACGCCCCGCTGGTTCGCACTTACAGCGTCTCCAGCGCGCCATCGGACGGCTACCTGCGCATCAGCGTCAAGGCCCAGGGCCCGGCCTCGCGCTATCTGCATGAACGCATCGCCGTGGGGGATCTGCTTGACGTGCGGCTGCCCATGGGCAGTTTTACCCTGAATGAGCAAAGCGAACGGCCGATCGTACTGATCGGCGCGGGCGTGGGCATCACCCCACTCATCGCCATGTTGCGCGAGCAATTGGCCAAGCGTCAGGCACGGCGTATTCACCTGTTTCACGGTGCCCGCAGCCTGGCGGATTTACCGTTCCAGCAGGAGCTGGCCAGCCTGCAGCGGCAGGCTGGCGCGCTGTTGGGCCTGTACCGCTGCCTCAGCCAGCCTGAAGCAGAGGCTGTGCTGGGCCGCGACTACGAACATGCTGGCCGGTTGGGCATCGAGCAGGTGAAGGCCACGCTGACGCTGGATGACTATGACTTCTACCTGTGCGGACCCGCCCGTTTTACCCAGGACCTGTACGAAGGGTTGCGCACCGTGAACGTTCCCGACGCTCGCATCCATGCCGAAGCCTTCGGGCCCTCGACGCTCAGGCGGCACACCGATGACGACCAGCCTGTGCTGCAACAGCCGCCGGCTGCCAGCGCACCCGTGCCGGTGTACTTTGCCAGCTCGGCCAAGGAGGCGCGCTGGGCACCGGGCAGCGGGACCTTGCTCGAACTTGCCGAAGCGCGCGGACTGTCGCCGGACTTCAGTTGCCGGGGCGGTTCGTGTGGCACCTGCAAGACCCGGGTAGTGAGCGGCCAGGTGCATTACACCAACCCACCAGCGGAAATGCCTGATGAGGGCACGGTGTTGATCTGCTGTGCAGTGCCGGCCAACGTGGGGGAGGGCGGGCAGGCCCTGGTGCTGGAACTTTGATGCGGTCTGCAAGGGCTCTTGCAGCAGCACAAAACCTACTGATAACCGATAATCCCCCCACCCCTAGGCCCAGGAGCCGGCATGGACCACATCCACCTGATGAAGGTATTCGTCGCGGTCGGCGAGCTGGAAAGCTTCGCCGCCGCCGCCCGCCGGCTGGACATCTCGCCTGCGGCGGTGACGCGTGCCGTCAGTGCACTGGAAGAGCAGCTGGGTGTCAAGCTGCTGCTGCGCACCACGCGCAGCGTGCGCCTGACCGAGGCGGGAGGCCGCTACCTGGAAGACACCCGCCACATACTTGCCAGCATCCTCGAAGCCAACGAGGCGGCCGCTGGCATCAACGCCACGCCCAAGGGCGATCTGGCCGTCACCGCGCCGATCCTGTTCGGCAAGAAGTTCGTCATGCCGTGCATCGTACGGTACTTGCAGCAGTACCCCGAAGTGGATGTATCTGCCTACTTTCTCGACCGCATCGTCAACATGGTCGAGGAGGGCATGGACGTGGCCGTGCGCATCGGCCCGCTACCAGACTCGGGGCTGAAGGCACTGCGGGTGGGCAGGGTGCGGCGCATGCTCTGCGCCTCGCCCGACTACCTGGCGCGCCACGGCGTACCGCAGCACCCCTCGGATTTGCCGGACCATGCGGTAATCGGCACCACCAACCTTTCACCCCGGGCGGGTTGGCGCTTCGGCGTCACCGATGAACCGACCTTGGTGCGCATGAAGCCCCGGCTGACGGTGACCAGCAATGACGGGGCGATTGCCGCAGCCAGCGGTGGGTTGGGGATTGCACGGTTGTTGTCTTACCAGGTGGCGGACGAGGTGGCGAGTGGGCAATTGCAGGTGATTCTTGCCGAGTACGAGGAGGCGCCCTGGCCGATTCATGTGTTGCACCGTGAGAGCAAATACGGATCGGCCAAGGTGAGGGCATTCATCGACATGCTGGCCCATGAACTGCGGGCTCAAGGATTGGATTGAGGTCGTACAACTAGCCTTTTCTCTGCCGAAATTATTTGTGGCTGGCAGCTTGATCAGCTCATGCAGTGATAATTTATGTTGTACGACGACCTATGACATGGCAATCTTTCGCCTGAAACAAATTGTCTCAATTAGCCGCTGCCGGCCTTGAGCCAATCACCCGCACCTCTAAAAATAATATTCAGGTGAACCATGAAGATGAAAGGCATCCGTTGGTGGATGGTCAGCCTTGTCACGGCTGGGCTCGTCGTCAACTACCTCGCCCGCAATACCCTCTCGGTGGCTGCCCCCACCCTGATGACCGACCTCTCCATCACCACCGAGCAATACGCCAAGATCGTTGCTGCCTGGCAGGTGTGCTACGCCCTCATGCAGCCGATCGCTGGCTGGTTCATCGACTTCATCGGCACCAAGCTGGGTTTTGCCGTGTTCGCCATGGCCTGGTCGGTGGCCTGTGCCGGCGCTGCCTTGGCCACGGGCTGGCAGAGCATGGCGTTCATGCGTGGGCTGCTAGGCATGACCGAGGCGGCGGGCCTGCCCGCCGGCGTCAAGGCCACCACCGAGTGGTTCCCGGCCAAGGAGCGTTCGGTGGCCATCGGCTGGTTCAACATCGGCTCCTCGCTCGGTGCATTGCTGGCGCCTCCCCTGGTGGTGTGGGCAATCCTGCACAGTGGCTGGCAGCTGGCCTTCGTCATCGTCGGGGCGTCCGGCATCGTCTGGACTTTGCTGTGGATGCTGTTCTACAAGCACCCGCGTGATCAGAAGCGCCTGAGCAGTGACGAGCGCGACTACATCCTTGCCGGCCAGGAAGCACACTTCAAGGAAGAGAAACGTGAGAAGGGCGCCTGGAAGCGTATCTTCAAGACCCGCAACTTCTACGCCATCGCCTCGGCGCGGATTCTCTCGGAACCGGCCTGGCAGACCTTCAATGCCTGGATCCCGCTGTACCTGATGACCGAGCGGCACATGAACATCAAAGAAGTGGCGATGTTCGCCTGGCTGCCGTTCCTTGCCGCCGACATCGGTTGCGTGCTCGGTGGTTACCTGAGCCCGCTGTTCCACCGTTACTTCAAGGTGTCGTTGTTCACCTCGCGCAAGATGGTGCTGGTATTCGGTGCCAGCTGCATGATCGGCCCAGCGTGCATCGGCTTGGTGGAAAGCCCGTACACCGCGATCCTGCTGCTGTGTATTGGTGGCTTCGCGCATCAGACGCTGTCAGGTGCGTTGTACTCGATCACCTCGGACTCGTTCAGCAAGGACCAGGTGGCGACCGCCACGGGCATGGGCGGGATGTGCGGCTACCTGGGCGCGGCAGTGTTCACCTTGGTGTTCGGCATCCTGGTGACGCAGATTGGCTACAGCCCGCTGTTCGTGGTGCTGGCGGCGTTCGATATCGTGGCCGCGGTGCTGGTGTGGAAGGTCGCGCGGGAGGTGCGGGGGGCGTCGGATGACAGGCCTGCTGCGGTCGCGGCTGGGGCTCTGGCGTAAGGCGTGTGATGTTGGGGCTGCGCAGCAGCCCCACTCCAGGCAAACCCGTTACAAGGCCTGGTATTGCATCCTGAAGCCCAGGCTCATTTCTTCACCCTGTTGCAGCAATCGCAAGCCTGGTCGCCCTGGCAGATGGTGCGCATTGATCGGGTGGCTGACCGGTTCAAAGCAGAAGAACGCCTTGCCCGGTGGGCAGAACAACAAGAAGTGCTCGCAGCCACTGGCCGTGCAGGCCAGGGAATATCCCGCGCTGGGCTGTTCGATCACGCAACTGCCAGGCCAACCCCCAAACGCATGATCGACACCCGTCGCTGGCAACGCGCCCGGCGCCTCGAAACACCAGTCTGCAGGCACCTCTGCCAGGTATGACGGCAGCCGGCCTTCTTCCGCCAGCCACACATGCTGCGCCGCAGCCTGTAGCCGGGTGTCGGGGTAGCGGGGGAAGTAAGGGTGCAGCCCCAGCCCGTACCAGGTGGCAGCTTCATCCAGGTGGGTAACATGCAAGTCAAGGTTCAGGCAGCCCTCATGCAGGTGCACATCCAGCGTCGCCCGGTAGGCAAATGGCAGCGTACTGTCGAGCGACAGCCGGGCGCGGCGCTCGCTGTGGTGGTCCACATGCCAGGCCTGCTGCCAGGCGCTGCCATGAATCGGGTAAGGGTCGTGGGCGGTGTTGGGCGGCAAGGCCAGCCAGCCCTCGGGCCGTGCGAAGCCCCCTTCGGCAATCCGGTTGGACCACGGCGCCAACGGGTAGCAGGCCAGCTGCCGCGGCGTACCGCTGGCCAGCGCGGCGGGGTCGGAGTGGCGCAGTAGCGCCTGCCCGGTCGCCTTCACCTGCCAGTTGATCAGGCTGGCGCCCAGGTCGGGCGTTAGGCTCAATCGGGTCAGGTGGTCTTGCAGGTGCAGTTCGGTCACAGCCATCAGTGGCTCCTTCGAAAGTGTGTGGTCAGCTCGCCCGGCGGTAGGTCAGCAGCACGATGCCGCACACCACCACGGCCCCGCCGATCAACTGCAGGGTGCTCAGGCGTTGATCGAGCAACGCCCAGCCCAGCAGCAAGGTGGCGATCGGCTCGATATTCATCACCGGCGCGTTCTGCGCCATGTTCAGCCGTGGCACACAGACGAACAGCAGGGTAAAGGCCACGCCATACAGCACCACCAGGCTGGCCAAGGCCGCCCAGCCGCTGGCGCTGACGGGCAGTGACAACCCCGAAGGCATCACCCCGCTGACGCCGGCGACCAGCATGCTGGAGAACACGATAAGCAAGGTCAGCAGGCTGCGTACCGGGCCGCGCACGGCTGCCAGTTTGTGATCGGTGATCCACAAGGCGCAGGCGAAGACACATGCAGCGCAGAATGCCAGGCTGACACCCAGGGCCCAGTGCGGGTTGGCATCGCCACTGTCGGCCAGCCGTGCCGGCACATCCAGCGCCAGCACCAGGCCACAGAGGATCAGGCCCATGAACAGCACGGTACGGCCGGTCGGGCGTGCACCGCCCAGCGCCCAGCTAAGCAGTGCCAGCAACATCGGGAAGGTATTGCCCACCAGCAGCGCCAGTGCCACCGGAATGCGCGCCACCGCCGAATACAGGCACAGGCTCTGCGTGGCAATCAGCAGGCCGAGCAGCAATTGCCAGCGCCGTGTGCCCGCCGGCATGCCGAGTGCCTGGCGCTGCCACAACAGCAGGCCAGCCAGGACCAGGAAGGTAATGCCTGAGCGGCAGAGGATCGCCAGCAGCACGCCGGTGCCGTCATCGAACGCGATGCGCGCGGCGATGTGGTTGGCGGCGAACGCGCACGCCAGCAGCGCCAGCAGTGCAATTGCCAGCTTGCGCGGAAAGAGGGGTGCGACAGAAGAGGGAACAGCCATGTGCAGGATCCATTTGCAGAGAACGGGGCTGCAGCGCAGCCCCATTGGCATTTACAGCACGACGCTCGGCAGCCACAGCGAGATGGCCGGGATGTAGGTCACGGCCATCAACACCATGAACAGCGCCAGGTAGAACGGCAGCAGCGCCTTCACCGTGGCCTCGATGCTCACCTTGCCGATGGCCGACCCCACGAACAGCACCGCACCTACCGGTGGTGTGATCAGCCCAATGCCCAGGTTCACCAGCATGATCATGCCGAAGTGCACCGGGTCCACGCCGATGCCGGTAATAACCGGCAGCAGGATCGGGGTGAGGATCAGGATCAGCGGCGCCATGTCCATCACCGTGCCCAGCAGCAACAGCATGAAGTTGATGCACATGAGGATCACATAGCGGTTGTCCGACAGGGTCAGGAACGCTGTGGTGATCTTCGAGGGAATCTGCATCAGCGTCATCACGTAGCCAAAGCTTGCGGCAAAGCCGATCAGGATCATCACGATCGAGATGGTGCGTACCGTGCGGTGCATCAGCTTGGGCAGGTCACGCCACTTGTAGTCGCGGTAGATGAACATGGTCACGAAGAACGACCAGACCACCGCCACGGCTGCCGACTCGGTCGCGGTGAATACGCCCGACAGAATACCGCCGAGGATGATGACCATCGCCATCAACCCCCACAGCGCCTCACCGGCGATCTTCAATGCCTGGCGCAGCGGGATCACTTCGCCTTTGGGGTAGTTGCGTTTCCTCGCGAAGATCAGGCACAGCCCCATCATCACTGCGCTCAGCAACAGCCCGGGCATGACCCCGGCCATGAACAGCGAGGCGATCGACACCGTGCCGCCGGCGGCCAGCGAGTACAGCACCGAGTTGTGGCTGGGCGGGGTCAGCAGCGCCTGCACCGAGCCACTGACGGTCACTGCGGTGGAGAACTCGCGCGGGTAGCCCTTGCGCTCCATTTCCGGGATCAGCACCGAACCTACCGACGCGGTGTCGGCCACGGAAGAGCCAGAGATTGCGCCAAAGAACGTCGAGGCCATGATGTTGACCAGCGACAGCCCGCCGCGCACGAAGCCCACCAGCACCCCGGCGAACGCCACCAGCCGGCGTGACATACCGCCTTCGGCCATGATCGCGCCTGCAAGCACGAAGAACGGAATCGCCAGCAGCGAAAACTTGTTAACCCCACTGGCGACCTGGATCATCATCGCCTGCAGCGGGATGTCGATCCACCAGGCGCCGATCAGTGCCGACAGGCCCAGCGCATAGGCCACCGGCATGCCGATCAGGATCAGCGCGATGAAACTGCCCAACAGAATGAACGCATCCATTTATGCCGCTCCTTCGCTTTCTTCTACCTGGTCGAAGCGCACCGCCTTGCGGTTGCTCTGATCGCCCAGCAGGAGTTTTTCCAGCACGAACATCAACGTCAGCACGCCACCGACGGGGATCGGCGCGTACGTCATGCCCACCCGCACACCGGGCAGCGAGGCCAGCGACTGGTTCCAGGTGGTGATGCACAGCTTGGTGCCGTAGTAGGTCATGAACACGCACACCACGATCATCAGCAGTTGCACCAGCAGCGCGACCAGCTGGCGCTGCAGGGGTGGCAAACGGTCGGTGATCATCCCCACCGCCATATGCGCCCCGGCGCGGTAGCTGGCCGCGGCACCGACGAATGTGAATACCACCATCAGCAGGATCGAGACCGGCTCTGGCCAGCTGGAGCCGGTGCCCAGCACGTAGCGGGCGAAGATGCCCCACGGAATGATCAGCGTCATGGTCAGGATCGACAGGCCCGCGATCCAGATGCAGCTGCGGTACAGCGTGTCGTTCACGCTCAGGAAAAGCGATTTCATAGGCATCACCAAAGCGGCAGGGCGGCGGCCGCCGCACTGCCGAGGTCGTCTTGGAAGGGGCCGGTATTACTGGACGGCGTCGATACGCTTCATCAGGTCGGCGTACGGCGCGCCGTACTTCTCGCGCACCGATGCAGTGGCCTCGAAGAACGGTTTCTTGTCGACCGTGATGAACTCGACGCCTGCAGCCTTGAGCTTCTCTTCGCTGGCGGAGGACTTGGCGTCCCACAGCGCACGTTCTTCCATCTGCGCCTCACGTGCGACCTTCTTCACCAGTGTTTGCTGCTCGGCGGTGAGCTTGTTCCAGGTGGTCTTGGACATCACCACCGGCTCCGGCAGGATCAGGTGGCCGGTGAGGGTGTAGTACTTGGCGCTCTGGAAGTGGTTGTGTTCGAGCAGGGTCGGCGGGTTGTTTTCGGCGCCGTCGATCACGCCCGTCTGCAGGGCGCTGAAGATCTCGCCGGTGTCCATGGCGATGCCGTTGCCGCCCATGGCGTTCATCATGTCGATGAACAACGGGTTGCCCTGCACGCGGATCTTCATGCCCTTGAGGTCTTCCAGGCTGCGTACCGGTTTTTTCGTGTAGATGCTGCGCGAGCCGCCATCCATCCAGGCCAGTGCCACCAGGTTGAATTCGGAGTTGGTGATCTTGTCGAGGATCTCCTGGCCGATGTCGCCGTCGATGATCTTGCGCATGTGCTCATGGTCGCGGAACACGAACGGCATGTTGAACACATTCACATCCGGCACCACCGGGCCGACGATACCCAGGCTGACCCGGGTCATCTGCACGGCACCGATCTGCGCCTGCTCGATCACTTCCTTCTCGGAGCCGAGTACCCCACCGGCGAACATCTTGAAGGTGATTTCGCCATTGCTGGCGGCTTCGAGCTTCTTGCCCATGTTCTGTTCGGCGACCACGGTCGGGTAGCCGGCCGGGTGGATTTCGGCGAACTTGATGTCCAGCGCGGAGGCCGGCATCGACAGGCTGAAGGCGAAGGGGAGTACGGCAAGGAGCAGCTTGCGTTTGAAGGTCATGTTGAAACTCCGTGGTTTTTATTATCCGGTTTCGTTTGTGCGAGCGTTGTTGGCAGAGCGGTTGTTCAGCCTCGGTAGGCGGGCTCCTCCAGGCCTTTGACGCCGAGTTCGAAGGCAAATACCCCACCGGCCAGCGGCTGGTCGGAGAGGTCGATGCCCGCAGGGCGGATCGAGGTGACGAACAGGGTGTCCAGGTTGGCGCCGCCAAAGGCGCACATCGCGGGTTTCTTCACCGGTACGTTCAGTGAGCGGTCGAGGCGGCCATCGGGGGTGAAGCGGTGGATCTGGCCGGCGTCGTTGCCGCAGATCCAGTAGCAGCCATCCTGATCGATGGCGGCGCCGTCGGGGCGGCCGGGGAAGGCCTGCATGTCGACGAACAGGCGTTTGTTGTGGGGCGTGCCGCTGTCGATGTCGTAGTCGAATACCCAGATCTTCTGCACGTTGGGGTGCGAGTCCGAGAGGTACATGCGCGTGCCGTCGGGGCTGAAGGCCAGGCCATTGGGCACGATCATGCCGTCCTGCTGCAGGTGCAACTGCCCTTCGCCGTCATGCCGGTACAGCGCCCCGACCGGAGCGCCTTGCGGCATGTCCATCAGCATGGTGCCAGCCCAGAAGCGGCCTTGGCGGTCGCAGCGGCCATCGTTGAAGCGCATGCCGCCCATGGCATGTTCGACGCGACTGAGCAAACGGCTGTCGAGGCTGCCATCGGCCTGGGTTTCGAGGGCGAAGATGCCGCTCTCCATCCCTGCAACCCAGCCCTGTTCGGTGCGTGCGATGCAGGCCAGCATTTCGTCACCTTGCCAGGTGTGGTGGGCACCGTCAGGCTGCCAGCGATGCAGCTGGCGGGCGGGGATATCGACCCAGTACAGGGCTTGTTCGGTGGGGTGCCACACAGGGCTCTCGCCGGTACCGTTACGGGCGTCGACGATCAGTTCGCAATTCATGGCCGTGCCTCCTGGCGCGCTGGGGTCAGTTGAACGGTCCGGCCACGGCGAAGGCGCCGCCCTGATAGACCATGCTCGGGTCATCGGCGGCAGGCGCCGGTTGCGCTTCAACCGCTTCGCGGAACACCTCGGAGGTGTCTTTGGGCTCATAGCCCAGGTGCGCGGCATGGCGGTTGTCCCACCACACGGTGCGGTTGTCGGAGGCGCCATAGACGACGGTGTGGCCGACGTCTGGCGTGAACAGCCCGCGCTCGATCAGTTGCACCAGGTCGTCGTAGCTGAGCCAGGTGCACAACATGCGCGGGTTCTGCGGTTGCGGGAACGAGGAGCCGATGCGAATGCTCACGGTCTCGATGCCATAGCGGTCGAAGTAGAAGCTGGCGACATCCTCGCCATAGCACTTGGACAGCCCGTAGTAACTGTCGGGGCGGCGCGGGGCGTGGGCGTCGATGCGCTCGTCCTGGCGGTAGAAGCCGATGGTGTGGTTGGAGCTGGCGAAGATGATGCGCTTGACCCCATGCTTGCGCGCCGCCTCGTAGACGTGGAACACGCCGCAGATGTTGGGGCCGAGGATGTCTTCGAAGGAATGCTCGGTGGACACGCCGCCGAAGTGGATGATGGCGTCTACGCCTTCGACCAGTGCATGCACAGCGGCTTTGTCGGCGAGGTCGCAGGTCACGACTTCTTCATGCGGGCCCGCAGCGGGCGCCATCGGGCTGATATCGGAAAGGCGCAGGACCTCGGCGTAGCCTTGCAGGCGTTCGCGAAGGACCTTGCCCAGGCCGCCTGCGGCTCCGGTGAGCAGCAGGCGATTGAGGGGGGTAGTGGTCATGGCCGGCTCATTGTTAGTTGTTGTAGGTTGTCGTATGACTTCGTTGATTATTGGCAGTGGCGTTGGCTGTTGTCAATGAGGCGTGTGCGGCTTCGCCTGGTCAGGTGGTCAACTGTAGGAGCGGCCTTGCGTCGCGAAAGGGCTGCGCAGCGGCCCCAGGACTCTACCGGCCCCGCCATTGCTGGGCCCGCTTTGCGGGCCTTTCGCGACGCAAGGCCGCTCCTACAGGGAAGCCTGGGTTACAACAGCGACAGGGGGTAGTTGAAGATCAACCGGTTCTCATCGAACTCGTTGTTGCTGTAATCCCGGCGAATACTCGAGTTACGCCACTTCACACTCAAGTCCTTGAACGCCCCGCTCTGGATCACATAGGCCAGCTCCGTCTCGCGCACCCATTCCTTGCCATCGGTAACCGCCCCTGTGTGCACATCCTGCCCGCTGATGTAGCGGTTCATCAATGTCAGCCCAGGCACCCCGACGGTGACGAAGTTGAAGTCGTGCCGCACCTGCCACGACCGCTCATTGGCGTTATCGAAGCTTGAGTTGTAGCTGTCGTTGGCCAGCGTCCCGCCGCTGGTGCCGTTGACCCGCATCCAGGTATCGCCATCGACCTTCTGCAGGCCGACCCAGAAGGTGTTGCCGCCGTACTTGGCCGAGAACATCCCCGAATAGGTCTTGTTGTCCAGCTGCCCGGCACGTTCGGAGCCGTCTTCATCGCCATGGAAGTAGCCCAGGTTGGCACCCAGGGTCCAGTCACCCACTGGCTGGCTGTGGCTCAGTTGCAGGTACTGCTGCTGGTAGACGTCCTTGAGCACTGCATTCCACAGCCCGACCAGCGTGCGGTCCTGGTTGAACTTGTATTCGCCGCCGACGAAGTTGAAGCGGTCCGACAGCCCACCGCCGTAGCTCATGTCCTCCATGCTCGCGTCGTTGCGCGGGCTGTTGCCACGGAACTGCCCGCCATACAGCGTCAGCCCGGCGATCTCGTTGGAGGTGACCTGCCCCCCGCGGAACGTCTGCGGCAGCGAACGGCCATCGTCGGAACGCAGAATCGGCAGCACCGGCATCCATTCCCCGATCTTCAGCTCGGTCTTCGAGATCCGCGCCTTGCCTGCCACCGCCAGCCGCCCGTAATCATCGGCCGGCCGCCCATCGTCGTGGCGCGGCAGCAGCGCGGTGCCGTAGGTGCCGCCACCGCCATCGAGCTTGACCGACCACAGCCCCAGCACATCCACACCGAACCCCACCGGCCCCTCGGTGAACCCCGAGCGGGCATCGAGGATGAAGCTCTGCGTCCATTCCTCGGCCTTGCTTTGCGTGTTGCTGGGGTTGGTGAAGTTGCGGTTGATGTAGAAGTTGCGCAGGCCGAGCGTGGCCTTGGAATCTTCGATGAAGCCCGCCGCCACGCTAGTGCCCGGCAGGCTCCCGAGCATGCCGGCGCCCAGCAGGGCAAAGGGGAGGGTTTGGCAGATTTTCATTATTGTTGTGCTCCACAAAGGGGTGTGGCAGCCCGTCCACCGGGCACGCGCAAGCGGCCTGCGGCGAGGGCGGGTGGGTAACGGACCGGTCAGGGCCTAGGGGGTGAAAACGGGACAGGCGAGCGGCGAGGGTAGTGCGCGAGGTGTGTCGACATGGGATCTTCCACTTGTTTTTGTTATGCGTTGTCGTACAACTTGGGCGATTTTTAGCAAGTGGGGAGGGGGATGTCAACGCTTTGTGGTGCGATGGTTTTGTGGAGGTACTATGACCTTGGTTTTGGTGCAGGTTCTCGACGGGGATCGCGAATAGGCTGGCGGGTGTATGCCTTGAGTGTTGCAGCGCCTGTGAACCCCAAAACGGCATCCGAAGGCGGCGGCAGCCAGCCCCTATTTCACCCGCGCAAACACCTTCGCCAGCGCCTCCACCGCTACCCGCATCTCGGCTGGCGTCTGCGCCGCGAACCCCATCAACAGGCCGGTATCATTGCGCGGCGTCGCATACAAACTGCCGAGCCCCAGCAGATCAATCCCTACCACGCGCGCCGCCTCGACCACCGCCTCTTCAGGCAAACCCTGCACGAAATGGCAGGGCATCTGCAGCCCGCCGGCCGGGATGCACGGCGCCAGAAACGCCCCCAGATGCTTGTGCACAAGCTCAGCCAGCACGTCCCGTCTCTCGGCATACAGCGCCCGCATGGCCCGCACGTGAGCCGTGTAATGCCCGCCCTCCATGAACCTTGCCAAGGTCAGTTGCGCAATGGACGCGTTATGCCCGTCCTGCAGCGTACGTGCGCTGGTCATCGGGGCGACGAGCGAGGGGGGCAACAGCAGGTAGCCGATACGCAGGCCGGCAAACAGCGACTTGGTGAAGGTACCGATGTAGAGCGTGCGGTCATGCGCGTCCAGGCCCTGCACGCAGGCAGTCGGCCGGCCTTCGTAGTGGAACTCGCTGTCGTAGTCGTCTTCGATGATCCAGGCACGCTGCTGCCGGGCCCATTCGATCGCCTGCAGGCGCCTGTCCAGCGACAAGGTCGCGCCGGTGGGGTATTGGTGGGAGGGCGTAAGAAAAACCGCCCTGGCATTGACGCCCAGCCGCGCCATGTCCTCTACCCGCATGCCGTTTTCATCCACCGGCACGGGCACGCCTACGAGGCCTGCGGCGGCGATGGCTTTGCGGGTGCCTTGGTAGAGCGGGTCTTCGACCAGCACCTGATCGCCGGCATCCATGAGCACTTGGGCGCACAGGCCAAGTGCCTGCTGCGAGCTGGTGAGGATCAGCACCCGATCGGCAGTCGCCTGAGCCCCCCGTTCGAGGTTGAGGTAGTCAGCGATCGCGCTGCGCAGCGCAGGCATGCCTTGTGGCGCACTGTGCTCCAGCGCCTGGGTGCCATATTGCTTGTAAACCTGGCGCTCCAGCTTCTCCCAGGTTGCCAGGGGAAACTGCCGGGTCTCGGCAACCCCCGGTGCGAACGGGCGCGGCCCCTGGAAGTTGTTCACGCCCCCGCTCTGCAGCACGGCCATTGCTCTGCGGCTCAGGTGAGCTGGCTCATCGCAGAGCACCTCGCGTTGGCGCTTGCGCCGCGGCAGGTGCCGCGCGCGTTGTGACACGAAGCTTCCGCTGCCCACCCGACGCTCGATGAAGCCCTCTGCATGCAACTGGCTGTATGCCGCCTCGACGGTATCCCGCGAGACGCCCAGGGAAAGCGCCAGCGGGCGTGAAGCCGGCAGCGACTTGCCGACCGGCAATGCGCCCTCAAGGATCAATTGGCGAATCGCCCTCTGGATCCGTACGTGCAGCGACAACGCCCCATGGGCGGGGTTACTCATCCAGGCTTTCACCGATTGCAACTGTGCATGTTTGAACATTGGTCTGCTTCACTTGCGAAAAGTGGCGGGGCTATTCAGGCCATTCTATCGCTATAAATGCACCTGTTTTCCGACCATTCCCACATTGAGAGGGGTTCACCATGACAGTTGCACAAACATTGGTTTCGGTTCGCGAGTTGAAGCAGAGCGATTTGCAGCAATGGAGCGCGTATTGGGAGCAGTATCAGGCGTTCTACAAAGTAGAGCTGAGCAAGGCCACGACCGAACTGACCTGGGCCCGTTTCTTCGACCCGGCCGAGCCCGTGCACTGCGCCGTGGCCACGGACGGTGAGCGGGTGCTCGGCTTCGTCCATTATGTGTTCCATCGCTCGACCTGGGGGCGTAACGACTTCTGCTACCTGGAAGACCTGTTCGTTTGCCCGAGCACACGGGGCAAGAAGGTGGGCAAGCAGTTGATCGAGTTTGTGCAGGGCCAGGCGCAGGAGAAGGGCTGTGACCGGCTCTACTGGCATACCCAGGAAACCAACCAGACCGCACAGCGGCTGTACGACTGGATCGCTGAGAAGCCCGGGGTGATCGAATACCGGATGGCGCTGGCTTGAATGCGAGCTGACCCACCTGGTTTGTTCAGCCCGGCGCATATCCTGTGGGAGTGGGCATGCCCTGGGTACAAACCGAAGACATGATTTACCCGCCAAGGCGGCAGCACACAGTACTGTTACCAAGGCACGGGATTGATTGATCACTAACGTACAGCCCAAAAAAAAGGCTGCCAATTGGCAGCCTTCTTGTTTCTCAGCCCGGACAATCAATCCCAGCTCAAAGCCCCGCCAGTCTGATACTCGATCACACGCGTCTCAAAGAAGTTCTTCTCCTTCTTCAAGTCCATGATCTCGCTCATCCATGGGAACGGGTTGGTGGTGCCTGGGTACTCTTCCTTCAGGCCAATCTGGGTCAGGCGGCGGTTGGCGATGAACTTGAGGTAGTCCTCCATCATCGCGGCGTTCATGCCCAGTACGCCACGCGGCATGGTATCGCGGGCGTATTCGATCTCCAGTTGGGTCCCTTGCAGGATCATCTGGGTCGCTTCTTCCTTCATCGAGGCATCCCACAGGTGCGGGTTCTCGATCTTGATCTGGTTGATCACGTCGATACCGAAGTTCAGGTGCATCGACTCGTCACGCAGGATGTACTGGAACTGCTCGGCAACGCCGGTCATCTTGTTGCGGCGGCCCATCGACAGGATCTGGGTGAAGCCGCAGTAGAAGAAGATGCCTTCGAGTACGCAGTAGTAGGCGATCAGGTTGCGCAGCAGCTCTTTGTCGGTTTCCGGGGTGCCGGTGTTGAATTCCGGGTCGGAGATGGCGCGGGTGTACTTCAGGCCCCAGGCGGCTTTTTTCGCGACCGACGGGATCTCGTGGTACATG
>Ga0213828_1001445_pt1 | contig 19386 bp, 15 predicted proteins | sample MC6MC0897MG_FD_180664 | JGI IMG/M metagenome (GOLD analysis project Ga0213828, IMG submission 180664) | Enriched soil aggregate microbial communities from Iowa State University, Ames, United States - MC6-MC0897-MG | ecosystem: Environmental > Terrestrial > Soil > Unclassified | place: USA: Iowa... | reverse complement strand
AGGCACAGCACGAGGCACATCGCAACCATGGTGAGCGGTCGCAGGTCCAGCGTGGCGTAGGCGGTAAGCGCCAGTTGGCCCAGCACGGTGCCCAGGCCCGAGACGACCATGTAGACGGAGAACACGCGGCCGCGCTGGTGATTTTCGGTCTGTTCGTTGAGCCAGCTCTCGATGACCATGAACTCGGTCACCATGACGATGCCGGAGACGATGCGGAACACCAGCCACAGGGGCATGGATTCGACCAGCGTCTGCGCCAGGATCATGCTGGTGGCGATGGCCGCGCAGGCGACGAACGCGCGGATGTGGCCAACGCGGATGATGAGCTTGTGCCCAAGCCGCGCGCCGCAAACGAGCCCGAGGTAGTAACCGGCGATCAAGGTGCCGATCCACACTTCGCTGACGGACTGCGCGGTCAGCCGCAGGCCCATGTAGGTGTTGAAGAGACCTGTGCCGATAAGCATCAGCAAGGTCGCAAAATAAAGCGACGAAAACGATGAGATCGTGGAGAGCATGGCGTCGACAACCGCTGCTGGCGCTAGCGCTGCGGGCCGCCGGGGCGGCCCGCAACACTGGCGGTAAAACAGGAACCTGCGGAGATCAGGCTTGCGAGAGCATGGTGGCCGCGTCGCTGACTTCAAACTTGCCAGCCGCTTCCACGTTGAGCTGCTTCACAACGCCGTCGACGATCAGGGCGGAGTAGCGCTGCGAGCGCACGCCCATGCCGCGCTGGACGAGGTCCAGTTCCAGGCCGAGTTCCTTGGTCCACAGCGCGGAGCCGTCGGCCAGCATGCGAACTTTGCCTTCGGTCTTCTGTTCACGTCCCCAGGCGCCCATGACGAAGGCGTCGTTGACGGACACGCACCAGATTTCGTCGATGCCCTTGGCCTTGAGGGCTGCGGCCTGTTCGACGTAGCCGGGCAGATGCTTGGCCGAGCAGGTGGGCGTGAAGGCGCCCGGCACGGCAAACAGCGCGATGGTCTTGCCGCGGGTCAGGTCGGCGACCTGGAACGCGTTGGGACCGAGCGAGCAGCCGGCGGTTTCGGTTTCGATGAATTCGGTCAACGTGCCATCGGGCACGCGGTCGCCGACTTTGATCGTCATGTAGATCTCCAGAATGAAAGGGGGCAATGCATTGAGGCAGGACTGCCTCACAGCCCCCATCATAGTGCGAGCGCGCCCGGCTTGCTGCCTTTGGCGGAAGGCGAAAAGAAGATGAACAGTTCGAAACGACTCCACACGGCGAGCACATGGGGAGGAAACGCGCGGTTGCCATAATGCCGTGGTAGACAACGCCCGCCGCAGCCGCGAGAGGCTGACCGCTGCGGAGGGCTTCACCGGGAGACTTTCGATGCGCAAATTCCTGACCGGTCTGGCATTGACGCTAGCCGCTGCTGCCCCGGCGTGGGCGGCTCCCGATGCGGCAGAGCAGGCCCAATACGACTCTTTCGTTATCGCCGCTGGCGCGTCCAATGGCGCGGCGCGTGCTTGTGGGGCTTCAGAGCCTGACTTGGCGCAGCATCAGGAGACGGCTCGGAAGAATCTCACGCGCTATGCCGAGGAATATGGATTCCCGACGGGCGGCTTCGATGCGGCCTTTGCAAAGGGGCAGGCCGATGGTACGACGATGATGGAGGAGATGAAGCGGTCTGGGGTGGATGGGTGCCGTGGGGTGCTGGGCGGGTTTCAGAGCGAGCGGGTGATGAAGTACGAGGACATGAAGCGGGCGCTGGCTGAGGTTAGTGATGGGCTGCCGGGGGAGAAGGCTCGGTAGGACGTAGGTGACGGCAGACCGGCGTGCGCCGGTACAGGCCTTAGTCGTCCCGCCCGTCCCAAACGTTATCGCAAGCGTCGATCAGCCCCTGCGGCCACTTACGGCGTGGCAGAACGCGATCAAGTGCGTAGTAAAACAGGTCTCCGATGATCGCTATGGGCGCCAGCGGCAATGCGACGAAGAGAAAAAAAGGCACAGCAATTGGATACCACCAGAGCTTCACGCGCAGCATCTTCAGTGGATTGAAATGCCGGAAGGCGTCAAGGGGGCGCTCCAGGCGATACGCCATGGATGGAGCCGCAGCGGGAACCGCTGCCGCGCCTTCCCGCATAAACAGTCGGATGTACTCCCAGACCATTGCCGCGCCGTAAATACCCCGCTTAGCCATCGCTGCCGGTGCGTCCTGGGTGCCCATGACGACGGCGCGCAATTGCTTTCCGTCGAGCCCCCAACGAGGAAAAACCAAACAGAGAATTCCCTCATTGATGGGAACTCCGCCGACTGTGGCGGTGGTGACGTCTTTAATGTAGACCTGGATCTGGCTCCAATCCTCGGAAACGACATTTTTCTCATGAACAAAACTGATAGTTTTTGCTTTTCGGTTAAATACGATGGGTAGCTGGCGGCGCCACGGGACAAAACTCCATAAGGATCCGATGAGCATGAACAGACTCATGCCGAACGACACATACCAATTTTGCAAATAAAACTCCAAAAAATCGCCGTGAAACGTGCCCTTCGAAACTGATTTTGGGTAATTTACAAACTCAAACAGGGAAAATAGCGCCCAAACAAAAACCGACGTGATGACCGCCCACCAACTCATACTTCCCCGGCCGACATAGAGGGAACCGGAAGCGGTCCGCATCAACAGGCAGTCAGTCGTCATCTTCATGACATTTTTGTCGGCTGCTGGCTTGACTCCGAGCGGCGGACCATCGTGCCGCAGCGCGTCTACGCGGCTATAAAGGACGCTGCGTTCTTTTTTCGGGACATTGGGAATTTCCATTAGTCGTCCCGTCCATCCCAAACGTTATCGCATGCGTGAACGAGCTCCTGAGGCCACATCCGACGTGGCAGGATCCGGTCAAGCGCGTAGTAGAGCAAATCCCCGACGATCGCAACCGGTGCGAGCGGCAACGCAACGAAAAGGAAGAAAGGCACGGCCACCGGATACCACCAGATCTTCACGCGCAGCATCTTCAGTGGGTTGAAATGCCGGAAGGCGTCAAGGGGGCGCGACAAGCGATACTCTGCAATGGAAGTAGTTGGAGGGACCGCATCTGCGCCTTCTCGCATATAAAGGCGGATATACTCCCAGAGCATCGCGGCACCATAGATACCCCGATTGACCATGGCCGCCGGCGCGTCTCGAGTGCCGTATATCACGACACGCAATTGCTTTCCATCGTTCCCCCACCGTTGAAACACGAGGGACAGAATTCCTTCATTCACGGGGGCGCCTCCAACTGCTATGGTAGTTACATCTTTGATGTAGGCATTGATCGAATCCCAGTCTTCGCTGATAACCCTACTGTCTACAAAGCAGGAGACCTTTCTGGTCCTTCGATTAAATATGATCGGCAATTGACGACGCCACGGGATGTACATCCAGAAACAGCTGACCCAGAGCGCCGCAGCCATTCCGATCGGGTAAAACCAAAACTCCCCATAGTAACTACCATACCCATCAGCAATTTCCTTGCTATCCGCCGAGTATTTATACGACGCTAGGAGAGTCACGGAGAAGAAAAACCATGCAAATACGCCAACAACAGTTGCCCACCAAGTCATGCTATAGCGACCACCATACATCGACCCGGACGCCGTTCGCATAAATAAACAATCTTCTGTCATCCGAATCAAATTGTTATCCACTGCAGGGGCTACACCGAGAGGCGGGTCACCAATTCTCAGAGCATCCACGCGGCTGTACACCCAACTCTTTTCCACCGCCGGCACCACATGCGATGGTCTATCAAATCTCATTGAAATACTCCATTGCCACACACCCACCAAATCCATGGCCCAATTTCCTATCGCCGTCAAAATGTCGCGTCGTCATATTGAAATCGATCAGTAATACCAAGGAGCATCCTTCTGCGTGAAGGAATATTTTGCAGTGAGAGGCTCACTATATCCCTCCGGCGTGTATGCGGCCGTCAACCGTAGGTCAAACGTAACCTTGCTGCTTAAGCCAGCAATGACGTAAGTACGAAGGGACCCGCCAGTAATCAATTCCTCAGGAGCATCTTCGCTCAAGCTAATTTTCGATGTGAGGTCGTTCAAAGCGTCAACACAACCTGACGACGTTTGATTGTGAATTTGAAGACGGTGAATATCGCCCTTTAACGGATATGCCACCTGAACAACCAACCTATCAAGCCCAATCACTTTCCACTCGGATTCTATTTTTCTGGGTGCATAGTTTATTTCGACGTATGCCTTGTTTTCCGCCTCAAGCGTCGGATAAATCACGTTTTCGCGCCCCATGGAAATGTGCTTTCCAAAAGTTCCGTTATTGAACCAGAATTCCAGTTCCGAATACCGGGAATCGTCGGCTCGAAATAACCACCAAAGACCGAGCCCCAGGAAAATCACTCCCGCAACAATCCAGCCAAAAACAGGAAATCCGGCTGAAGCCCCTGCCAAACCAATTCCGGTAGAAATTATTCCTGCGCCGGCGTTCGTCAAGGCGACCCCACCGAGTGCGATGCCAATGCCTGCAAATGCGTAATAGGTTGCCGCGGAGCTATTTCCAATCCGCCACTGCCCCCATGCTTTTAACCAGTTAGTGGCAGCATCGAAAAAGGCCCCCGCATAACCGAAAAGGCGAACAGCAAAAATGCTAGCCATTCGATTAAGCAGCCGCCCTGCAACCGTGACTGAATTAAAAAGTCTTGGTATTACGGGACGTGTCGATGTTAACGCACCGTTTATAGCGCTCCCCGTTCCCACGACCGCCGCATATAGGTTGGATTGTGTTGCCAGGTCGTTCGAGTTCACCCCCAACCGATAATCTTCCGCGGCTTTAAGTAAATTCCACATACTCAGAACCGCGACGCCACTTGCAGCCCCCCCTTCAAACACCTGCAAAAAGGGATTCGCATATCGCGTAAGCGGCGTCAAACGCTCCCATTCCAATAGGACAATTTCATTCCCGGCGCGTTGGGCAATCGACCCTTCAGCAGTCAGCCCTCGAACACCCGATGCTTGTTGGAGCCGCGCGTAGCCCTCTTCCAGCGTCAGCCTGCGTCCAACGATGCGATCCCCGTAGCGTTCTTCGAGCAGGCCACGCAAATGCGCGGCGTCAGCCTCACTGCCTGTGCCTGCCAACCGATGAATAAGGGCATCCACACTATTTCGGACCGCGCCGCGCCAATTCGGGGCACGGGTCAAGGTATAGACCCCGACCTGCTCCATAAGGTATTGAACAGCCACGAATCTCACGAGGCCGGCAAACACCTTGCCGGCTGCCGTGTCTACGAGCACGTCAGCCTTGTTTTCCACAAGCATGTCCCCGAAGCCTTTGTCATGCCCCAGGTTCTCCAGGATCGGGTTTTGCTTCCATGGCAACGCCCACCATTCTCCGAACAGCGCTCTTTCGTGGTCCTTCTTGCCGGCGGGCGTCGTTGCTGTGCCCCAGATCATGCCTTCGATGCAATGGCTGAAGGCCGTGGCATGGCTCGTTGAAGCCACTGGGTCGGTAAGGTCGTAGCGCAGAAAGGTTGCGCCAAAGTCCGCAGGTTTCGCACTCTGCCGGTAGCTTTTCAACCAGGCGCAACGGTCATTCTTGTGGTCCAGCACGGCAATGTGCCGCTGTTCCAGCTCGCGCTCGAAATTCTTCAAGTAGGCGACCCGCTCGTCTTCCTTCACATGCCTGGAATAGCGCTCGGCATTGAGCGCTAGAACTGCCGCCCGTTGGCCTACTGGGTCTTTGGGCATGGCATCCAGCTGGGCCTTGGCGCTGGGATACGAAGACGGCCGATACCTCGCCGGTTCGCGCTCCTGAACTGCAAGGTTGTCTTCCAACCATTTGCGCTTGTACTCGTACTCGTCGATATCGCGCTTGAGGGCCTTGTCGAGCTTCTCCTGACCCGCCTTATCCTGCAGATTTATTCCCTTGCTGTTGGCATAGGCTGCCTCGTAGATCCGTCCGATCAACCGAGCGATGATAGTCTTGCGATAGCGCTGGATATCGTCGCCCTTGCTTGAAGCATCAGGCGCCGAGTTGTATGCCTCCATCTCCGAGCGAGATACGTGGAATATGCCGCCCAGATCCTGCACAAGCGCAATGTTGTCGTGCATGACGACCGCGATCTGCCTGGCAGGGGCTACCGCTATCATGCCCGTGATCAATGGCTGAGCGGAAGGTGCCGACTGTTTGATGCGCCAGGGCGAAAAGCTGAGATCGGTGCCCTTGAACTCCTCCACCAGTTCGCCTAGCCGGCTTGCTGCAAAGGTGTTTCTGGATGGCGCGCTGTCCGCCCAAGCCTTCATGTCAATGGTCGTTGCCAGCTTTGCCCGGATGCCGTCCTGGTTCGATTCGATTTCGCGGATTTTTCGTTCGTTCAGGAGCGTGTCCGTCAATAGAATGTGGACTACCGAACGCTCATTCGCCCAGATGTGGGACAGGGAGCGTCCCGGTTTATAGCCCCCGAGCGCCGCTTCCAGTGAGCGATTCCTGGACAGAAGCTCGACGAATTGACCGTTCTCTTCGTTGACCCGCCACACGAACACCGTACCCTCGGTCTCATCGAACAGATAGACGAATCCCGCGCCCACGCAACGCAATCCATACTGCGCGTGGTCCAGCTTCTGAAAGCCAGTCTCCAGCGACGCCGCGTCATAGGCATAGTCGGCGCCACCCTTGGGCCGTGGATGCGCGGAATAGCGCAGTGGAAACAAGGGGATTCGGACCTTGCAGCTTTCGTTGGTGCTGCAGTAGCCAATGCTTGCTGCCATGATCAGTGTCCTTCGGTCATCAGGTGATTCATTGCCTGTGCGGCGCGGGCGCCCGGTGTCAACGCCGTGTCCTGCAACAGCGCAACGACCGTCGCCGCGCACCGTCGGTAAGCGGGATGACGGAAGGCGTCCAAGGCGGCGTCCAGATGTGAGAACTCTTTGAATCCCCAGCTTTTGAGGTGCTCCATCCACACGCCGGTCTGCTGGCGCGGGTCGTCGCGAAAACTGTGGGGTGCTCGCCGGGTGATCGCGATGTGCCTGCGAAGGTGCTGGTCAGTCAGCCCCGCATCGATGGCGGTCATTTCTGAGTGATTGAATTGGAAGCCGCCTTGTACCGGGCACGGGCCATCTGGTTGGCGATAGCACCACCACTGATGTTCCGGTCCGAGGTTCTCCCGCCAGATCAGCTCTTGAATCGGACCCAGCAGCGCCCCGGCTCTGTAGGGTTCAAGCGCTCGCAACACGCTCGCGAGGGCGGTTGTCTCCTGAAGCCGGAACCGTGCCTTGTTGCCATTGGGCATCAGCACGAACAGGACCGCGCGCAGTTGGGCTACTACCTCGTCGATCGGACGGGACGAGGCCAGGAATACCGCTCCACCCGTGGAAGCCCAGGGGTCCATAAAATGCTCTAGCAGACGAGAATCCGATTGGTACTGCACCAGGATCGGCCCATTCGTGTGGTGGCTGTCGTACTCGGTGTCGCTCCAGACCCAACGCAGGGAAGTGGCATAGTCGACTTTGCGTACGAAGTCACTAATGGTGGAGCGCTCCGGCGAGTCCGGCTGGCGCATCAGCCACTCGTCAAGAATTTCTGTTTCGAGCAGCAGAAAGGTGGCCAGCGAAGGTGGATTCAGTTCGGCTTGCGTCACCTGGTCCAGGGCCATCAACATGTCAGCCTCCCTGGAAATTGCCACACGGGCAGTCCAACCGCGGGCAACTGCCATCGCTGCGCTTCATGCACAGCACGTCGAAAGGCAGGCCCGGCGCGGGAACGCCCACCGGAGCCGGAATCGGGCTCGCGCCGCCGCTCTGTTGGCGCATCGGCCCCTTCATCTGAATCTTGATTCCATCGAGCGTGATGCCCGAACCGTCGATTCGAATGGATCCTCCCGGTCCTTTGAGAGAGAGGCTCTCCCCTGCCTGGATCTCGTAGACTTTGGTGCGATGACGAATCGCATGTCCGGCCTGTAACTCGGCGTGCCCTTCAACCGTCTGTTCGTGGTTTCCGCCGATGTTCACCCAATGATTCGCCGTGGTTTTGTCGCGGCGGTTGTTGCCCACTTCTTCAGTGCGGTCCTTGGCGGTGTAGATGGTGTGGTTACGACCCACCGTTATAAAGTCATCTCGCCCGATGTCGTGCCGCCGGTCCTGGCCGATGTTCACATGTTCGTCATTGCCCACGGTCTCCTTGCGGTCGTGGCCGATGGTGATGGTTTCATCGTGCTCAACCTGCTCGCTGCGGTCATGGCCGACGAACGTGGTTTCGTCGTGATTGACGTGGATGTTCTGGTCCTTCTGCGCGTGGACGTAGATTTCTTCTTGGTCTTTCTCGTCTTCGAAGCGCAGTTCGTTGTACCCCTCGCCCTTGTGGGTCTTGCTTTTGATGGTCATCCGCGTCTTGTGGCGCGGCAATTCGTAGGGCGGCAATTGCAGGCGGTTATAGGCGCGGCCGGTGATAACGGGTTGGTCAGGATCCCCATCGAAGTAAGAGACGATGACCTCCTGGCCGATGCGCGGGATGGCCATGTGGCCCCACGTCGCGCCGGCGATGTTCTGCGAGACTCGGATCCAGCAGGAGCTGTGTTCGTCCTCCTTGCCGAGACGGTCCCAGGGGAACTGGACCTTCACCCTGCCATACTCATCGGTGTAGATCTCTTCATTGGGCGGCCCGACCACCATGGCGTTCTGCGGGCCGTCGATGCATGGTCTGGGCAGCGGTTCCGCGCGCCACTCGACGTCATCCGGGACCAGCTCGGCCTCGTAGCTATAGTGCGTTCCCAACTGGGCTTGTGCACTTTCCTCGGCCTGACTCGTGTGTTGGATTCCGCGGTGGACAATGCGCACGGGGCGCCAGCCGCGGTTCATGTCTTCCCGCGGGTGGCCGGCGAGCGTGAAGGAGATACCCGGCTGCAGTCGCGGGTCATCGCCATGGACCACGGCAATGCGGGCATCGCGGCGATGCCCGCGCAGGCGGTTCTCGGCGAAGGGCTTGCCGGCCTCGTCGAATTTGGCGCGTGCGGGATAGTCATAGCGTTCGTAGCCGCGGCCCTGGTGGTCCAAATCCCGTCCATCGCGACTGTGCTGGTGCGTGTACCGGGGATGGTGGAAGGTGTAGTCCCGCTGGGTCTGCCGCGCGGTGCGTACGTTTTCGGTGTATGTGAAACGTCGCAGCGCGGGTTGCGGCTGGTCGCCGCCGGGGACGGGGTTGTACAGAACCGGCTCATCGCCCACGCGTCCATGAATGAACAGGCGATCGCTGTGGACAAGCTGATGGCCCTCAGCGCTATGACGGAAGGAATAGAAGAAGCCTTCCTCGCGCATGATGCGCTCGATGAAGTGATAGTCCGTTTCGCCGGCTTGCACGCAGTACTCACGGGCCTGATGCTCGGTGGTGCTGCGCTGCTCGTAGTCTTGAGTCAGCCCATGCGCCTTGAGCACCGCCTCAGCGATCTGCGGGACGGTTTGGGACTGAAAGATGCGCCAATCGGAACTGAGCGAAAGGCGCGCCAGACGCGGCTCGACGATGGCGGAGTAGCGTGACCTGCGAAAGCCCGTGTCGCCTTGGACGAACGACGAGACTGCGCCGTGCACGTAGCGCACCGCCGTGTCGCCGTGCCAGATCGTGAGCAACGCGGCGCGGTCCAGCACCTCACCGAAGTCGATGGCGGGATTTGAGCTGGCCAGTTCCACTTCCAGCAGAAAGGTCTCGGACAGGCCTTCTTGCAGAGTGAATTCGACGACCTCGAAGGGCTCGTCGCCGATGGTGAACGTGAAGCACAGATCCGATTGAGTGGGCATGGCTGATTCCGGAGATGACCATGTCTCAATGCAAACGCTGTGCCAGCTTGATCGCGCCGAACGAGTTGTTCTTTCTTATCAACCCCTTAGCCAAGCCCCTCCGCAAGATTCTCCCATCTTGAATTGCACGAACACCAAAAAGTGCTTCCTCACCGGATTTTTCGGGCCAATAGTGGCCCGACATTTCTCAAGCACTTGAAAACAAACAAAGAAAATCGGGCCAACCTTGACCCGAGCAGGTCAAAGTTGGCCCGATAGCTGAGCCTTCGGGAAAGTTGTCCCTTACAACCCGTTCTGCTTGAACCAATCCAGCATCCGCGTCCACGCCTGTTCCGCTTCCGCCTTGCGATACGAAGGACGATAGTCGGCGTGGAACGCATGACCGGCTTCGGGATAGATGTCGATGCGAGACGCCTTGGCGGCCGCGGAGCCCTTGGCGAGTTCGACGCGCATGCGGTCGACGTCGGCTTGGGAGATGCCGGCGTCCTTGCCGCCGTAGGCGCCAAGCACCGGGGCCTTCAGGTCGTTGACGATGGCCAGGGCCGACTTGGGTTTCAGTTCGGTGGGGTCACCCGCCAACTGGCCGTACCAGGCGGCGCCGGCCTTGAGTTTGGGGTTGTGGGCTGCGTAGAGCCAGACCTGGCGGCCGCCCCAGCAGAAGCCCAGGATGCCCAGACGGTCGGGGTTGCCGCCGTTGGCGGCGGCCCAGGCAGCGGTGGCGTCCAGGTCGGCGATGACCTGTTTGTCGGGGACCTTGCTGACGATTTCGGCCTGCAGTTTGGGGATTTCGGTGTACTTGGACGGGTCGCCCTGGCGCGCATAGAGTTCCGGCGCGATGGCGAGGTAGCCCTGGTGAGCGAGGCGCCTGCAGACGTCCTGGATGTATTCGTGCACGCCGAAGATTTCCTGGACGACGATGATCGTGGGCAGGTTCTTCTTGCCATCCGGCGCGGCGCGGAACGCGGGGATCTTGCCGTCGGAGGTCGGGATTTCGATCTTGCCGGCCACGAGGCCCTTGGCGTCCGTGGTGATGGCGGTTTGCGCCACCACGGGGCCTGCCGCCAGCGAGAAACCTGCCGCCGCGGTGGTGGCAAGGAAGCCTCGCCGGTCCAGCCGCAAGGGCGGGAGCAGGCTGTCGAAGTGCGCGTCGTCCTGGTCTTTCATCGAAAAATCTCCTGGTAAAAGACGGGCACGGAGGGACGCGCCTCGCGTCCCTGCCCTGGCCTGCCGAGTTCACTTCAGGGAGAAGTCCACGCGTGAGGGTTGCCCCTCGTCCTTGATGCCATCGGCGTCCAGCTGCGGCGCAATGATGAACACGCGGTCCGCGAGTCCTTCCTGGGCTTGCAACTTCTCATATACCGCCTGCGCCCGGGCATCGGCCAGTTGGCGCAGTTGATCCTCGCCGACCGGGGCCGCCGCGCGCAGCATTGCTTCCATCTGCGCGGCCGGAACGGACTTGGCCATGCCGATGAAATTGCGCGGTTTGTCCTTGAGGTCTGCGTCATCGTAGACGTCTTCGAGGTACTTGGCACGTTCGGCGGCGGAGACCGTGACACCCTTGGGGTCGGGCTTCTTGCCGCGCGGGGCGACGTCGGCGGCCTTGGCGGCGCGGATCTGGGCGTCGACCCAGGCCTGGCGCAGGCCTTCCGAGTCGGTCTTGGGGTCGGCGCGGCCGCTGATGTCCATCTTGAGGGCCGGGCGGTCGGTGAGCGCCTTGGTAAGGGTATCGATGCGCTGGATCGTGTCTTTGGTGAGAACGGCGCTGCCGGGCGCGAATTCGACGTAGGACAGCTCTTCGCCGCCGCCGAACGCGGACGCGAGCAGGCTGAAGGGCGAGGTCACGGCTTTGACGACCAGGTTCATCAGCACGCGCACGACGATGCCGCCGACCGAGAACTCGGGGTCGTCGAGCGAGCCGGAGATGGGCAGGTTGATGTCGATGTTGCCGCGCGAGTCCTTGAGCAGCGCGACGGCCAGCAGCACGGGTAGCTTGGTGGCGTCGGGGCTGTTGGTCTTGTCGCCAAAGGTCAGCTGATTGAGTACGACGTGGTTGGTGGCCTGCAAGGCGCGGTTCTTGATCTTGTATTCCAGGTCTACCGAGAGCTTGCCGCGCTTGATGGGGTAGCCGACGTACTTGGCCGAATAGGTGTTGAAGCGTGGCAGGTCGACGCCCTTGGCGGACGCCTTGAGGTCCAGGGTCAGGTATTGGGCGAAGGGCTGCACGACGCCGCTGATGGAGAGCGGCGCGGTGGTGTAGACCCGCCCCGTGACCTTGACCTTGGCGGGCTGCGGGTTGGTGGAAGAGACGGCGGTGATGCCGCCTTCGATGCTGGACAGCTCGGCGACGTAGTTGGGTTTGACGAAGCGGTCGGTGAAGGTCATGCGTCCGCGAGTCAGCGTGACGCTGTTGACCGAGATGTCCGGCATGGCGCTTGCCCGGCTGCCCTTGGCGGACGGCGCAGGCGCCGCGGGTGCAGGCGGCGCGGCGGGTGTATCGGCGCTGCGGCCTGGGGTCTGCGTGTCCTGCGTGATGGAGCCGCCGGCCTGTCCAGGCGCGGCCACCAGGTCCATGACGTTGAGCCGGCCTTGCGCATTGAGCAGGATGCGGCCGTAGAAGTCTTCGAGCGCGATGTCGCCCAGTTTGGCGCCGATCTTGTCGCCCGCCACGGAGATGTCCATGCCGGCGAAGCCCAGGCGCTTCCAGTTCAGGAAGTCGTCCTTGTTGACGCGGTCTTGCAGATCCAGGTCGGTGACGTCGACGGCGCCCTTCCAGGCGGCCTTCATCGGGGCGTTGCCGGCGGCGGCGATGAATTCGGCGTTGCCCTTGGCGCCCAGCGTGACGGCGCGGACGGTGGCGTTCAGGCTGGAGGCGAAGTACGGCGCGAAGCTGGCGACGTTCAGGCCGGAGAGGTCGACGGCGGTCTTGAGGGTAAGCGGCTGCGGGGTGAAGACGCCTTTGAGGTCCAGCTTGCCGTCGCCCTGGACGCCGGCAGCGGCCAGGGTGAAGTTGCTTTGGCCGGGGCCCATGGCGAGGCGGTCGGCGGTGATGCGCAAGGACTGCATTGGGATGTCGAGCGCGGGCTTGAGCGATTCGTCACGGGCCTTGAACTGTGTCAGGTCGGCTTGCACGGCCGTGGCGGATGCGTCGATCGCGCCGCCTTTTTCGCGCACGTGGACCTGCGCGGTGGCGCCCAGTCGGCCGTCAAGCAGGCTGATCGGCGCAGCGCTACGCACGGCGGGCGCCAACGGCGCGAGCGCCACGTTGCCCAGGCGCACGTTCATGTCGAGCGACAGCGGTTTGATGACGAGCGGCCCTTTGGCGCGCAGCCAGCCGCCATCGGTGCTGTTGTCCATGGTCAGCCACAGGTTGATGGGCCGGTCCGGCTGCTGCGGCAGTTCGACGCCTTCAACAGTGGCGGCCAAGCCGGTCATCACGTAGTCGAGCTTGCTGACCGCGTCGGTGACGTAGACCTCGCCTTCGTGGAGGTTGAAGGCGTCGAGCGTGACTTGCCATTCGGCGGGTGCGGGGGTGGGCGCGCTAGCGGCGGCAGTGTCGGCGGCCGGGGCAGCGCCAGCCGTCGGGGCAGTGCCAGCCGCCGTCGGGGCAGTGCCAGCCGCCGTCGGGGCAGTGCCGGCCGGGTCAGCGGGGCGTGGCGCGCCTGACGCTGGTCCGGTGGGCGCTTGCGCCGTTGACCCCGTCCCCGCGTCTGCCTTGGCGACGGGGACCGAGGTCGAAGGCGATTGCGTACCCGGCGCCTGCGCACCTGCCGCGGCAGGTGTCCCCGCCGATGCGGACGCCCCGCCCACAGCCAGCGGCTTCAGCCCGCTGGCCTTGCGCATTTCATCGCGGACAGGCGTGGCGGTCGGCTCCACCCCGCCCAGCGCCTTCAGTCCGGCGACAACATCCTGCCAGTTCAAGTGCTCATTCGCATGACGCCGCACATGGATCTGCGGCGCCCACAGCCCGACCTCGCCGATATACACCTGCCGCGCGATCGGCTCCAGTTCCAGCCGGCTGACGGTCAACGCACTCCACGCGGCCAGACTGCCGCCGGACGGATCGCGCACGTCCAGACGGCGCAAGCCCAGATTGCCGACGACGCGGATCTTGGGCGGCGCGTCCTTGGGTTGTTCGAAAACGACCTGCAGGTTCGAATCCAGCAGTGCGCTCTCGACCTTGAACGGCAGCGGCATGGGCCAGACGTCCGCCCACTTTTCCAGTTGCAGGCCGTCAAAGGCCACGCGCAAGGTGGATGAAGGCACCACGTCGAACGGACGCGCCACGCCGGTCAGGTCGAACGGACTGCCGTTGATGCGCAGGTGCAGGCGCGGCTGCACGTCGATGTCGGTGGCATAGCCGAAGGTCGAGATGAACGGGATGCCGATGGCGAACTCGTCGACAACCTGCTTGCGGCCGGTGACCTTGTCGTCCAGCGTGATCGTGCCGTTCTCGATCACCATGTTGTTCAGCGAAAAACGCGGCAGGCCTTCGTCCGGCTTGGGCGGCTCGTCAGGCTTGGCGGCGGCCAATTCGGCGACGCGTTGTTCTATGTCAGAGAAATTGAAGCGCAGGACGTCTTCGCGGACGATGGCGATGGTAGGCTGCCGCAGCGTCAGACGATCGACCACCGGTGCAAACCAGAACAGCGATGTCCACGATGCGCTGGCATCCAGTTCGGCCAAGGTCAGCAACGGCGTCTGCGCGCCGGGCTGCGCCACGGCCAGGTCTTGCGCGCGGACGGTCAGCGTGAAGGGATTGAAGGTGATCTTGCCGACGGAAACGTCGCGGCCGATCATCTTCGAGACATCGTCAGTCAGGACGCCGTGCAGCACCTTTGGCACTTGCCAGGCCGCAACGCCAAACAGAATCAGCACGAACGCCACAATACCCAGGAGAATCTTGCCGGCGCGTCGGGTGAACCGTAGCTTGGGCATCCGCACGGGCATTGAAAGTCTCCTGATACATATTGAAGGCGATCCAACCTTCCACTGACTGCAGGCGCGATTATCGCGCCCCCTTTACTGCTCGTCTATCATAGGCGGAACAGCGGACCCGGCCGGCTTGCCCGGCCCCGCTCTTTTCATTCATTAACAATTCTTGATCCCGATTTCCATGTCCGAGACCACCCCCACCTTGAGTCACCTGGACGAAGCCGGCCAGGTCCGCATGGTCGACGTCATCGCCAAGACGGACACCGAGCGCGTGGCGGTCGCCGCCGCCAGCATCCGCATGAACGCCGTGGCCTATGGCCTGCTGACCCAGCCGGGCCAAGGCAAGGGAGAGGTCCTGAACACGGCGCGCGTGGCCGCCATCCTGGCCGCCAAACGCTGCGCCGACATGATCCCTCTGTGTCACAGCCTGCCGCTGTCGTTCGTCGGCGTGGAATTCGCCCTGAACGACGCCGAGCATCGCATCGACATCCTGTCCACCTGCCGCACCAGCTACAAGACGGGCGTCGAGATGGAAGCCATGATGGCGTGCAGCGTGGCCGCGCTGACCATCTACGACATGTGCAAGGCGGCCGACAAAGGCATCGTGATCGAACAAGTTCGCCTTAAGTACAAGGCGGGAGGTAAAAGCGGTGAATGGCGCAACGATTAATCTGCTGTATTTCGCGCGCGTGGCCGAACTGGTCGGCAAGCGCACCGAAACCTGGCCCGTGCAGGGCGAATCCACCGGCGCGCAATTGCTGACCGAGCTGGGCGAACGCTATCCCCAGCTGGAACCGGCCACGCGCCTGAAGCTGGCCATCAACCAGACGCACGCCAAGCCCACCGCCGCTATCCGCGCCGGCGACGAAGTCGCGGTGTTTGAACCGGTCACCGGAGGCTGACGCCATGATCCGCGTCCAGGAAGCCGACTTTGACAGCGCGGCGCTCACCGCCGCGCTGCGGGAATCCGCCGGCCCCGGCGTGGGCGGCATCGTCACATTCGTGGGCTACGTGCGCGACTATGCGCCGGACACGCCCACCGACACGCTGTTTCTTGAACACTATCCGGGCATGTGCGAGCGCGAGCTCGAAGATATTGCCGCCACCGCCCGCGCGCGCTGGAATCTGGCCGGCACGGTCATCGTCCACCGCGTCGGCGCGCTGCACCGCAACGCGCAGATCGTGTACGTGGCGGCGGCCAGCGCCCATCGCGGCGACGCCTTCCGCGGCTGCGAATACATCATCGACGCGCTCAAGACGCGCGCACCCTTCTGGAAGCGCGAAACCCTGGCGGGCGGCGACAGCTTCTGGGTGGAACAGCGCCAATCCGACCAGGACCGCACGGACGCCTGGGACGAAGACACTGCCGACAAAAAGGAGAATCCATGAGCGAAGCCATCCCGGTCCCGTTGGGCTGCGGCGTACTGACGATCAGCGACACCCGCAGCGCGGGCGATGACACGTCCGGCAACCTGCTGGCGAACAGCCTGGCGCAGGCCGGTCATCAGTGCGTGCGGCGCGACATCGTGCGCGACGACATCTACCAGATCCGCCGCGTCATCAGCGACTGGATCGCCGACCCGGAAGTGCAGGTCATCCTGACCACCGGCGGCACGGGCTTCTCGCATCGCGATCACACGCCGCAGGCCATCATGCCGCTGTTGGACCGCGAGATTTCAGGTTTCGGCGAACTCTTCCGCCAGATCTCCTACACCGAGATCGGCAGCTCCACGATCCAGTCGCGCGCGTTCGCGGGGTCGGCCAACCAGACGCTGGTCTTCTGCCTGCCCGGCTCGAACAACGCCTGCGAGACCGCCTGGACGAAGATCCTGCGCGAGCAGCTCGACAGTGGCCACCGCCCCTGCAATTTCGCCTCGCAATTCAAGAATCACGAAGAAGAAGCCTGACACCCATGCTGGATTTCGATCAAGCTCAGACCCTGCTGGCCAACGCCGCCGCCCCCCTCCAACGCACCGAGCACGTCGACCTGGCGAATGCCAGCGGCCGGGTGCTCGCCACCCATCTTGACGCCACGGTGGACATTCCGCCGGCCGACAACAGCGCCATGGACGGCTACGCGCTGCGCCTGGCCGACTGGAGTCCGGAAGCGCGACTGCCGATCCAGCAGCGCTGCTACGCCGGCGACGTGCCCGAGCCGCTCAAGCCCGGCCAAGCCATTCGCCTGTTCACCGGCAGCGTGATTCCCGCGGGCGCCGATGTGGTCGTCATGCAGGAAGACACGACCGAAGCCGACAACCATGTGCAGATTTCGCGCGAGCCGCGCCCGGGCCAGCACATCCGCCGCCGCGGCGAAGACACGATGGCAGGCGCCGCGCTGCTGCCGGCGGGTACGCTGCTGCAGGCCGCGCACGTTGCCCTGCTGGCCTCGCAAGGCATGGCCACAGTGCCCGTTTACGGCCAGTTGCGCGTCGGCATCCTGACAACGGGCGACGAACTGGTCCTGCCGGGCCAGCCGCGCGCCACGGAACAGATCTACAACTCCAACGGCCCCATGCTGGCGGCGATGGTGCGCGGCATGAGCGCCCTGCCCGTCCACGTGCTGCATGCACGCGATACCGAGTCCGACCTGCTGGCCGCCTTCAAGACGCTGCTGGCCGATTGCGATCTGGTGCTGAGCGTGGGCGGCGTGTCGGTCGGCGAGCGCGATCTGGTCAAGCCGGCGCTGGCCGCGCTGGGCGGCGAGCTGTCGCTGTGGAAGGTGCGCATGAAGCCCGGCAAGCCGGTGGCGCTGGCGCAGATCGACGGCAAGCCCGTGGTCAGCCTGCCGGGCAATCCGGTGTCGGCCTATGCCGTCTTTGCCACGCTGGTGACGCCGCTGATGCGCCGCATGCAGGGCCGCGAAGAAATCTTCCCGCCGGTCAGCCAACTGCCGCTGCGCACCGCGCAGCCGCGCCAGGATGGCCGCGAGGAATTCCTGCGCGTGCAGTGCCGCGTGGCGGACGAAGGCGGCAGCGAGCTCGTGCCTTACGGCCATCAGGGGTCGGGCGTGATCAGCTCATTGCCGTGGTCCACTGGCTTGGCGCGCCTGCCGGCGGATGTGCTGGTGCAGGACAGGGACACGGTCTCGTACTACGACCTGCGTCACTGGCTGGCGTAGCGTTCCGCCAGCGCCAGATCTTCTGGCGTGTTGACGTTCATGAAGGCATGCGGCGGCGCGTCGTCGAAATTCGCTTCAACCGCGCCCGCCCTCGCCTGCCACAGCCCGACCTTGCGGTCGCCGCCGCGCAGATAGGTCAGCAATTCAGGTAGCAGCGCCGTGCGCAGCGCCATGCAGGCGGAATGCCGCTGGCCATGGGCGACGGCATAGGCCATTGACGCATCTGCGGCGAGTGCCGCGCCGATCAGGCGCCCTGCCAGATCGGCGGGCACGAAAGGGGTGTCGCACGGCGAGACGACCAGCCACTGCGGCGCGGCGATATCTTGCACGGAAACCGCCGACAGCGCCGCCGCGATGCCCATCAACGGCCCTTGCCAGTCTCCCAGTTCTGGCGCACCGTCCGCCACCACCTCGCCGTATTGCGAATACGCCGGCGCATGCCGGTTTGCGCTGATGATCAAGCGTCCGACCTGCGGCGCCAGACAACGCGCCACGTGCGCCACCATCGGTTCGCCGCGCAAGACGACCAGACCCTTGTCCTGCCCGTTCATGCGGGAGCCCTGGCCGCCGGCCAGGATCAATCCAGCCACGTCGTCACGCGCCATTGACGATTCAGCCACCGATGTAGCTCATCTCGATCTTGCGCGACGGGTCAGCCATGTTCTGGCCGCGCAGTTCGGAATAGTTGTCGCCGCGCGCGGACCAGATGCCCGCCAGGATGCGCGCCATTTCGTCGTCCGTCGCGCCGTCGCGCAACGGGGCGCGCAGGTCGTGGCCTTCGTGGGCGAAGAGGCACATGTAGAGCTTGCCTTCGGGTGACAGGCGGGCCCGCGTACAGCCGCCGCAGAAGGCGTGTGTGACGCTGGAGATGACGCCGACTTCGCCGCCACCATCCACGTAGCGCCAGCGATCGGCCACGCGGCCCATTTCGACGGATTCCACGGGTTCCAGCGGATAGACCGCGCCGATGCGGTCCAGGACCTCGCGCGACGGCACCACTTCGTCGAGGTTCCAGCCGTTGCTGTTGCCCACATCCATGTATTCGATGAAGCGCAGGATGTGGCCGCTGTGGCGGAAGCGCTCGGCCATCGGCAGGATCTGCCCGTCATTCAGCCCCTTGCGCACCACCATGTTGACCTTGACGGGCGCGAGGCCCGCCTCTGCCGCGGCATCGATGCCGCGCAGCACGTCGTCCGGCGTGAAGCCGCTGTCGCTCATGCCCTGGAACATGGCCGCATCCAGCGCATCCAGGCTGACCGTCACGCGGGTGAGCCCGGCGCTTTTCAGTGCGGCGGCCTTGCGCGCGAGGACGCTGCCGTTGGTGGTGAGCGTCAGGTCCAGCGGCCGGCCCTGCGGCGTGCGCAGGTCGGCCAGCATGCCGACCAGGTTTTCGATGTGCTTGCGCAGCAGCGGCTCGCCGCCGGTCAGGCGGATTTTTTCGACGCCCAACTGCGTGAAGATGCCGGCCAGCCGGCTGATTTCCTCGAAGGACAGCAGCGCCGAATGCGGCATGAAGCTGTAGCTGCTGTCGAAGACCTCGCGCGGCATGCAGTAGGTGCAGCGGAAGTTGCAGCGGTCG